>ODAI012018923.1_pt1 | contig 21241 bp, 14 predicted proteins | sample 1539321 | NCBI WGS metagenome assembly ODAI01 (sample SAMN02144231, study PRJEB22623) | gut metagenome | biome: sheep rumen | host: Ovis aries | place: New Zealand | reverse complement strand
GCCGGGGACGGGGGCGGCGCCCCAGCGGGTGCAGGGCAGAGCCCGCCGGGGACGGGGGCGGCGCCCCAGCGGGTGCAGGGCAGAGCCCGCCGGGGACGGGGGCGGCGCCCCAGCGGGTGCAGGGCAGAGCCTGCCGGGGAAGGGGGCGGCGCCCCAGCGCTGCCCGCGAAGGGCAAAATCTCAAGCGCAAGTGATTTCTTTGTTTCAGAGCTTGCTGTTTATCCAGTCGAGTATATCTCCCATGACTTCATCTTTGTTCAGCTCATTGAGAAGTTCGTGACGTGCGTCGGGATACAGCTTTATGTGAACGTGCTTCATTCCTGCGTCGCAGAAAGATTTGAACGCTCTTCTTACGCCCTTGCCGTTTTCGCCTACGGGATCCTTCCAGCCTGAGATAAACAGAATGGGAGTATCCTTGTTCATTTTTGCGACATTCTGAGGATCTGAAATATACATTATACCGTACATCAGATCTCTGAAAAGCCCGATCGTGGGCGGAAATCCGCACATCGGATCTTCGATATACTTATCGACTATCTCAGGGTCACGGCTGAGCCAGTCGAAATCGGTACGTACATTGTCATACGCATCGTTGTATGAGCCGAATGCCATAGCGCTCATTTTTTCGCCGGCATTGCGCGGATCTCCCAGCTTAGAACCTGCCGCGGCAATGCTGTATCCTGCCGCAACTGTCATTTTTGCCTGCTGACCTGTTCCGCAGAGTATTGCAAGATCGGGCTTGTCGGGGTGGCGGATAAGATAAGTTCTTGTCAGAAAGCTTCCCATGCTGTGTCCGAAGAAAATATACGGAATATCGGGATATTCCTCGCTCATGATGTCGTGAAGCTTGTCCATATCACCAACGACCTTATCCCAGCCGTTCTGTTCATCGAAGAACCCCAGTTCTGATGAGTCAGAGACTGACTGTCCATGACCGAGATGATCGTTTCCGGCTGCAACAAAGCCGTTATTTGCAAGAAACTCCATAAATCCGTCGTATCTCTCGATATGTTCGGCAATACCATGAGCTATCTGCACGACTCCTCTCGGCTGACCGTCGGGCTTGCAGACACGTACATGAATAGTGTTTTTTCCTGTGCATGACGGGAATGTGAAATCTGAAAATACGGGCATTTCAGTTGCCTCCTTACAGTCTTTATATCACTACTATTATATATTATATTATGATATAAGTCAAGGGAAAATATGCTGCCGGAAATATGAAAACAAGTTTTCGGCGAAAAAAAGCAAAAAAACTATTGAAATGTGAAAGAAAAAGTGATATAATATTTATTTGATACTTGACAGATATTATAATAGTATCACACAGATGCAGAGCAGAACAGGAAGGACACAATAATGCACATATTTGACAGTCATGTCCATATCTATCCGGAGAAGATCGCAGCAAAAGCGTCCGAAAATGTCGGGAAATTCTACGATATAGATATGAGATTTGACGGAACTATCGCAACACTTATGAACAGCTGCCGAAAGAGCGGCGTAGAACACTGCCTTGTACACTCCGTCGCCACCACCCATGAGCAGGTTTGCAAGATAAATGATTTTATCAAGGCAAGTGTCGATGCATCAAACGGAATGTTCGTAGGATTCTGCACCCTTCACCCGTCAATGTCGTCAAAGGAGATAGAGGCTGAGGTGGATCGTGTTATCTCAATGGGGCTGAAAGGCGTAAAGCTGCATCCCGATTGTCAGAAATTCCGGATAGATGATCCGCACGCTATGGAGATGTATGAGATAATCGACGGAAGACTTCCCATTCTGTTTCACACGGGAGACAAGAGATATGATTACTCCAACCCGGACAGAATGAAAGCAGCTGCGCTGCGTTTCCCCAAACAGCGGATGATCGCCGCTCACCTCGGAGGTTACTCGATCTGGTCGGAAGCAGTAAAGACCCTTCCGGATATCGAAAATATATGGGTCGATGAATCAAGTTCGCTCGCATTCATCACCCCGCAGCAAGCAAAGGAATATATCCTCGCATACGGTGAGGACAGAGTCTTTTTCGGGACAGACTATCCCATGTGGAGCGCCGAAGATGAACTCGTCCGCTTCGACCGCATTGACCTCACCGATGCACAGAGAGAAAAGATACTCTGGAAAAATATCACAGGATTCCTCGGTATGGCATGAGCTCGTGCCGCTGCGCCTGTGGGACGTGAGAGGTCGCTTCACAATTGTAATTACATACCTTGTATGAAATCGAAAGAAATAATATTTAAGGCAATACCGCACAAAGCACGGCTAATGCCTTTGCACGTGACTTGCTTGCATCTTTTCCGTCATCTTGCACAGAAATTCCTTGACTTGCGTCATTTCTGTACAATCTGACGAAAAGTCTGACGGTGCAATTCACGTACAATCTTTGTGCGGTATAGACTTAACAGAATAATAAGTCGGGGGTAAACAGTTATTATGAAATGGACAGGCTTAAATGAACTTAGAGAAAGTTATCTGAAGTTTTTTGAGAGTAAGGAGCACCTGCGTATGGCATCGGCTCCGCTCGTTCCGCAGGGCGATAATTCAGTTCTGCTCATCAATGCAGGAATGACACCTCTCAAAAAGTTCTTCCAGGGTGTAGAAACTCCGCCAAGAAAAAGAGTTACCACCTGCCAGAAGTGCATTCGTACACCCGATATCGAGAATGTCGGCAAAACAGCACGTCACGGAACATATTTTGAAATGCTCGGAAACTTCTCATTCGGTGATTACTTCAAGCATGAGGCGACCGCATGGGCTTGGGAATATCTCACAAAAGTGCTTGAGATCGAGCCCGAAAAGCTCTGGGTAACTATCTATGAGGAAGATGACGAAGCCGGCGAAATATGGGCAAATGAGATAGGTGTACCGAGAGACAGGATCGTAAAGCTCGGAAAAGCCGATAACTTCTGGGAGCATGGAAGCGGTCCCTGCGGTCCCTGCTCCGAGATACATTTCGACAGAGGCGAAAAATACGGACCCTTCGAGAGCTTTGAACAGGCAGGTGACTGCGATCGTATCATAGAAATATGGAATCTCGTGTTCACGCAGTTCGACAATGACGGAAACGGCAATTATACACAGCTTAAAAATAAGAATATAGATACAGGTATGGGACTTGAACGACTTGCGTGCGTTATGCAGGGCGTTGACAATATGTTCGAGGTCGATACCATACAGAATATCATCAAACGTATCTGCGCTGTAACAGGTAAGACCTACGGCGCCGATCACAAGGACGATGTATCTATTCGTGTCATCACCGACCATGCCCGTGCAACGACATTCATGGTAGGTGACGGAGTTCGTCCTTCAAATGAGGGCAGAGGATATGTTCTGCGCAGACTGCTGAGACGTGCTGCACGCCATGGCAGGCTTCTCGGAATGACAAAGCCTTTCCTCACCGAGATAGTGGATCAGGTGATAGAAGAAAACAAGTCCGCATACCCCGAGCTTGCGGAAAAGAGCGAATACATCAAAAAGGTGATCGCTACCGAGGAAGAAAGCTTCAACAAGACGGTAGAAAAGGGCTCACAGCTTCTGAATGACCTTATCGCCGGACTCGGAGACAACGGTGTCCTCAGCGGTGACGATGCTTTCAGACTGCATGATACCTACGGTTTCCCGCTTGATCTTACAAAGGAGATACTTGCGGAAAAAGGTCTGTCTCTTGATGAAGAACGCTTCAAGGAACTCATGGCTAACCAGAAGCAGACAGCCCGTGCAAATCAGGCATTCAAGGGCGGTTGGGACGAAGCGTCGATGAACGCGGTGTCGGGACTGAAGACTGAGTTTGTGGGTTACACCTCGCTTACGTCCGAGACAAAGCTCACCGCGATACTCAAGGACGGTGAAAATGTCCAGAGCTGCGCTGAGGGCGATCAGGTGATCGCGGTGATCGAAAAGACTCCGTTTTATGCTGAAATGGGCGGTCAGGTAGGAGATACCGGCTGCATCACCGCAGGCGACAGCGTAATGACTGTCGTTGATACAAAGAAGGCAGCAAGCGGACAGTTCGTGTGCTACTGCAATGTAACAAGCGGCGAGTTTTTCACCGGTGACACCGTAAAGGCTTCGGTTGACGAAGAACGCAGAAATGCCATAAAGCGCAACCACACTTCCGTGCATCTGTTGCAGGCTGCTCTTCGTGAAGTCCTCGGAGATCACGTTCATCAGGCAGGCTCTTATGTTGATGAAAAGATAGGAAGATTCGACTTCTCGCATTTCAGCGCAATGACTCCGGATGAGATCGCTAAGGTAGAGAAGATCGTAAATGATGAGATATTAAAGGGAATTGACGTAATAACCGAAGAACTTCCGATAGAAGAGGCTCGCAAGAAGGGTGCAATGGCGCTGTTCGGCGAGAAATACGGAGATGTAGTAAGAGTTGTAAGCACAGCGGACGGGTTCTCGACAGAATTCTGCGGCGGCACACATCTTGACAACACATCGAAAGCCGGATTGTTCAAGATAATATCCGAATCGTCTGTAGCCTCCGGCGTAAGACGTATCGAGTCGGTAACAGGCTATGGCGTTCTCGAAGCTCTTGAAAGTGCAAAGCAGACTATTGCCGGAGCGGCAGAAGTCCTCAAAGTACCGAATCCCAACGCTCTCATACAGAGATGTGAGGCTGTGACTTCCGAGCTTTCGGAAGCGAAGAAGGAGATAGACAAGCTCCAGCGCCAGATCTCAGCGTCCGCTATGGGTGATCTTACCGCAAATGCGGCTGAGATAAACGGAATAAAGGTATTCTCCGCTGTACTCGACGGAACAGTCGGCGACGGGCTTCGCAAGGCGGGCGATGATATAAAGTCGAAGTATGACAGCTTTGTGGCAGTTCTTGCAGGACATTCAGACGGCAAGGGAAACTTCCTATGTATTTGCAGCAAAGAAGCTGTCGAAAAGGGCGCAAATGCCGGTCAGATAGTAAAGCAGATCGCGGCCATAGCAGGCGGCAAGGGCGGCGGAAAGCCCGACAGCGCAATGGCCGGTATTGCCGATATCACCAAGATAGATGAAGCCCTCGCTTCCCTCAGCGGCATCGTCAGCCAGATGATAAAGTGATCCGGCTGAGACAGATAAGAAGGCAGCATAATAAGCACAGAGCATATTTATCAGATGCTCTGTGCTTTTTCTGTATAGATTCAGGTATTCGCCTTTCAGGAGGGTTGGAGAGAGGAGGGGTGCAGGGAAACATGGTGTTCACTTTCCATCTCTTCCCCGCATCTCACCTGTTATCTGGCGTAAGTTCTGATAACGGTTCTGCCGTCGATCTCGACAGAGAGGATTATCTTATTTCCGCTGAGTTCGGCAGCAAGCACCTTAGCTCCGCGCAGTGCGAGCATATCGTTAAGGAGCTCGTTCTGTTCGTCGCCGTATTCTCCCATATCGTCAGATGTGAACAGTACGCCGCCGCAGAGGGCATTCACTTCCGCAAGGCATCTGCGCTGTGCGGAGTTCATGCTGGTAGAAGTTGCTCTGAGCATAAAGACATCGGGATCATTCACGAAAGCCCTGCCGTTGAGCTGTCTGCGGAAGACAGAGTTTATCAGGCTGCTCTCGGTACTGGGGCGCTCACGGTGGAGAAGCTGCATATAGGTCTTGCCTTTCCATTCGGGAGTAACGTCTGCACCGATACGGCAGTAATCCACTGTTCCAAAAGCCGATGCAAGCGGAACTCCGCAGCCGAGGATCTTTGCAGCGCCGGCACATTCACGCAGGAGCTTCATTCCGTCAGCCATTATCATTCCGCGTGTCTTGTCGGGGCGCGGTATGATACAAGCCGCATACAGAAAGTCGAGTTTCAGCAGTGAAAATCCCCAGTCATCGGTCACTGTGCGGAATACTTCTCTCAGATATTCGCGGAAATCCTCATTGTAGATATCTATTGCATAAGAGCCGCTCCAGTTGCAGCCAGCCTTTACAAATTCGCCTGAATCGTCGGTAAGGAGCCAGTCCGGGTGATCCCTGAACATCTCGGACTTTTCTTCGCATACGAACGGTGCAAGCCAAAGACCGGCTGTCATTCCTTCATCTTTTATGCTGTCCGATACAGGCTTTATGCCGTTCGGGAATTTCGCCATGTCGATGCTGAGCCAGTCTCCAACGGCGGTCTGATAGCCGTCATCTATCTGGAATATGTCAGCCTTATAGCCGCAGTTCTTTATTCCCTCAAGATCGTTCAGTATGCATTTCTCGTTGATGTCCTGATAATGCCTGTACCAGCTCGTATAGCCGAATATATGCTTCTCGCCCACAGGAGCGATGCCCTGCCATGCGAAATATCCGTCAAATACATCGTCTTCGGTGCCGCTTCCTATGTAAAGAGACAAGCCGGAGTAATTTCCCGTGAAATTATATCCTGAGCAGTCCTTCTCGACTGTTATTTTATTCTTGTCGGTATTTACTCTTATTATCGTGAAGCCGGCATTCTCATTCAGCGAGCCTATGAAGTCGAAAGTTCCGTCGCTGTGCTTAATATACCCGTATGACCAGCCGTGCATATTTCCTCTGCGGCGGCTGTATTTCAGAAAATCATAGTCTCCGTATGCGTCAAGATCAAATTTTTCGGTGATCGGAGGCGGAATAAGCTCCAGTCCTCTCAGTTTTCCGTGAATGTTCTGCTCATAGCTCTCAGTCCATGACTGATAACCGTTCAGGAATATGCGGTCTGTCTCCTTGAACTCGTATTCAAATTCTGCGGAGAGTTTTGCTATCTCTATTTCGCTCTTTGCCCTTACAGACGCATTGAAAGTCTCGTTCGCCTCCTTGACATCAAGGAAAATGCGCTTGTTTCCGACGCTTTCGGCTGTGGTGACAGAAAAACCTTTTCCGTTTACGCGATATGCAAATCTGACATTATTCAGTTTCATCATTTCCGGTTTCCTCCTTGTTGTTCTCAGCATTTCCGGCTTCGATACGTGCAATTACTTTCTTTTCGTTGTAGCGGAAGAATACGAATCCTCCGAGCAGGCACAGCACAGTTGCGATTATTGCGGTAAGTCTGTAGCCAAGACCGTAGCCGATATCCGCCTTGTCTGTGATCTCGCTGTTTATAAGTGCAATACTCGTGAAAAGGAGCATTGCCACAGACTGACCGAGTTTGAACGCAAAGGTTCTTGCCGCGTAGAACATACCCTGTCTGCTTTCACCTGTGTCAAGCTTGTCGGATTCGGAGATATCCGCGACCACAGCCTGCGGAAGAATTCCGAGGATCGCCATGGGTATTGACGCGAGCACCGCAACTATAATACCGTATGCCACAGACGGTATCGGAAGGATACCTGCAAAAGCAGTTACGAGGAATGTGACCGCAAAGAACATGAATGCGAACGATATTAGCTTTTTCTTTCCGAGCTTCTTTGCCAATATGTTTACCGGAGCATAGCATACCAGCGACATTACCGTCATTATCGCGAACAGAGGGAAGGTCCATGTTGTATCGAGTCCCATAAGCACTGTGATGTAGAAAGAAAGACCGGTCTGGAAAAGTGTCAGGGCTATCCAGTAAAGGATATCGGAAGCAACGAATGTGCGGAAATCCTTGTTCTTGAAAGTAGCCGCAAGAGACTTGAACGCAGGAGTTTCTGTAGGTGTGGTATCTGCGTATTTGTTCTCGTCTATGAGGAATGCGGGAATGAACATACAGATTATCGCGATACCTGCAAGAATAGCAATGGTTATGCGGTATGCTTCGGGATAGTTTGTATATATGGTCGTGCCTTTTTCTATGACTTCTTCAACAGTCATGCCCATTTTCTGAGCAACTTCTTCGCTGCTGAGCGTGTTGAGGAAGAATCCGGCAATATTCGGAACGAGATAAGCCACTGCTGTTCCGACAAAGTAAGTTACCGAAATGAATGTTGAAAGGTTTATACGGGCATTCTGTGTACGTCCGAGCTCAGGGATAAGCGCGTTGTACGGCGTGCAGTAAGCGGTCATGCAGAGGTAGAACATCATAGCGCAAACGAACAGAGCCACAACGTTCCACGGGCTTCCCTCAGATGCGGGAGAAATGAACATCAGCACAGTCACAACTCCGAAAGGCAGAGCAGCTATGCGCATGAACGGTATGCGTCTGCCGAGACGATGTTTCAGGCGGTCGGATTTACCGGCTATGAGCGGGTCGGTTATTGCGTCGAATATACGTCCGAACGCGGTGATGAGTCCGATCGCAGTGAGTCCGATAAATGCCACCTGAGGCAGGAATACCGGCATTCCTTTTGAAATTTCCTCCGGACTCGGCTGATAGAAGAATACGAGCCAGTTTGAAACGATGCCCGACAGTATCGACCAGCCGAGCTGTCCTATTGCGAAAATCCACAGGACCTTGTTTGATGCTACCTTCTTTTCCATAGTGTTTTCCTTTCTCCTCACTGTTTAACGGGACTGAGGTAGTCCGCTGCACATTCTATGAGCAGTTCAAGTTCTTTTTCTGCGTCCGAGAAGTCATCTGACGGGAGTATCTCGCCGTTTATGAATTTTTTGCACAGCTCGGTGAGAGCGTGCGCGTAGGTCATATAGAACAGCTTCGTATCAACGCCTTTTCGTATTGTGCCATCTTCTGTGCCTTTTCTGAAAGCTTTTTCAAACACAGGGTAGAAATTTATGACCGACCGCTCATACTGTTCGAGGTCTTCCTTTGGCACTTCTTCGTTCTTGACCATTCTGTCGAACTCTCCGAGGAGCCTCATAAAATCTTTATGCGCGGTGTACATTACAATGAACATTCTCAGCAGGTCACGTACCTGTTTGATACCGGTCTGACCTGTGAAAGTCTCTGATTCAAACACCCCGCTGAACAGATCCTTGAGGTCATTCCACAGAAACGTCATTGCAGCGACGAGGATACCGGACTTTGTACCGAAGTATCTGTACAGTGTTGCGACTCCGATACCGCTTTCCTCGGCTATATCGGTCATTTTTATATTTTCCGTACCCTGTTCGAGGAACATTTCTGCACTGACCGACACTGCGCGTTCGATCCGCTTGTCTTTTAAATATTTCGGTGAAAATTCGGAAGAAATTTCATTTTCCACTTGACAAACCTCCGAAAATGTGATAGACTGTATATCGAGCGATAGATAAACTATCATCTGATATACAGTCTATCACAAAAAGTCCGTTTTGTCAATAGAATTTAAGAAAAATTTTTCAGCCGCTAAGCAATAAATATTATACGGAGGGTATCATTATGGACAGATCAAAGGTAATATTCGGCAACGAAATGTCGTCTGGAGCGTATCGTAAGGCGGTAAGCACCAAAAACAAGTTTATAAGAAAGTACGGGGACGATTCTTCCCGTATATATCATCTGAGTGCATCTCCGGCTCCGGCTATCGGAGATATCTTCGGAGTAGAGCAGCTGAAGATCTCGGATACGAAAGAAGTTGAATTTGACAACAAAAGCGTTATAATAGGAAACATCAGAATGGGATTCGGTCATTACCGCATCTCAATGGCAATAGCGTCCGCCGCAAAGGCTATGGGATATGAGCCGTACTGGTTCGACCTGCACTCATTCGGAAATACCACCTGCGGCAAGATAATTGCCGGACAGAACGAGCTTTATTCGCTCGGTTCGCGCCTTTCCCAGATGTTCCCTCCGTTCAACAAGCTGGTGTGGGAACCGCTGAACAGCGAGGGCTTCCGCAAGCTGACATATAATTGCAGCGACCAGAAGACCGCCGAGCTGATGACTCCGGTATTCCGCGATCTGCCGAAAAACATTCCGTATATTGCAACTCACGTCTGGCCGTCGCAGGCTGCCATACACGCAGGACTCACAAATGTGGTGAACGTTATCCCCGACAACTGGCCTATGGCGCTGCATCTGTCCGAGGGAGCGATACACACGGTGCAGACCCCTTCGGCATATCTCGGCTATCGTTCGCTGAGAGGAATGGACAAGAAGCGTTCTCTGAAACCCATGCCGAAAACCTCGATCGCATACACAGGGCATTATATAGATCATGAGCTTGTGAGCAACATAGAAGCGGATTGCGCAAAGCGCAAGGAGCGTTCTCACGGCGGTACAAAGCGTTGGCTCATGTCGGTAGGCGGTGCAGGTGCGCAGAAGGAGATATTTGTTTCTATAATAAAGAAGCTGCTTCCGGAAATATCAAAGGGGAGTGCTGCTCTGTTCGTAAACGTGGGCGATCACCGCAATGTATGGGACGCGCTGATAAGCGAGATCCCCCAGATGCGCAGCTTAGTCACCGAGCATTTCGATGATTTTGAGGAAACAAAAGCATTCTGCGAGGGTGCGTATGACGGTGAAGTATCGGGTATCCACGCTTTCTGCCATTCGGACATATTTGCCGCAGTGTATTCGACAAATCTGCTTATGCGCTGCTCTGACGTTCTTATAACAAAACCCAGCGAGCTTGCGTTCTACCCGATACCGAAGCTTATGATAAAGCGCGTCGGAGGACATGAGGCCTGGGGCGCTGTACGTGCGGCTGAGGTCGGTGACGGCACCTACGAGGTCACCACTCCTGCCGAGACTTGCGCAATGCTCGATCTCATACAGAAACACGGCGAGATCATAGATATGATGTGCGACAATATTATCGCAGCGAAGAAGATCGGAATTTATAACGGAGCATACAGAGTAGTAAAACTCGCAACTCACAGACTCCGCAAAGAGCAGCAGAGAGGCTGATCTGCCGCTGTGCCTGAGACAGGCGAGAGAAACAGATTGGGGCGCCGCCCCAAACCCCGCTGCTTTTCAATGTGAAAAGCAGCAAAAGCAAATCCCGTTAAAACGGAACTTGAATAATCTCATAAAATATGAAAGCACAGAGCAGTACGTTTGCTCTGTGCTTTTGCTTTTTGTAACAGGAGCAGTACACCATTCGTTCAGGTGTCGCCTTTCAGGAAGGCTGGAGGGTAGGGGAACTCTCACAAGATCTTATAATCTTTTTCTGCAATGGCGGCTTTCATCTCATCAAGGTGGACAAGATCGCCGTTAAGGTGCAGCACGGCAGTTCCGGATTCATGGCTCGGCTCAGCGCTTATGACTTCCGGGAACTGTTCCAGGGTCTTTTTTACGGTGGCTTCGCAGTGAACGCACATCATTCCCTTTATCCGGAGCGTAACGGTCTTCTCTGTCGGAGGAAGTTCAACGACAAGCTTTTCTTCCGGACTGAGAGAATTTTTTGCCGGTTTGTCATGACGTGCATCGTGCGGTCTGAACAGGTTTAGACGCAGCGAGTTCATTACTACGCAGAAACTCGAAAGGCTCATAGCCGCCGCGCCGAACATCGGGTCGAGTTCCCAGCCGAAAAGTGCGATATAAGCGCCTGCCGCAAGCGGGATACCGATAACATTATAGATAAACGCCCAGAAAAGATTCTGCTTTATGTTGCGCAGTACCGTCCGACTCAGGCGTATCGCTGCGGCTGCGTCCGACAGTCCGCTCTTCATCAGCACAACATCTGCCGCGTCTATTGCAACGTCGGTCCCTGCGCCTATTGCGATACCAATATCCGCACGGGTCAGCGCCGGCGCGTCGTTTATCCCGTCGCCGACCATTGCGACCCTGCCGTATTTCTGAAGTTCGCGTACCACATTCTCTTTTCCGTCAGGCAGGACTCCCGCTATCACATCATCGACTCCTGCCTGTGCTCCGATAGCACCGGCAGTCCTCTTGTTGTCTCCGGTCAGCATTACGACACGTATTCCCATTGCTTTCAGCTGCGATACTGCATCGCGTGAATCTTCCTTTATCCTGTCTGCGGCTGCAATGATCCCGAGAAGCTTTCCGTCCTTTGAGAAGAACAGCGGAGTTTTTCCGGCTTCTGACAATTCTTCGGCTTTTTTTACTTTGTCTTCGGGGATCTCCGCTTTTGTCTGCATGAATTTCAGATTTCCGCCGTACAGTGTGCTCCCGTCAAGTTTTGCGGTAAGTCCGCTGCCCGTCAGAGCTTCAAATCCGCTGACAGGTTCCGGTTCGATGCCGTTTTCACTTGCACAGCGCATAACTGCGCCGGCAAGCGGATGCTCGCTCCTGCTTTCGAGTGATGCAGCCGCCGAAAGAAGTCCGTTGATATCGGTATCTATCGGTATTATATCAGTGACTGAGGGTGTCCCGGAGGTTATCGTACCTGTTTTGTCCAGCGCGGCGATCTGTATCTTTCCTGTTTCTTCAAGTGATACCGCGGTCTTGAATAATATCCCGTTTTTCGCTCCTACTCCGCTTCCTACCATTATAGCTACCGGAGTAGCAAGTCCCAGTGCGCACGGGCAGCTTATGACCAGTACAGACACCGCCCTTGCCAGCGCATACGGAAAACTCTGACCCACGAGCAGCCAGATCACCAGTGTTATCACCGCGATGCCTATAACTGCGGGAACAAAGATCCCCGAAACTTTATCTGCGATTTTGGATATCGGAGCCTTCGATGCAGCCGCGTCGCTGACTGTCTTTATTATCCGGGCAATTGCTGTATCTTCGCCGACATTGACGGCTTCACAGCGCACAGAACCCGTTGTGTTGATCGTAGCGGCTGAAACAGTGCTTCCCTCCGCTTTATCCACCGGTATGCTCTCACCCGTGAGCGCCGATTCATCTACCGCGCTGTGTCCTTCTATGACACGACCGTCTGCGGGAATGCTCTCACCGGGGCGCACCACAAATATATCTCCCTTTACTATCTGAGCAGCCGGGATCATAACTTCCTTTCCGTCACGCACGACGCAGGCAGTCTCGGGGCGCAGCTTCATAAGGCTTTTCAGTGCATCGGTGGTCCTGCCCTTTGAATATGCTTCGAGTGTTTTTCCGACGGTTATCAGCGTCAATATCATCGCTGCCGACTCGAACCACAGGTTCGTGTGATCGCTCATGGCGCGTGCGGTATCACCGGTCTGCACCGCCTGAGTCATATCGAACAGCATTGCCGTGCTCCATAAAAACGAAACACCGGAGCCCAGTGCGACAAGTGTGTCCATATTCGGTGAGCCGTGGGTAACTCCCTTAAAGCCGTTTATGAAGAATTTCTGATTTATCACCATAATAACAGCCGCAATAAGCATCTGCGCAAGTCCTGCGGCTGTGTGGTTTTCATCGAGCAGCGGCGGAAGAGGAGCGCCGAACATATTGTGTCCCATTGAAATATACATCAGCGGGACAAGCAGTATCAGTGATGCGATCAGCCTTTTAACGAGCTTCGGAGTCTCCGTGTCGCTGAACTCGTCCGCTGCTGCGCCGGACGCTGGTTTTGCATCACCTTTTTTTGAGGCGCCGTAACCTGCGCTTTCGACTGCTTTTATGATATCGCCTGCTGCGGCACTGCCTTCGACTCCCATAGAGTTTGTAAGCAGGTTCACTGCGCAGGAGGTGACACCCGGAACAGCCGATACTGCTTTTTCGACTTTTGCGCTGCAAGCTGCACAGCTCATTCCGGTAACATTGAATTGTTCCATTATGGGGTAACTGCCTTTCCTTTCATTTCGCGCTTTTTGCGATACATCATATCGTCGGCTTCTTTATATATCTCGGTAAAAGTCTTGCTCTTGTCCCAGCCTGAATAACCAATGGCGCAGGAATATCCCGCATCACTGACCGCGCTGTACATAGCGTTTACCATTGTTACGATATCCTCGTCACTCTTATGGAGGCACATTGCCGCAAATTCATCGCCGCCCACGCGATATACATAGCATTTCGGCAGGCATGACTTTGAGAGTGCCTTTGCAACAGCTTTCAGAGCCTTGTCACCCTCATTGTGACCCTGTGAGTCGTTCAGCTTTTTCAGGTCATTCAGGTCGATGCTCATTATGTGGGATATATCTCCCCTGCTATACTTATCTATATCGGCCATAAAGGCGACACGGTTGAATATCTCGGTCAGAGCATCGAATCGGAAGTGCTCTATATGCAGGTAAATATAGTATGATACGATATCGAGTGCGATAACGCCGATGAGTATTCCTCTCAGCGCGAAGAGGAACTCTGCGAGGAATCCGAGTATGGTCAGTCCGCCGCACATTGCGATTATCGCAGTCTCGTTCCTTCTTCCTTTCCGGCGGCAGATCTCCGCAAGCACGAACAGGAATATCATATACAGTGCCGACAATATATGAGGCTCAAACGCGAGGGGTCCTCTGCCGATGGTACCGTCTGAATTGTAGTAGAAGAATATGTTTGTGAACAGACATGGCATCAGCACTATTATGTTTATTAAGGCAGGAAGATATGTATAGAGCGTTATTTTCTTGTTTTCAGTAAGCCTGTCCGCAGCGATAGCCAGCAGACTTGCCATAAGCAGTATTCTCAGATCGTATCCGATCATAGCCACACACCTATGGAAAACGTCGAAGGCCCCTGTGACTGTCATCGCATCAAATGCGTAATAATCGTAGTTATCGACTATTATAAGCGCAAGCAGCAGTATTACCGACGGCATGAACTTTTTGGAGAGTTCTTTTTCGTATGTATAGTTTATCCTCAGAAAGAAAAATAAGATTATAATTATCAGAACGGGGATACAGTTAAGCTGTACGAGGCTCTGAAGAAATTCATTTTTAATCAACCGGTATGCCTCCTTTGGAATACGGATAATTCATTTTATGAGCTTCTGCACCATTATATCATATATCTGTGATTTTTGCAAGTAATATCCGAGCTAAAGGGAATACCGCGCAAAGAGCGGTTTAAAGCAAATGCCTTATAAAGACGGCGGAGCGTGGAGCGCCGATAACCCCGGCATTACAACACGATGTCTAAAATTTTAGCCATAATAAACAAAATGTATAAAAACTATCAATACTATTTCAGTAATTCCCTCTTGACAATTTGTAATTATGTTGGTATAATAATTATATCAACAAACATATATGTGTGCGTTCAGTAAGTTTGATTTGTTTACTTACAAATACAAAGGCTTGGGTACAAACCTTCGCCGTATATGAAAGGATGATAGTCATGGGAAAATTTGTTATTAATCAGACTAAGACCGGATACACTTTCGGACTTAAAGCAGCAAACGGAGAGACTATTGCAACGGGCGGTGAGGTATATTCAAGCCTTGATTCCGTAAAGAACGGTATTAAGAGCGTCGAGACCAATGCACCGGCAGCAGCCGTTGAAGATCAGACTATTGAAGGATATCACACAGAAAAGAACCCGAAGTTCGAGATCTACAGTGATAAGTCCGGAGAATTCAGATTCCGTCTGAAAGCAAAAAATGGTCAGATAATCGCAGTAAGCGAGGGATATACTTCTAAGGCGAACTGCAAGAACGGCATCGAAAGTGTAAAAAAGAACTCAGTAAATTCTCCGGTTATAGAACCTGAAACAAAATAAAATTGCACAGAAAATATGCGGGGTATCGGTGATGCCCCGCATGTTTTATTTATATCGGTCAATATATCGGTCAATTATTCTTTCTTGCCGCCGAAGAGTCCGCCGATCTTTCCGAGGATACCGGAAGCATTGTCAGCAGTGAGCTTTGCCTTTACGCCCTCAACAACTCCGTTGATAACGTCATCGGGAAGATCTACCCCGATTATACCCTCAACTGCCTGAACAGGGTTCGACTGAAACTTGTTCAGAAGATCCGGGTCGCTCTGCACCTTTCCTACTACTTCGTCGATCTTTGCTTTGATGTCCATGATGATTTTCTCCTTATGAATATAATTGCCGGTTTTGCCGTCATACATATTATATCACATTTGCGCTGTCAAATCAAGTAAAACCGTAAATTTTTGATACTGTTTATCTGTAATAAGTTACCGCGAGATCCTTCATAAACGCGGCATTCTTGTCTGTAAAGTGTTTTTTCTGAGCGCGCCACTTCCAGTTTCCGCCGATAGTCGAGGGGATATTCATTCTTGCGGAATCGTCAAGTCCGATTATGTCCTGCATCGGGACTATCGCAAGTCCTGCGGCGCTTTTGTAAAGCTCTCTTATCATTGTCCGGTTTATCTTTTCAAACGGGCGCGGTTTCAGGTAATGCCTGCACATCGCACGGCTTTCCTTATCGGCTGACTTATACCAGCCGAGTGCTGTTGAGTTGTCATGGGTTCCGGTATAGCAGACGCTGTTACGGGGATAGCGGTGGGGGAGATGATCGTTGTCCTCATAATTGGGATTGAATCCGAACTGGAGCACTCTCATTCCGGGGAACCCCGAATTTTTCAGCAGTTCTTTTACACTGTCGAAAATATCGCCGAGGTCTTCTGCGATAATAGGAGCCTGTCCGATTTTATCTTTTACGGTATTCCACAGGTCCATACCCGGGCCGATCTCCCATTTTCCGTTCACGGCGGTCTTTTCGCCGGCGGGAATTGCCCAATAAGTGTCGAAAGCACGGAAATGATCTATTCTGACGATATCGTAAAGGCTCATAGCTTTTTCGATACGCTTTATCCACCATGAATACCCGTCTTTTTTCATTGCGTCCCAGTTGTAGAGCGGATTTCCCCACAGCTGACCGGTTGCGGAGAAATAATCAGGCGGCACACCTGCGACCCGTTTCGGGCGGCAGTCGGGATCCATTTCAAAAAGTCCGGTGTTTGCCCAGATATCCGAACTGTCCGGCGACACATATATAGGGATATCGCCTATTATTTTTATCCCGCTCTTGTTAGCATAAGCCTTGAGGCGTTCCCACTGAGTATAGAAGATATACTGGACGAATTTCCAGAAGCCGGTCTGTTTTTTCAGACGTTCGGCGGCAGTTTTCAGAGCATCGGGCTTACGGAGCCGCAGGTCGTCGTTCCAATCCGACCATGAAACGAGATCATTTTCTTCTTTTATTGACATAAACAGGGCGTAATCGTCCAGCCAGAACGCCTCGTTCTTCTCAAATGAAAGGTAACCGGTATCTTCTTCGAAATGCGAATAAGCGCTTTTGAGCAATTCCATTTTAGTCCGTGTGACCTTTTCAAAATCCACGAATGACGGATCTGCGCCGTAATCGGCGTCATCGCACATATCTTTGGTTATCATACCTGCCCGCACAAGTTCATCGAGGTCGATGAGCAGGGGATTTCCGGCGAAAGTTGAGAAGGACTGGTAGGGCGAGTCGGCGTAACCTGTTGGTCCGACGGGAAGGACCTGCCAGTATTTCTGTCCGGCTTTTACGAGCCAGTCAACGAATTTTTCAGCCTCTTCGCCGAACGTACCTATACCGTAGGTCGAGGGGAGGCTTGTGATGTGCATAAGAACACCGCAGCTGCGCATAAATTATTCCCTTACTTTCTGTATCTGTTGCCTTATCTTTTGTATTATTTGTTGTCCTGTCTTGTTGTCTTGTATTGTCTTGTATTGTCTTGTTGTATTTTTCGCAATTATATATCTGAATTATACCATTTTTTGATATAATTGTAAAGCATTTTTTTAGGCTATGCTGTACAAGCAGACGCACAGCGCTTATTTGCAGATCATTTTGTCATCTTGCACATAAATTCTCCACGCTCTTTGTACGAAATGACCTACGGTACGGGGCGCACAGAATGTGGGGGATAAACAGCGACTCAGGGGTCTGGCTGCCATCTTATCTGAAGTGATCCGGGAACAGCCTTCCGGATCTGATACTTACAATTAAAAGCAGCAGATGCGATCGGATCCCGGCAGACTCCCGAAGAGCTCTGAGGAGAGCTCCAATCTGTACTGTTCATAATCACCGCACTCTGCGGAGCTTCTCCGAAAGCTCTGAGGGAGCGGTGTTTTTGCTTACTTTTGCCACTGCTGGCAAAAGTAAGTCGCCAACGCCGGCAGTGACTTTCAAAAGAAAACCTGTACTATCCGCGGGCGAAAAAGAACGTGACGCAGCGCGGCTGCTGTCCGGCAGCGCCTTGAAAAAGCCAGACGGATGAAAACAATGTTGTTGCAATTACATAGCTTTTGTGGTATAATAAGGGCTATAGGCGATAACTAAAAAAGAGGTTTAGCCTATAAATTGAAAGGAAGTCTGAAATGGGAGCTTTCACAATATATTATCTGATCTGTTTTATCGCATCAGCGGTATGCACGCTGATATTTACATGGAAATGCACACAGCAGACCGATACTCACTATACCATAATGTTCACGCTTGTGCCTATTTCGGAAATGGGCTATGTCATGATGTCCTTGTCCCATAACCTTGAAGAGGCTTATCTTGCGGCAAAAATAATCTACATAGGCGGCTGTTTCCTGCAGCTGACGGTCACGATGTCGATATTCAACCTGTACGGCGTGAAGCTGAGAAAGATGCTGGTCACCGCAATGTTTGCGATAAGCCTGCTGATGTACAGTACTGTGCTTACTATAGGCACCTCCGACCTATTCTATAAGAGCGCTGAATTTCTCTCGACCCCGGACGGCTCAATGATCGTAAATAAGCAGTACGGCATAATGCACACGCTATACTATGTAATGGTCGCACTGTTCACACTGCCCGGCATCATACTGATGATAATAAACAAAACCAATAAGCGAAATATCCCCGTAAAGACGATAATGCTGTTCATTACGCTTGAGGCACTGACAGTAAGCTCTTTCTTCCTGGGTAAAGTTGCCCCCAGAGGTATTGAATTTGTACCGGCGGTATATGTTGCCGCTCAGATAGTATATCTGATGATAATGACAAGAACGGGGCTGTACGATGTTTCAAGAAGTGCAGCCGAAAATATGATACGCAAGGGTGAAAACGGATTCATCTGCTTTGACGGCAGCAAGAACTACCTCGGCAGCAACGAGACTGCCAAGAATTATTTCCCCGAGCTTGAGACCATTCTTATCGACAGCGTTCTCGAAAGCAGAGAAGGAACGATATTCAGCAGTCTCAGTGAATGGATAGATGTGCTCGAAAAGAAGGGAAGATCGAGAAAGTACAGCTTTGAATACAACGACAGGCATTATAAGGTAAACGCAGATATAATCAAGTCCGGAAATCATATAAAGGGCTATCAGTTCACATTCGATGATGAGACAACAGAGCATGAGTATATGCAGCTCATAGTGAACTATAACACCGAGCTTAACCGCGAGGTCGAGGAAAAGACCATGCATATCCGCGATATGCAGGATAAAATGATCCTTAGCTTTGCGGATATGGTGGAAAACAGGGATTCATCTACCGGCGGTCATATCAAGCGTACAAGTGAGGTAATACGCATACTTGTCGCACAGATGAAGGAAAACGGCGCACACCTCAGTGACAGCTTCTGCGCCTGTCTTATCAAAGCAGCACCTATGCATGATCTTGGAAAGATAGCCGTTGATGACGCTATACTGCGCAAGCCCGGAAGATTCACGCCGGAAGAATTTGAAGTAATGAAGACTCACGCCGCAAAAGGTGCGGAAATTGTACGAAAGTCGCTTGAAGGCTACGATGATGAGGAATTCAAACGTGTCGCTGAGAATGTTGCTCACTATCACCATGAACGCTGGGACGGTTCAGGCTACCCATGCGGACTGAAAGGAACAGAAATTCCCCTCGAAGCTCGGATAATGGCTATTGCTGACGTATATGACGCACTTGTCAGCAAGCGCTGCTACAAAGAAAGTATGTCATTCGATCAGGCTTATGATATAATAATGGACGGAATGGGAAAGCATTTTGACAAAAAGCTCGAAAAATATTTTTCAGGCTGCCGAAGCAAGCTTGAAGAATACTACAGCGCTCTCTGATGTACAGAGAAGTAATAAATCAGTAATATCAGTTATTTTTAAGGCATAGTTATCAGTGAGTACGGTCGGACAGCCGTGATTTGTGATCGTGAGATGCTGTGTAAAGGCAATAACGCGCAAAGATCTTGCGGTATTGCCTGAATACTCCGGCGTGTGTGTCGTATTACTATTGTGATCGGTGATAAGGCAATGATAAGACTGCTTGCGAAATTATTCATAAAGAACTGCGACAATTATGAGGATAATGGTGTAAGAACGAAATACGGGGTGCTGACAGGCATAGTCGGCATTGCCCTTAATTTTCTGCTGTTCGGCGGAAAGCTTATTGCCGGCATCATAACGTCATCGGTATCAATATCGGCTGATGCGTTCAACAACCTTTCCGACGCAGGCAGTGCTGTCATATCCATAGCAGGATACAAGATAGCGGCAATGCCGGCGGACAGGGAGCACCCTTTCGGACACGGACGCGCCGAATACGCAGCAGGACTGATAGTTGCCACAGCAATAGTATTTATGGCTTTTGAGATCGGAAAAGAGTCTGTTCAGAAGATCATAACACCTGAAGAACCCACATTCAGCGTTATCTCGATAGTGATACTTTCGGTGTCGATACTTGTAAAGCTGTATATTTTTGCATATAATCACAGGTACGGAAGGCTGCTGGATTCGGCACCTATGAAAGCGGTGGCGGTGGACAGCCTTTCCGACTGCATCTCTACCGGATCTGCGATCGCCGCCCTTGTGGTATTCATGATTTGGAATGTGAATATCGACGGATATATCGGTCTGTTTATTTCACTGATAATACTCAGATCCGGTGTGAACGCGGCGAGGGAAAGCCTCAGACCCCTTCTCGGTGAAAAGGCTGATGACAAACTTGCGGCGGATATAAAGGAAGAACTGAAAAAATATGATAATATTCTGGGGATACACGACCTTGCCGTTCACAACTACGGTGTAAACAAGAACCTCATCACCCTTCACGCGGAGGTCCCGGCAGAACTCAGCTTCATTGAGGCGCACGATCTTGTAGATGCGATAGAACATGATCTCGGCAGCAGATATTCGGCTGTGGTGACTATACACATGGATCCCGTTCAGATGGACAACGAAGAAACTCTCGGGTATAAGGAACTTATCGGCTCGATCCTCGGCACAATAAATCCCGAAGCGCAGATACATGATTTCAGGATCATTGAACACTCCGGAAAACGCAAGATATCTTTCGATGTCGAAGTCCCGTTCGGTACAGAAACCCCCGATGATGAGATCAGGCAAAGATTGGCGGACGGAATAGCGAAATTCGACAGTACCGCCGAAACTGTAGTGTGCATTGATAAGAAGATATATTGATATGACAAAACGCACAGAGCACTTCCAGACTGTCAAAGAAGTCGCTTACGCTTGAGAATTTGCCCTGCGCTGGCAGCGCTGGGGCTCCGTCCCCGTCCCCGGCAGGGCTCTGCCCTGCACCTGCTGGGGCTCTGCCCCCGTCCCCGGCAGGGCTCTGCCCTGCACCTGCTGGGGCTCCGCCCCCGTCCCCGGCAGGGCTTTGCCCTGCACCCGCTGGGGCTCCGCCCCCGTCCCCGGCAGGGCTTTGCCCTGCACCCGCTG
>ODAI011688389.1_pt1 | contig 21244 bp, 15 predicted proteins | sample 1539321 | NCBI WGS metagenome assembly ODAI01 (sample SAMN02144231, study PRJEB22623) | gut metagenome | biome: sheep rumen | host: Ovis aries | place: New Zealand | reverse complement strand
TGCCGGTATCCAGCCATGTGAACCCCTGGCCCAGGAGTTCTACGTTGAGACATCCCTGTTCCAGATAGATCCGGTTCAGGTCTGTGATCTCCAGTTCCCCTCTGGGACTGGGCTTTAAGTTCTTTGCGTATTCTAATACTCTGTTGTCATAAAAGTACAGGCCCGTCACGCAGTAATTGCTCTTGGGATGGAGCGGCTTTTCCTCTATAGATATCGCCTTGCCGCTTCCGTCGAATTCCACAATGCCGAAACGCTCCGGATCGTCCACGTAGTAGCCGAATACTGTGGCGCCTCTTCCGTTTTCCGCATTTTCCACGGCAGCTTTCAGTCTTTTCTTAAGTCCGTGGCCGGAAAAGATGTTGTCGCCAAGGACCATGGCCACTGTATCATCTCCGATAAATTCCTCACCGATGATAAATGCTTGGGCAAGTCCGTCCGGACTGGGCTGGCTCTTATAGGAGAGCTGAATACCGAACTGATGGCCGTTTCCTAAGAGAATCTGAAACCTGGGCAGGTCCTGAGGAGTGGAGATAATCAGAATATCCCGGATGCCTGCATTCATCAGAACAGAAAGGGGATAATAAATCATGGGCTTGTCATAGATAGGCAGAAGCTGCTTGGATGTGACCATGGTAAGGGGATACAGACGCGTACCGGAGCCGCCGGCAAGTATAATACCTTTCATAAAAACTACTCCCGTTTCAAATATGGTAAGATTTACTTCATTAGTAACGGTATATAAAAGATATTATAACATTCAGATATTCTTTTTTCTTTTATTATTCTATAAATCAGGAAATTTTGAATCTGACATCATTTTCACTATACAGTCACGGAGCACCTGAAACTGTTCTGTCAAAGGTTCAAAATGGCAGTCACCGACCTCTCTGATGATTGGTATGGCTGACAAAGCATCTTCCACCGTTTCAGAAAAATAAACATAGGGAAGATGCGCTATCCATCTGTACTGTCCTTTTACCTTATAATATGTATTGGGCAGAACGATGCAGGGCGTCTCCGTCAGCGCTGAGAAAATCATACCATGAAGCCTGTCCGTAATAACCAGTTCAGCTCCGGCAAATTCATTCATCTTCCTACTGACCAGATCCATTCTGTTATCTTCTGTTATCGGTACATCGGAAATCATATCGGTATAGGAAAACTTATCTACTGCCTTTTCCAGCTTTAAAGTATCCTCTTCACTGATCTTTTTTTCCTTATCGCTCCGGAAGCAGAACAGCACGCCTGAACGGCCTGATTGTTTTACACAGAAGTCATTCTTAGACGCAGAAAGAACAATATCCGGTGTTTCTATGACGCGGTCTCCATATACCTTTTTCATTTGAGAATAGGAGTCATCATCTCTTGCTGTCAGCCAGAAATGATTCCTCCTGTAATAAGGGATAGAACCTTCCAGCTTACTCTGGTCACCATAGTAGAAGGACTGGGGAAAAAGAATCATTGGATTCTTCGTGTGATTCTTTAAGACATTTCTTCTGGCTTTCTCTTCATGAACCCAGATATCTCCCAGATTTCCTCCCCCGGTAAGTATAATAAGGGTCTTCTCCGGTATTTTACTCTTACATTTTTTATAATCCGTATTAGATATAGCAGCCACTTTCCCAAAAGGACGGAGGAACTGCATTTCCGCAAGAAAAATAGCCTGATCTCCAAGATTCAGCTGCGAAGGTGCAAAAGCAACAAGAATATCGGCTCTGCACTTTTGGGGCAATATAAAGAAGCAGTAGTATACTCTTTTTATCTTCCTGATCAGTTTTTCAAGTGCCACTCCGTTTCCTCCCGCCGGGTCATTCCTTGTATCCCTGTTCCTTACGTGCAAAAAAGTTCAAGACTGCTATTTATGATGAAAATATGCAAAAATTCGAAGAACCATCCCGAAAGCGCGAACCTTTCCAAGGGCCGCAATGAGAAGATCTCTCTTTCTTCCATAAACGCCAGGCAGATGTATCTGCCTGAAAATGTTCTTCCAGAAAGGATCATTTACGATTATGCGGTATCTTTCTCTAACATTCTCCTCTTTTCCAAGGACATAAATTCTCATAAGGATTGAGAAGTATTCCATGGTAGCGGCTTCATAAAGGAGCTGTCTGTCATCCATGTCCCAGCTTCTGATCTCTCTGTCATACCGTTCCAGAAGCGCACGGACTTCCGCCGGAAAATCAGGCCTGTAGGACTGGGTAGCAGAGAAGGCGTTCCTGTTATACTGATATGATACACATGACAGTATGGTGATATGATCCGCCTTTTTGAGAAGGTCGAAGTTCCAGATCACGTCTTCTCCGAATGCCAGATCCTCAGGCATCAGGGTATACTGAAACAGATCTCTTCTGACGATTCTTCCGTGGGGCGCGCGGTTGATCCAGGTCTTCCCGTCTCTGAAATCCCTGTCCTGCAGGGTAATATAGTACCGACGCAGTCTGTTCTTCAGATCTTCCTTATTGTCATCACAATTATCCAGAGAAGCCCTTTCTGGAGTCCCTTCTTCCCCTCTTTTGATTCTAGTCAGGAGAAGATCCGGCGCAGCCTTCCTGCAAAGGGGTAGAAGCCTGTCCAGAATCCCGGGAACCAGTTCATCGTCGGCATCCAGAAACAGGCCATACTCTCCTTCTGCCTTCCCTGCACCGAAATTCCTGGCGGCGGAAACGCCCCGATGAGGCCTGTGAAAGACCTGTATCCTGTCATCCTCCTCTGCCAGAACGTCAATTGTGCCGGCGCAGTCCTTTCTGCTTCCGTCATCTATGACCAGAATCTCAAAGGTACAGTCTGTATTAGTCCTGACACTGTCGATGCAGGCTCTGAGATAGCCTTCCGGCGTGTTCCAGACAGGAATAATCACTGAATAATCCATCTGCCGCATCATCCCTCTGCGTTAATATGTTGTCTTTTCTCCGATTCCGGGATATCCCTGGTAAATTCCCATTTCCCGTACCGCATATACAGATAGTTTCTATAATCGACGATCATCCGGGTCCTTACGCCGCTGAACATAACATTCCTGTATTTATTAAAAATGGAAGCCTTATATAGGATTCCGCCATATGCTGCTGACAGCAGTTCTGCACAGTAAGGCCCCTGGGGAAATTTCTGACTGCTTTTCCGGCACAGTTCATCTGTCCTGCGGTAGAGATCCAGTATTCTACTCTCTTTCCTGTCTGAAGGGATACACTTGTAAAGGGCCCTTTTCCATAAAGTCCCTGGTACCATTCCGTTCCGGTGATACAGCATTGCATAGGCATAGCTGGTATGCAGCCGCATCCATCTCTGATACAAACCGGAGGGAAAGGAATCAAATACGGTAATATCAATAAAAACATGCCCCTGTCTTATGCTTCCCGCGATGGTTTCTGTAATGTCCTCTTCCAGATCTTCCACCCGGGAAAAAAGCGTAGGAACATCCGGCGTTCCCAGCGTATCATAGTGCAACAGTCTGAATCTGCTGCTGCCATGCTCAGGATAGAGCTTCAGGAAACGGTCATACTGGTCTCTGGTCATCATCAGATCGATATCGTCATCCCATGGAATAAATCCCTGATACAGATGATATCCGATTACAGATCCTCCGCACAGGGAATACTGGATATGGAACTGCCTGCATACTCTATCGATATCTTTGAGAATTTCAAGACAGCCTTCCTGGATTTTTACAATTTGCCGTTCCAACTTAAGCCTCCATGGTGATCCATCCTTCTTCATACAAAGGAGGCTGGTATTCTCCGTTAAACCAATGGTCAGGTGCAATAACGATCTTTTCCTTCGCCTGCCCCAGAAACTGGGCCCACCAGCTGAAGGTAGAGTTCGAAATGATAAAATGTCTGCAGGAATACATGAGCCTCAGCTTTTCCCAGACCGGATCCTCTCCGCTTTCGTAGTATACCGGTGCATTGATCTGTATATTTTCCCTGGCCCAGGCTATGTCATCGGAAAAGACAAAAAACACGGGGTCATCCGTAAGAAGCCGCATCTTTTCGGCGGCCCTTTCAAAATATGAAACACCGCACACATCCAGGGCGCTGTACTGAAGATAATTACCTCTCCGGATCGTCATGCATACGGAATTGCAACCCTGTATCTTTTCCAGAAGTTCCCTGCAGTTTTCGCTGACAGGATATCTGGGCTCGAACTCCTTAAGGAGCACCTCTCGGATCTCTTCGGGATATCTGGCACATTCGCAGGGGCCTGCCACGATCTTTTTTTGCAGCAGGGCGCCTTCCCTGCCGAAGGGGTAGTCATAGCCCGTAAAGATCTGATAGATCCCGTGCCGATCCTGCCAGGGCAGGAAACGTTTTCTTACGGCAAGGCGTGCCAGGGGGCCCTTTTTCCCTGCCGCTTTTTCAAGAGCAGCACAGATCCCCATGACCGCCTTTTCGGAGGCCGTCAGCTCGTTCCAGAACATGCGGCCTTTCTTATCGTAGTACCTGTAGTCCTGCACCCGGAAGTGCCTCAGAGAGTCTTCCCAGCCTGGCATCTCTTCCTTCAGGGCTTCCTTCTCTATATTCCGGAAGTCCAGGATCAGTTCCCTGTCCTTTTCCTCCCCCCTGATCTGCAGCCATCTTGCAAAGGCATAGCGAAAGAGCTGGTTGCCAAGCCTTCCGTTCATCTCCACATATATCATCTGTTCCTGCCTCTGTAGAAAATCCTGTATAAAAGGACCAGCAGCTTTCTTTTTCCTGTCGCTGCAGTCAGTCTGCTCCCGGCGTATCTGTCCGAATATCTTACGATATAGTCCCTCAGCGCTTTTCTGTCTTCCCTGCTTCCGGACTTTCCCATCCTCCGCAGGGTAAATACCGCTGCTGATACCAGCTGGGCCTCGGCATCCTCCAGATACTCCGGGTAATAATCCAGGCAGAATTCCCGTATCTGATTCCAGGCCTCCACGTAGTCCATACCGATCCGGTGCCAGTTCCGGTTGGTAAGGCTATCGGGATTGGACCTATAATAATATCCAGCCCATTCCGTATAGGCCACTTTCCTGCATATGGCAAAAAGTCTGTAGGTAACGAACTGGTCTTCCAGACTTCTGTCCTCCGGATAGGATATTTCCCGAAATAGTTCTCTCCGGTACAGCTTGTTCCAGACATAACTCCGGAACATACCTTCTCCCCTGACCAGTCTGCCTAGTGCTTCTTTGCCGGTGCACGTATGTTCCCGGAAATGAGAGGAAGGCTCTGTCTCCGCTTCAGGTAATTCCAAATCCATCTGACGGAAATTCCCTACGGCAATATCAGCGCCGCAGCCTGCCAGCAGTTTGGATAAAACGAAGTAATACTCCGGCGAGACCGTATCGTCCTGATCGCAGAATCCAATATAATCACCAGTTGCTTCCCTGATTCCCCGGTTTCTGGCAGCGCATACCCCTCTGTTTTCCTGATGGATCACTTTAACTTCTGGACGGATTTTCGCATAACAATCCGCAATAACTCCGGACTGATCTGTTGAACCATCATCCACAATCACTATTTCATGAAGTGGTAAATACTGCTTAAGAATAGCATCCATACATTGAGACAAATATTTCTCTCCATTATATACTGGAACAATAACCGATACCTTGGGATATTCTTGCATATTTGAATTCGATCCTGCGCTTTCCAGCTATTTCAATGCTCGTTTGCATCAAGGTTTCCTGTCGTATACTCAAGTCTGTATAATCACGTCATTTCCATTTACTATCTCTTTCCACGAAAATCTTTAATAAATTCAAATGCCATTTTTAAAATCATATTTGCAAAAATATCTTTAAAAACTGCCAATGTCAAAACATACAGAATTCCTCCCAATAATATCTCAAAAAACGTGGACAAAATACCCATTGGCATAACCGCTTCCAGTCCCAGTAACGTCACCAGCATAACGCTTCCTGCTGTTATACTCAGCAAAAGACTTTTTCCGATTCCTTCCATCTGAAGCCGTTTTCTTACATAATACCACTGTACTCCAGTTACAAGACACTCAGAAACAATTGTACCTATGCATGCACCAACTGCACCATACTGAGGGATAAGCATTAAATTAATTGTCAAATTACAAATTGCACCACTGATAACCGATATATTGTATTCTCTCTGCAATCCAAAAGGAATCAGACATTGAAGCCCTGTTACATTACTCACAGAAACAGGAAGAATTGAAATACCCAAAAGATAAAGAATTATTATTACAGGCTCAAACCCCTTTCCAAAGAACCATGGTACCAAACCTCTGGCTATCCCACACAGCCCCATGGTTATTCCCGTTCCCATAAAAATCGCAAAACGCATGGTGACGGACAGATACTTTTCAATTTGTTCTCTTTCTTTCTGAACAAATGCATTTGACATTCGCGGAAGCATTACTGTCCCCATGGATGTTACGACAGCAAGTGATACTTTAATGATTTTCTGACCCTGTGTGTAAAAACCGTTTTCCCCTATATCGGAATAGAGTATTCCCAGCATGGTTTTATCCATGACACCATAAATATGAATCGCTATTTCTGGCAGCAGAAAAAGAAAAGAACGTCGAATATGATTACGAACGTTGAGATCTCGTAATGGTATATATTTTATATATTTTCGTACTTTTACAAGCACAGTAAGAGCGCCAAGCAGTGAAGACCCTTCCAATAATAATGCATATAACGTTACATCTGAAGATTTTTTTACAAAAATAAATATCGCAGCAGTCGACAGGACTTTAACAGCAGCATTTTTAATCATTAAATCCTTAAATTCTTCCATTCCTTTCAGAAAAAAGGACGTATCCAGAAAAACTGTTAAAAATCCACTTGCCTGAACCAGAAAGAGATATGGGTATCTGCCGCTTAATCTATAAATTAAAAAATATATAAAAAGGCATGGGACAATTGCCACGCCTCTCATTAATAACAGTTCTTCCAGTAATTTGCTTCGTCTGTAAACATCGTCTTGGCAGCAGGCAATCTCTCTTTGTCCGTAAATATTTATTCCAAAAGCCGAAATCAGAAGAAATGTTCCTGTGATTGACTGAACCCAACTATAAGCTCCTATTCCGTTTTCTCCTATTACCCGGCTGATATATGGAGTTGTTGCCAAAGGGATTGCTATAGTCAGCAACTGGTATAAAACATTATAAATATAGTTTTTTCCTACTCTGGTTTTTATATTCAAATCCCTGCTCCTCGCCCCCGACATATATCAAATTCTTCTGACGCAGGTAGAGTGGATGCTTTCCCAAAATTTTCTATATGAATCTCCGATAAGATCCCAACTATACCGACTCTTGATTCTTTCCTTTGCTCTTAATCCAAACTCCTCTATCTGACCATCGTCCATTATATCCGTTTGATCAATAAGTGCCGCAAGATTTCCTTTTTCTTTATTCCAATATAATGCTGCGTTCTCCCCAACTTCTCTGTTGAAACTTACATCCAATAACAAATTAAGCTGTGTCATTCCAAGAGCTTCCAAAAGGCTGGGATTAGTTCCCCCCGCCTCATGTCCATGGAGATAGCCATATGCATTTTCCCGAATTTTCTTTAAAAGTTCCTTATCATAAACAGGTTCAACAAACTTAATCCTTGGATCAGAATGAAAACTCACTTTCTTTTCAATCTTACTTTTGTAATTGGTATTTTCGGTTGTAACAATCACCAGTGACCTGGGCGTTCTACTGGTCATAAACTCCCGAATCATAATCTCATAATTATTCTCTGGCACAAAGCGTCCAACTATCAGATAATACTGTCCGCTCTGAAGCTTATTTATTTCCAACCATTTAGTAAATTTGGGATGATCATTTGTCAGGATACTGGGCTCAATATCACTTCCGTATGAGATGTAGACAGTATTCAGATGCTTATACTTTCTTTTGATATACTCTTCAATACTAACAGAATCACATATAACTGCATCTGCCGTCAAAACCATTTTCTTTTCAGACCATCTCCAATACTGGCGTATAGGGGCAGACCACTTGTTACGCATCCATTCATGTCCGTCAGGATTAAGAACATAAATGCCGCCAATACTCTTAATCTGTCTGACTATATCGTCGATAAACAAGCCAATTCGATAAGTTAAAATATAAAATACAGGTTTTTCGATATTGTTTTCTATACAATACCTGATGCAGTATTTTGCAGCTGCCCAATCATAATATAGAGCTGTCGCAGCGCCGATATTTGGGCAGAAAAGTTTAAAAACATGGGCATTATGGTACATAAACTCCGTTACAGCTCCATTATGGTTTCTCTTAATAATTTCTATCCCATCTAACCTGCTTTCATCCATACAACCAACGCCATTAGCCTTGCAGGCGACATGATATTTAATTTTCAGATTCCACTGATGCTGCTCCGTCAGTTTATCTACAAATGTTTCAAATCCACCATATTGACCAATAGACTTACTACCTATAATAAAGATATGCTGAACGGAAGAATGATTATTTGTTTGATTCTTTTTATCCATATCTGACATTTATTCTACATTCCACATACAATAGAAAGATACTGTTATAATCATAATTATTAATCTTAGGACAGTTGTTCTATAAATTAAAATGCCGTTCCATGATATATAATTTCAATGTAAGAACTGATAAGCAGCATGCTGAAGTCATTCATGAAACGGTATATTTAATGAAACGAATTATCCGCTCCTTCCTGCATCCTATTCCAATTCCTAAAAACGCTTCCCTATCCCAGATTATTTTATTTATATTCCTTTGTCTTTTAATCTTCGGACATTATTGCGCATCCGCAGTAAAGCTATGTAAGGCTTTTCGCCCAACATAAAAGGAAAAATGCTTAATAAAAATCTGTAATCTGCACCAGGTACTGAACCTATACATTCGTGAAGGCATTGTCTTCTTAATTCGGAATAATATTTTCTACTTCCCTTTTCATGCCAATCCATTTTTTCAAAAGCATCTGCCAAATGGTATACTGCTGAACGAAGCATTATTCTCTCCTGAGCCTTCATTCCCCTTTGAGAGAAAAAAGCACTACGAAGAAGCAAAGCTTCAACTACCCCTAAATGGCGAATACTATATTTCTCATGCATAATACTATTTTTTCGCAATCTGTACCAGTAAAAGCAGTCAGGTAACATACATATTCTTCTGCATCTGGATAGTATTAGATGCATTACAAATACATCTTCACAATACTTTCCTTCCGGAAATTCTATTTTTTCTAAAAGACTTCTCCTATATAGTTTGTTCCAAACCACATCACAAATCATAGAACCTTTAATATCATAAATATTCCAATATGCTTTCTCATCATATACTGTAGTTTTTTCCGCTGCCTGCAGTCTTCCTTCCACCACTTTTTTATCAGCTTCTAAATAGAATGACTGCACACCACAGACAACTAAATCAGCCATGTTCGTTTCAGATTCCGAAATCATCGTTTCAAATATTTGCCGATCCAGAAAGTCATCACTGTCCACAAAAGCAACCCATTCCCCATGAACATGCTTCAGACCGGTATTTCTTGCTCCGGAAAGACCTTTGTTAAGCTGATGAACTACTTTTATTCTACTGTCTTTCTCCGCATACATATCACAAATATCAGATGATCCATCAGTCGAACCGTCATCTATCAGAATTATTTCCAGATCAGTAAAGGACTGATTTAAAATACTTAAAAGACATTCTTCCAAATATTCTTTTACGTTGTAAACGGGAACAACTATCGAGAGCATTGTTTATTTCCCCCCACTGCAGACGATAAGCAATACTTCTGTCCGGATAAAAATCCACTATATGGAAAGACAATGAATTTCCAGGCACTGCTTATAATCAAATCTTATATCCTGGCCTGTACTTTTCATGTATTCCCATGTGATCAGACCAGCCATCGCTTATTCCGGCACTGTAAATATGAACCAATGCTTTTGATTCGCCTACTTTTCCACGAAAGAATAAATTCAAACTGTCTCTAAGACATTTGACCATCTTTTTTCCGGTAATAAATAAGGTTGTTACATAGCCATAATGCCGCCTGGCCATACATATACGGTTGCGGATATTATAATATTCCTTCCATCCGACACCGCTTCCTTCATATCCCTCTGCCTGATGATCAATAATGGCATGATTTACATTTAAAATCGGATATTTCCCGGAAAATCTTAGACAGTATTCCGTATCATCAAACCAAAGGAAAAAAGAACTGTCCGGAAGGCCGAATTGCTCGATTATTGAACGATGTAAAACCAGTCCGCAAAATGATCCAATCTGGCAGATAAATGTATCGTTATCATATTCTTCTGCGGGAACCGCAACTTCCTTTTTGATGATTCTTCCTACAACCCGTCTTCGATGCCCAATCCGCAGCCCACCGGTTTTAGGAACACCTGCATAGCACAAGTGAGGATGAGGATCAGACTCGATCATTCCATCAATAACCTGAAGAAAATCCTTTTCGAGCATAGCATCGTCATCAATTACAGTGATCCATTCAGCGTCCAATAAGCATGCTTCCTTAATGCCTCTTTCAAACCCGCCTGCTCCGCCAGTATTTACATTTTCGGTGATAATATGATATCTTTTATCATTCCGCTTATCGTAAAGTAATACTCCCGTATCATCCGTACTGGCATTATTAACGATTACAATTAAATCATATGGACGGCTCTGGCTTTCAATATGATGCAGGCACTCTTTGAGCTTTTCTACTCTGTTATATGTAACAACTACAATTATATGCCTGGACATACTTTATTCTCCTGCCCTGGTACTCACAGTGTTATGTTGCCTGCCGGTATATTGGTTTATTTCTCCATCAGACTGAAGCAATGCCTCACTATAATAGGCCAGTGCGAGCACTAAATACAGCGCCGTTCTCATTTCATATGTAGAAACCGTTAAACCAATAAAATATCCGAAAATAATAATATTAATAAATCTGATTCGATGATCATCCAGATGCTGATCCGTCTTTTGGGAAACGACAAATACAAGGCACAAGAAAACAACCAGAAGCACCGGGCCTGCCCACATTACTAGTTCCATAAGATAATTATGACAACTACTGAACGCCGGCCCACCGGGAATGAGCAAATAAAATTCTTCAGATGACAATACTCCATACCCTGCCAATGGGGATTTTTTGATTGCTTCCAAAGCACAATCCCAAATATAAGTTCTACCGGATAAATCCATTGATTTATGAAGCACATTGACAACAATATTTGAAAATAATCTATGTATGCGTCCAATAGGTAGAATAAGTGTTCCCAATATCCATAATGCCATTGCATTTTTTAACGAGAATATTTCTACATAGTGAACCTTTAGAGATAATAAAGAAAGAATCGCTACAGCACTTAGCATGAAAACAGACGTTAAATAACGGGAAATAATACAGCTTATGATACAAATAACCCAATAAATCAAATAATCCAGTTTAACTGATCTATAATGAATGCTTAAATATCCGAACACAGCTCCTGCCAGCATAAATAAAGCAGCATCTGCATCATGCCCCAGCCAATAATGGGGCTCACGACACTCGGGAGGGCACATTCCCTTTGGGAACATAATCTGTGTAATCAGGTTAATTACCATACACGCATAAAAAGCAGTATATGTACCTGTAAACAACTGCTTTTTATTACTCTCTATTCCTTCTTCTACCATAAGTATCATGGAAAACGCCGGCCAGATATATTTTAAACATTTCCAAATATTCATACTGATTCCTGTATGAAAAACAGTAGAGGCCATCATCAATAAACATATACAAAGGAAAAAACCTTCGAACAGATTTGGCTTCTTTTTACCACGAAAACAAAATAGTAAAAAAAGGATAGCAAAATTGCCTATGTCAAAAATATTATCAAAAAGATTTGTATAGTGCTTAATATAATAGGGTTCAAAAAATGTAGTGATAACAATAAAGTAGAATAGCGGTGTCTTTAGAATATTGTTTTTTATAGTCTTATTAAAAACCAACATTATTAAATGCCTCTGAAAAAATAGGCAAATCTATGCTTAATTCTTTTATCGATCTGCCCTCAAGGGATTAGAAAGAAAATCATGATACGCCAGTCTGATTCCATCCTCCAGCTCAGTTTTATAAGTCCATCCAAGAGAAGTCAGTTTTGCAATATTCAACAGTTTGCGAGGTGTCCCATTTGGCTTAGAAGTATCCCATTTTATTTCTCCTGAATATCCAATAACCTTGGCCACAAGTTCAGTCAATTCTTTTATGGATAGTTCCTTCCCTGTTCCAGCATTTACGGTTTCTGTTTCATCATAACTGTTCATTAGAAAAACGCATAAATCAGCCAGGTCATCTACATATAAAAACTCTCTCAAGGGAGATCCGTCTCCCCAGCAGGTAACACTGTCATAACCGTTAATCTTTGCTTCGTGAAAACGACGAATCAGTGCCGGCAGAACATGACTGTGTGTAGGATGATAATTATCATTAGGACCGTATAAATTAGTAGGCATTACAGAAATAAAGTTTGTACCGTATTGCATATTCAAGAATTCACAATATTTCAAACCACTGATTTTTGCCAGTGCATATGCCTCATTCGTCTTTTCTAAATCACCGGTCAACAGGCAGGATTCTGAAATAGGCTGAGGTGCCAGACGGGGATAAATACAGGAAGAACCCAAAAATTCCAGTTTTTTACAATTATTCTGCCATGCTGAATGAATCACATTCATTTCCATGATTATGTTGTCATACATGAAATCTGCCTGTGCAGTCTGATTTGCAACTATTCCTCCTACTTTTGCAGCTGCTAAAAACACATACTCCGGTTTTTCTTCATAGAAGAATTTCTCTACGGCTTCCTGTCTCCGAAGATCTAATTCATCGTGTGTTCGGGTAACAATATTATTATGGCCCTGCCGTACAAGCTCACGCACAATTGCAGATCCTACCATCCCCCGATGCCCCGCAACATATATTTTTGAATCCTTATTCATCATACTTAACTACCTGCAAGCCTTTTTATTGTTTCGTTCTTCAACGGTCTTTATAAATTGAATATTTTTCACAAAATATTACGCACGCCTTATTTTGCCTGCTCTCTGGCAACCAACTCCATGTCATGCTTGACCATAAGCTGGACAAGATTTTCGAAACTGGTTTTTACCGGATTCCAGCCTAATTCATTTTTAGCCTTGCCGGGATCTCCAAGCAGGTTAACTACATCTGTTGGTCTGTAAAATTCCGAGCGTACTTCCACCAAAATACGTCCGCTACCTTTATCTATTCCCTTTTCTTCTAACCCTTGTCCAACCCATTCAAGATCAATACCGCCGTAGTGGAAGGCGAGTGTTGCAAAATCACGTACAGTATGTTGTGTTCCTGTAGCGATTACATAATCTTCCGGCTTATTGTTCTGAAGCATCAGCCACATACACTCTACATAATCCTTTGCATATCCCCAATCGCGAAGTGAGGACAGATTTCCAAGATAAAGCTTATCCTGCTTACCCTGTACTATTCTTGCAACAGCTAAGGTTATTTTTCGAGTGACAAATGTCTCCCCTCTGCGCTCAGACTCGTGATTAAATAGTATTCCGGAACAGCAGAACATATTGTAAGCTTCTCTGTATTCTTTAACAATCCAATAGCCATACTGCTTAGCAATTGCATAAGGAGAAAATGGATGGAACGGAGTGGTTTCATTTTGAGGAATCTGTTCAACTTTTCCAAAAAGCTCGCTTGTACTCGCCTGATAAATTCGGCAGGTCTCAGCTAAGCCGTTGATTCGTACTGCCTCGAGAATCCTCAAAACACCAATTGCATTAATATCAGCTGTAATCTCAGGAACCTCAAAACTGACCTGAACATGCGACTGCGCTGCGAGATTGTAGATTTCATCCGGTCTTACTTTCCCAATTATCTTAACCAAACATAAACCATCTGAAAGATCACCATAATGAAGATGAAAATTAGGATGCACTTTTAAATGAGTAATACATCCCCTATAGTCCACACTTGATTTTCTGATAATCCCATGAACATCATAGCCTTTTTCAAGTAAAAACTCTGATAAATAAGAACCATCCTGTCCCGTAACACCAGTTATCAATGCCTTTTTCATACTATTTTTCGCCAAGTAAAGCCTGACTCTCCTTTCGATTAGCCATTATTTCCAGTAATTTTTAATACCCCACAGAGTTAAAATGGCTATTTCCAATTCTAGGGTATTTTCTAAATCAGAGATGAATATAAACACATATTTCCTTCAAAGTGGTAACAGTAAATGAAATTAAGACCACCTATATTGTTTTTTATCGTCCCTCCTGATATCTACCGTGCTTCCCCACTTTTGGAAGATACTACTAGGGCTTATTCTTACTTCCCTTTGAGCTTCCACGTTTCCACTTGATGTCGGAAATAATATAGCGTTATCTATCTTCTTTTTTTGAAGAACGACCTATTCTTATCTGAATTCTGATTCCATCTTTATGGTAATTATTATTTTTTCGTGCAGTTTTTTCTCTGAGCCTCTCCCAGGGACTGTCATCCTTTTTGAATAAACTGCGTTTGAACCCAGCTACACTCGAACTATAAGGAAACAGTATAACTCCAATCATAGTAATGCGTTTGTTTCAAGGCTGCCACTTAAACCGCCAGAACGATCAATCATGAAACTCAAGAAGGCAATTATAAAACCTTCACACTTTTGTTTTCACTATAACTGTTAGTACGTACCTTTACTTTCCTGGACTTCTGTCATTTCCAGTTCAGACTTATTGAAGCCTGTTCAATCTCATAAATATTGGTCCATCGCCTCCTAAGGTCTTTCCTTACACATATATTTAATGATGCAAACCTACATTTTCAAACAGATACCGTAGGGAATACTACGGGTGATGTATCTTGAGTACATCTGTTTAAATTGGCAGCCACAATAACGACTGCAATATTAAAAAGAGCTCTTTATGAGATTTGTATAAACATATCTCATTGGAATCAGATATCGTCAACTATATCTAGACGTTTAAATATAACCTCCCTCTTAACACATTTCATCTCCCAAAGTACCGTAATGTAAAAAGGCTTTTATCAAAAATGGAGGCTTTTCTGAAAAGTCCTACAATAGAAATAAGGCCTAACACAAGGAAACTAAACCTAAACCAGTACATAATCTACGTTCATTACAAAACATCGGAAAACAGTATGCAAATAATATTTCTGATTTTGCAGAAAAAATGCAACATCAGCATCCTCCGGTACGGGTATAATATAGGAGAAATTAATGCCTAAAGTCTTAACTTATTCTACTTTTACACCCGAGATACCGTCATACTGATTCTCGCTTACCTGATATCAGCGATGATCTCATCTATTTCATCAATGCTTACGCTTAACAATCCAAGACACGTTTTTTGCATTTTCGTTGGCTTATATCTGCGTTCATACTTTCCGGACTCAAGGTTCCTGTCCGCCCGGATTTCTTCCATCTGGTCAACAATTGCAGGAAGCGTTCCCCGCTTTTTGTCTTTTACCCTGATCTTCTCTGTCCTGGCGAATAGCAGTGCATGAAGAATGGAAGCCACAAACCAGAACAGACTCTTTGCGTGAATGGTTGATTCAAAGTGTACCCCGTACTTATCCATGCCCATCCAGCTTTTCAAAGCCCGGAACGCTTTCCCGACACAGTCGCGTTTTGAAACCGCCTCCATCGCTTCTTCCGCTGTCATTTCCTGATCTGTCACATAAACAAGATATCCGCACCTCGAATTTTCTTTTTCTATGCTTTCTTCATCCTTAATGAAGGAATCAATCACATAAGAGCGTGCTTCCTTCTGTTTTCCGGCTCCTCTGCCTCTCTGGTTGACTTTCAGGGTGCCTTCTTCATGGCAGCTGATCGAGAAGTATTGTCTGTAAGGCCTGAGTTCCTCGTCCGTAAAACGCGTCTTCCGCTCTTTTGCCTTCTGCAGCTTCTTCTCTTTTGAACTAATATCTCTCATCAATATGAAGCGGTGACTGATCTCAAGATTTGCATCCCAGACAATATGGAACCAGCTGTCTTCAGTGTCGCTCTCAAACAGTTTTCTGTGTACCGTCAGTGCGAATCTTCCGGTGGCTTCCAGATAGTTGGACGGCTTTTTTACAAAATCGACATATTCATCAAGAAACTCACCCATGATATTCATATTCTTCTTGAGAAGAAGTAAATATCCGATTCCTGCTTTCCGCAGCGCAGCGGTATTATCTTCCGATACATATCCTCTGTCCGCGATCATCACGATGCTGGCGGCTTTTTCTCCTTCAAGAAGATCTCTGAAGAAGAGAATCATGTCGGAAGCTTCCGCCATATCATTAATGGATCCCGGGTAATCTTTGTAGGTAATCGGCATTCCGTCTTTCTGCCGTATCGCATACTCAGTATTGATCGGGTCCTTGTCGGCATCATCCCTGGCATGCCCTTTCTGGACAATAAACACGCCTTCTGCCTGGCTGTTTACGTTCGTAGAGTCATAGCACACAAAGATTCTTCCGTCATCCAGCACGTTTCCGGCCCATTTCTTTTTGAACAGGTTGATCTTTGAAAGGCTGATATCTTCTTTTTCAAAATGCGAAATATAACTGTCGCTTCGTATTGTTTCTGAGAAAATGACGCTGTTTCCTGCCCAGTGAGGGAAATGCTGAAACACAGCAGACTCACTTGAGATCATATACATGGCAAGATCCAGGATTAGCCATGTGTTTTCGCTCCCAAAGACATCTGCAAGAATATCCGTCAGCCCCGATTCAGCCGCAAGTTTTTTTAGCGCCGCATAAAGTCCGACAGAAAGGCAGTCGGACCGAACCGGATACTCATCATAAGCTTTGCCGCTGCGTTTCTGCGAAGAGCTGTCTGAAGGATACATCGTGTAGTATGTAGCATTCGCATACATTCTTCTGTCGTTCTTCCAGTCAGTGCCGGGAATCAATGCTTTCCCAATACACAGTTTCTCGCGGTCAGCATGTTTGCCGCTCCCGTTTACTTTAGCAACCCATGAAGAAGATGTGTTGATGTACACGTATCCCTTTACGTTCACAGAGACGTTAAAAGGGATGTTAACGATATTGCTTTCACTCTTTATAATCCTTGCCATATTCGTTTCCTCCTCGGGCATAATTATTCCCGAGTTTCTATGATCTGACAAGGCTCATTATCAGGTATCGTATTTGTCAAAAACCTTGAATAAATGCAGAAAAAAAGTAATACACGTTGCTGGATTTACACCTTCTCGGGTGTACAAATCTCAAAAGTTAAGGCTAAAGCTCAACCAATCTTCTTAGATACGGTATCTTTCTTATTATTGCCGCTGTAAGCATACAAAAGATGGTTACAAATACGCATAAACCAATATTTACCAATGAATTATCAAATCTATAGAATGGTTGGATAATCCTATAGCAAAATATATGAAGTATGTAAACCCCCATAGTCAATGGTGAAATAATCTCTACTATTTTATTTAAGTGAATATTGGTTAAATGAATATTTGATAAATAAATAAAGATTACTACTACTTCAATAATCATCAACAGATTATCATAAAAAAACTCCGCTAAATCAATTCCGCAAATCCTATAACCCCAAAAATACTCGTAGCAGAGATTTAGAATAACAATTGGAATTATAATTTTTTTTACTGTACGTATTGTTTTAATATTGAGCTCAACTTTTCGTAGAAGACCGCCTGAATAATAATAGAGAATCCATGTCCAAATTCTTAAAGGTTGACGAATAAACCCCTGTATCGGTTTTCCTGTAACAAAGGCAAATCTCATAGAAATCAAGTCGATAACTAAACAAATGATAACCAACACTCCCCAAAGGTAATAATTCTTGTTCTGAACCTGTTTGCATAAAAATGGAGTAAATAGGTATAGAATAATTAGCGAGCCAAAAAACCAGAATTGGTAAAATGTTCCTTTCTGCCAAAACATCTCTGTTGCAGTCTCTACAACCGGATTAAACATGCTATGCCCTGTTAGATACCTAAAAGCATCATATATACAATTCCAGATAAAAGCTATTACTATCATCCGAAAAATCTTAGTAATAAAGTATTTAATAGTATTATTCCTACGAGTTAGGATGAAATAACCGTGAACAACAAAAAATGCGGGGATAGCAAACCCAACTGCATAATAAAATAAACGGCTAAAGATGCTACTCTCTCGTCCAATGAAATGCAAAACCACTACCCCAAAACACGAGAATATTTTTAGTAAATCAATTCCTATATTCCGACTTTTGCTCATAGTAAATTAAAAACTCCAACTAGATATGTAATTATCCTAATCAGCTGAAATAGATCATGATTGTCCGCTGGTCAAAGCAGTGCTTTTTAAATATAGCGATTTCATTTTTCAAATGATGTTAGTCAAGAAATGGGATGATAGTCCGTTTTAACAGACAATCTCCCTAGTACCATACGATTATCAACAGAAAGGGTGATCGCTATGGGTCAGAATCTCCGCATTAACTGACAAAGTAAATTGAAAAGCGTCCTGAAGCTGTTGTCGACAGTCTTCTGGAGCAGGCAGAATCGAATCCTATAAGGTTGCTCTGGCCGAAGCCTGCAACCCCACCTGCTCATATTGTGGTAATGCATATATCATTAAGAATGGACACAAGTATGGAAAGCAGAAATACCGTTGCAAAAACTGCGGACTGCTTTCATATCCACTACTAAAGCAATTATGTCCAGATCACATCAGAGCAGAGAATTATGGGAATAAGTCATATCCGCTACTCTGAATGGCAATGTAATAGATTCTTCCGTTAAGCGCCTTGGCCTAGCTCATGACTGCGTCTTCCATATACGTCATAAGATTCTTTTCGCTCTTCATGAAGAATCTGTTTAGGATCCGTTTATCCTGAAGGATGTTACAGAACTTGACGAAACTTATGTCTTGAAATCTTATAAAGGAAAGGCTCTTCCCGATGAAGCTGGCAGAAAGGCCAGAGCGAAAAGAATCGTCAGTACAAACATCCAAACAACTATTATCATACCCATATTTTTGAAAGCCATTATTTCATGTCGCAGGTCTGCAATAGATATTTAAATAAATATTCGAGTATATTATAAATGAGCGGAAAAAGACTCGAATTAATTTTGAGCAAAATTCTGTAAATATCAGGCACTAGTAGCAATTTATATGTAGGAAACATAGGTTTATGAATCACTCAAAAATAAATGGTATTTGGTGCAAGCTGGCGAGCAGATTTGTGCTGTACAGAAAACAAACGAAATCGCGCCACCGAATATACATCATTTAATAAAGCCGTCTTGCAAAAGCAAAAATATGTTTGTACCACATCATACTATCCATTATTCGCAAATCCAACTCATACCAAATTTACCTTACAATAAAGTCAATATTCCTTACTGCTAAACTCCCCATTATGGCCGCTCAAAAACGTTTCTCTTGCTTGGGCATTGTAAAATATTCAATCTTATCATTTTCTAAGAATCTTCTTTTGTATTATCCCAAGAACCTCACGCAACAAAGGTTCTTTGTAAACATAAAGAACTATTCCATAAGTTGTGAAAAAACAGCTGGCTGATACGAGTAACGTAAAGAAGTAGCCGATGTTAAATTTTTTAATCCATATACTACTAAAACAGGAAATCAAAATTCCCAAGAAAATCATTATCCATTTATTGTTTTTGTAAATCCTTCTAATATCATTTTTCAAATAGATTATCTGAACAAGCCAAACAACAATTTCTGCTACAAGTGTTCCAACCGCAGCTCCAGCAGATGCATATTTAGGAATCAAAATAAGATTAAGAATTAAATCTACTATAGCTCCTGCAATCTCAGAATATAAGACTACTATTTCTTTTCCAAGCGGAACCAATATTTGTAATCCTGTTATGTTAGACATTCCTATAAAAAGAAGTGTCGGCATGATGATTTGCATTGGAATAATCGATCCTTCAAACGCTTTCCCAGACAAAAAGAAGATTCCTTCTTTAGAAAATATCATGAAATAAACCATCAATGGAGAAGAAAGTAATAAAACAAATCTTAGAGCTTTTTGAGTTATTTCGTAAAACTCTTTTTTCATATTCTTCTCTAAATAATATGAAGATCTAGGAAGAAGAACCACACCCAGAGATGTAACAATACTAACCAAAATACTTTTAATCTTAACAGCGGCATTATAATATCCAACATCAACATCTGTTTTCATCATTCCTAGCATTACCGTATCAAGATGTACATATATTGTTGCCGCACATGCCAAACCAAAAAACACAAGGACTGGTTTTAAATGTTTCCTTATGTTCAGCTTTTCTGTCCGATGAAAAGAAATAAATCTGTGACTATTAATAAAATTAAAAATATTTGAAGCAGATGCTGCGAATATTGATATTGCACCATATATGACATAATCTTGTTCTTTATGAACAAAAGCAAACATTGCGATTACAGCAATAAACTTGAAAATAATAGATCGTATAGTGATATATGTGTATTGCTCTAACGCTTTATAAAGCCACTCCATGCCTATTACATGAAATAGCATAGTTAAACTCACTATTATTTGTAATGTCTTTTCTTTCTGCAATTGTGGTACATTAAATACCATTATGAAGAAAACTGCGTATGTTATGATTGTAAGAATTAAATTCAGAACAAATATTTCTTGAACAGCTTGCGAAAGTTTCTTTTTATCATCTCTAATTTTTGCGCAATAGCGGATACCATATGTTGGAATACCCATTTGGGCAAACAAAGCAAAATATGAAACAATAGATGTTGCAAACGATACTTTACCTGTACCAGCAGGTCCAAGGACTCTTGATACATATGGAAACGTAATGAGAGGAAAAATGAATGACGACATTGTTAATATCGAATTCATCATGAAATTAATTTTTAGAGACTTTTGTTTCCCTGTATTCATTTATCTCTTATTCCTCCCGTTTTCCTATGTGGCCTAATAAAGTAAATGGCTGTCCGAATAATCTGAAATAATTAGGGTATGCTGAACGGAAGCTAAACAGCCGCCCAGGCCCCTGAAATCACATTGTTTTTATGCTGCTTTCTTGTCGAAAGTGCAAAGGAAAAAACAATTCCCAAAAATACGTACACTAATGAAGCCTCCTGCCTCATCAGCTTTTCCATATTCAGGATGAAGATGTCCATCCCGATCATTGCTCCGGAAGGTTCTGCTAGCTTCGCAATGATACGTGAAATACCAAGTTTGCGTTTCCCAGTTCCGAAGTTGTCCTCGACCGCCTTTCGCCCCCCGCTCTCTTTGTGTTC
>ODAI012274655.1_pt1 | contig 21250 bp, 10 predicted proteins | sample 1539321 | NCBI WGS metagenome assembly ODAI01 (sample SAMN02144231, study PRJEB22623) | gut metagenome | biome: sheep rumen | host: Ovis aries | place: New Zealand | reverse complement strand
GCGGTCTTGTAGCCGTAGAACACGCCAGCGGGGTTACCCACCGAGGTGAGCACTTCGGCTCCGTAAATCTTCTGGGTGTAGTCGCCTTCGGGCAGCGAGGTAATCTTGTTCTTGTAGTGTCCCATGGTGGCACCGAGTTGCCATTTGAAATCCTTGGTGTTGACCAGGATGACGTTGGCTCTCACATCCACACCCGTGTTGCGCAGCGAACCACCGTTGCAAAGGTAGCCAGCCAAGCCGGAGAGATAGTTGATGCTCTTCTGGGTGATGAGGTTGTGGGTGTTGGCGATGTAGAAGTCGGCACCTGCCTGCACGCGGTTGTTGAAGAACGAGCCGTTGAGTGCAATGTTCCACCTGCGGGTGGTCTCCCACTGGATGGCGGGGTTCTCGATGTTTTCGAGTTGCAGACCTGTGGCTGTCTTCAAGAAGGTGAAGGACTTGAAGTAGGTGCGGGCGGCAGAGTAGTCGATGTTGTCGTTGCCCGATTCGTCATAGCCAGCGGTGAGCTTCAAGTTGTTGATGGCACGCACGCCTTGCATCCAAGGTTCGTTGCTGATGACCCATCCAGCCTGAATGCTGGGGAAGATACCCCATTTGACGCCGAAGACCTTAATGCCCTCTTTCGACTTATGTCCAAAGCGTGAAGACGTTTCAGCCGAGAGTGTTCCCTCCAGGAAGTAAGTGTTCTTTATTGCCCAGCGTGCCTGCAGGTAGTAGGCGAGGTTGTTCCAAGAGTCTTGGTTGCCATCCACCGAGCGGAACTTGTTGGAGTTGGTCTGGTTAGGCATTTTGTCGTTACCTGTGTTGTAGGAGCGCATGTAGGAGTCGGAGAATCTGTTGCTGGTGAAGCGCAGGCCACCGAACGCCGTGATGTCGTGCATGCCGTAGCTGCCTGTCCAGTTGATGCGGAAATCCTCAAACACGGAGGTCTCTTTCGAGAAGAGAGACTTCACCACCGAGGTCACGTCACCATAGCCTTCGTAGTTGAAGACGGGGATACCTGCTTCGGGAAGGTAGTACTTCTCGTTGGAGCGGTTCAGTTGGTAGGCGAAGCGGTTGGTGAGGGTGAGGTGCTTGTTGATTTCCCACTTGGGCATAATGTTGAGGTTGAACTGAGTCACCTCCTGACGGTTTTTGTTGTCTCCGTCACCGTTCTGGAGAATCCAGTAGGGGTTGGCCAGTGCAGTGTTGGTGCCGTAGGCGGAGGCGAAGTTGAAGGGGTAGTTGTCATCGTCGATGTACTTGCCTGCATAAACCGAAGAGAGGTGGAGCGAGCCATCGTCGCCTGTGTAGTAGCCGTACTTGGACAGGAACGGAGCCTGAATGAGGCCGAGCACGTTGGGCGAGGAGATGGTGCTGCTCTCATAAGCTTCAGCCCATCCGTTGTCGCGGAGGTTGTAGGAGAGTTTGCTGTAAGCCAGGTCGAGCTGTGTGGAGAGGTTTTTGAGAAGCTTGATGTCGGTGTTGAAACGGATGTTCAAGCGATCGAACCCGTTCTCTTTGGCGGTGGATTGTGCGTTGGTGTAACCCAGCGAGAGGTTGTACATGGCCACGTCGTCACCACCTTGCACATTCACCTTGTAGTTCTGCGTCACAGCGGTGTGGTAGAGCTTCTTCGACCAGTCCGTCTCATTGTGGTACATGGGGTACCAGTAGTAGTTGGGATTGCTGTTGAGGAGCGGGATGGTGGTGCTGGATGTGGTGTGTTCCGAGCCGTAGGTAGTTGTGCCCAAGAGTTCGCTCACGTAGCCGCGATACTGACTCGCATTCATCATGGAAGGGGTGGACGGAGTCAGTTCGAAGCCTGTGTTGAGGCTCACGTTAATCTTGGTGGCCATAGAGTGTCCGCGCTTGGTGTTGATGATGACGACACCGTTGCCGCCACGCGAACCGTAGAGTGAGGTGGCGTTCTTCATCACTTCAACCGATTCGATGTCCTCTGGGTCAATGCCAGCGAGGATGTTGTTGAAGAATCCGTCATGGATGCTGGTGCGGTCAAGCTGTGGATCCATCACCATACCGTCGAGGATGATGAGGGGCTGTGCGTTGATGTTGAGCGAGTTGAGGCCTCGGATGAACATGGCAGCACCTTGTCCGCGCATGCCTGAGCGACTGATGGTGTGAATGTCGCCTGAAAGACGGTTCTCAATCTCATCATCTACGACAATGGCTGAGGTGATTTCGCCCATTTCGGCCACTGCGCCTGCGGTGATGCCGGTGGTGGGCTTATAGACGGTGTTGAACACGCTGCTGTAGAGCGCTACGTCGGGAGCGGTGGCTCCGTCGAAGCTCACCTGCACGTCGTTGTACTCAGGTACAGTGACGTAGAGAGAATTGATGAATACGGGCACCTTGAGGGTGTATTTGCCGTCCTCGCCCGTCATGATGGTGTATCGGTCGTTGCCGTAGGCCTGCACCTTGGCTCCGTCGATGGGGGCTTTGGTGGCTGCATCGTAAACATAGCCGCTCACCTCCTTCATCTCGTACAGAGGAAGGGCAACGGTGGCTCGTGCAGGCTTGGCTGGTGCTTGTTCTGCTTCCTGTGCAAATAAGGTATTAGCTCCTGATAACATCATGAGACCTATACCGAGGCGAAGCAAGCCTGTGTGAATATTCTGATTTTTCATGTTTTTGTTATTTTGGAGTTTTACCATTCTTTAGATTTCAGTATGATGGAGTTCACCCAAATTTCTCGTGAGTAGAAAGCCTTTTCGGTGGATTTGAAACTGCTCTTGATGTTGATGACTGGGTAAGCGCTTGTCAGACCAGCGTAGCAAACAGGGAACTCAAAGTCCTTGGCGATGCAGATGGTGTCGGTGTAGTCTATTTCACCCTTGTCGTTGTAGTGGATGCCGCGGTTCACGAAGAAGTCGGTGTCGTAGATGCTTTCTCCCTGGGCATCGACGGCTCCCTCGTTCATGTTGTGGAGGCGCTGGTCAGAGAGGCGTTTCTCTGCATTGTCGTAAGAAATGTAGGCATAGAACTTGTTCTGCAGGTTGTAGTCGGTGTTGTAACCAATCACCACATAGATGTCGTACTTGCAGGAGAGCACTTCGGGCACACGGAAATAGGCTCCGGGGTGGGAGGATGTGCTCTTGTTCTTCATGGCCAAGTAGGTGTACTTGAAGGTGGAGTCGCTCTTGACCGTGTCGCCATCGATGATGACAGTGGGGCGGGTGTAGGTCTTTGTGGTTGTATAAGGTTCGCACATGTTGTCGCACGACTCGTAGTAAAGTTCGTCGATGTCGGGCGCAAAGCATTTGAAGGGGAATGCGAAGTTATTCACCACATAGGCGTAGCCGTTGCTCACCTCCACAGGGTCGGCATTGCCGAAGATGTTGGCGAAGTTATCCACTTCCACCGTGTTCGAAATACCAGAGGCAAGGGCTTTGTTTGTCTGGTTGAGCGTACCTGTTTTCTTGAACTTGGTGAAAGCTGTGGAATGGAGCGAGTCCTGACGGGCATCAGCGGCTTGGATGTCGGCGATGGTGGTGATAGGAATCTGCTCGTACTGCCACTTGGCGTTGAAGGCCAGATTTTGGCAAATGGCGTTCTTGGCGTAGAGGTTGTTCAACGAGTCGATTTCAGCCTGAGTGAATGCTGTCTCCACACCCTGAATGAGGGTGTCGGCTCCCGTTTCTGTCTGGGTGTTGATGTCCTGCTTGTAGGAAGGCTTGAAGTTGAAATACTTGCGAGTTTTCTCAAGTATTGACTTCCAGGCTTCGTTGGTGGGGATGACCATTGCGTAGCTGGAGTCCTCGCGGTCCAGGTAAGCGTTCATGAAGCTCTGCGTGTAGTCGTTAGACAGGTAGGTGACAGAGTCCACGTAGGTGATTTTGCCGTCAATCGTGGGGCCTTTTGCCGAAGCGTTCTCGTCAAACTCGTTGGTTTGGAAACTCTTGATGAACGTGTTGATGGAGTCGAGGTCGGCGCGCGAGGCGAGGAACTCATAGAGGTTGGGCTGGTACTCTACTGCGGCCGAGGTGATGTGGAGCACACCGTTCGAGGCACCGATGTTGGCTTTGCGGATGGCCACACCCTTGAGGGTTTGTTTGCCATAGTTGAGCCAAGCGGACTTGCTGTTGAAGAGGTCAATCTTCACCGAGTCGGTGCCGTTGATGACGTTGCTGTAGCGAGTCATGTTGTTGCGGATGAGTTCTTTCTCCACCTTATAGATGTTCTCGCGCACACCTGATTTGAGCAGGTCTTTGTAGTAGCTGTAGTTGAACGAACCGTTCACGGGAGCCCAGATGGTGAAGGTCTGTTCGCCATTCAGCAGGTCGGCATAGGTCTCAGCAGTCACTTTGTCTTCCGACTGCGAGTAATAGACGCTCTGCAGGATGTCGGCATATTCGCTGAGCTGATCATTGTTGGCCTGAATGTTCTGCCAAATGGTCTGCTTGCCTGCGGCATCAGATGATATGTCGAAATGGTCATCGGAGCAGGCTGTGATGCCAGCGGCGAGTGCCGCTGTCATCAGTGAACCTGTGAGCCATTTAATGTTTTTGATTTTCATATTTGTTCGTTTATTGGTTACCAAATATCTTCATTGTTTTCTCCAGCATAAACTGACTTTGGTACGAGTTCGATGTAGTCGTAGAAGAACTCGGTAGAGTTGCTGGTAAGTACTGACTTGTAACGAATCCAGTAGGTTTCGCCGGCTTCGAACTGGCCTGTGTAGATAATCTTGCGCAGGTTGTTCTGCGAGTCGCGGCCGGTGCCACCGCTCACCTGAATGTACTTCGGTCCCTTCATGAAGCCCAGGTTGCGCATGGTCTTCTGGTTTTCGTAGAGAGCAGTAGAGTCGGCACCTGCTGGGGCAATGGTGCTTTCTGTCACCCAACCTGTCGATGCGGGGTTGGTGCCCGATGCTGAACGGAGGTCGATTGGGATGCCGATGGCAGGCAGGTTCTTGGGGTTCTTGCCCATGTAGATTTGCGCCATACCACGGTTGTTGTTGGCCCACACACCATAGCGAAGTTCGTAAGTGCCGGTGTAGGGAACGGGTGGCAGCTTCATGGTGAAGTCGAACTGACCGCGGATGTTGAACTCGTCAATCTGGTAGTCCATCCAGGAGCCTGTGCCCGAAGAGTAGCTTGTGTTGGGCAGATACTCAAAGTCGGTTCCTTCGACAATTTCATAGACGTTGTCGAGATAGTCCTTCATGAAGTACCAAGAGTTGATGCGGTTCTGCTTGATGTTGTTTGTCAGTAGCTCGGGGAAGAGCGACGTGATGTCGTAGCGCAGACGTTCGTTGAGCACCTTGTTGGGCACGTCGGGGGTCCAGAGCAGGATGCCATCGATGGGGAAGTAGATACCGTTGAGGGCATCGGTGTCGTAGTCGCCATTGCTTGGGTTGACGAGCAGTCCGGGAATGGTGATGGCCGACTGTACCTCGCGGCAGTTGCTTTGATTGTAAACCGACTTGCGGTTGATGCGGCGCTGAATTTCGCCGTTTACGCGGCAACCTGTGATTTTTACTGAACGACGCTGCACACCAATCGTCTCCCAGTATTCCCACACGTTCACGTAGAACTGGTTGGCGGTGCGAGTCTTCATCATGGTGGCATCGCAACCATATTCGTTGGCGAAAGTCACCATGTTGGTGTAGCTGAGTTTTTCGGGCAAAATGTGGTAAGCCACAAACTGGTTGAGCCAGTTGTAGTCGTTCTCGTAGTCTTCGTCCCAGCTGGTCACATGGCCGCAGTTGGTGTCGTCGTCGAAATTATTGTTGGCACGCACATATTCCTTCAGCGATTCAATGTCGGTGATGCCGTTGGCTTCGAAGACAGAGTCGGTCTCCACAAAGATGGTGTAGCCAAAGAGTCGCTTTTCGGGATAGAGTCCTTCCCAACCGCCGTTAATGCCGTTGTAGATGGTTCCGCGAATGTCATCATACTTCTCCTCCCATGCTTCATCTTTGTACTTTGTGAGTTTTGTATCCCATCCGGTGAGGGCAATGCACTCGCCGAAGAGTGAAGTGTTGTCCGTTGTCATGATCATGTCGGCAATGGTGGCATTGGATGGCGAAAGCACACGGTCGATGGTGTGGATGTAGCCATTCTCCACTTCGATGTCGCCATCGATGATTTTGGAGTAGATGTTGATGTAGATGATGGTGTTGTTATCCTCGTCGTTGCCGTAGGATGGAGTCACGTAGCGTCCGTTCATGTTGGTGATGCCGAGTGGCTCTTCATTGGCAAACGATGTGGTGGCAAAGGCTTCTTGGTCCCCGTTCTCGATGATGGAGTTGAAGACGATGGCTTCAGCCACAGAGTCGGGGATTTGGTTCACGTCGGTGGAGGAAGCTTCGCCAATCTTCACGAGCGAGTCGAGGTAGATGGCAATTGCTTCGTTGGTAGGCGCAAAACAAGTGTAGTTGCCGCGAGCATCGAGCAGTTCCTTCATGGTGGAAGACGAACGCTTGCTCTGGTGCACCTTGCCCAGAATGGTGAGGTAACTGCTGAATGTTTCGGGGTTGTTTTCGAAGTGGTCTGTCATCATCTCACCCGTGAAGGTGTAGAGAGAGCTCTCGTCGATGTTCTCCGAACAAGAATTCAGCGTTACTGTGGCGACAGCCCCGAGTAGGAGTGCTGCTCCACAATATTTCTTTATGTTCTTAAAAATCTTCATTGTTCTCAATATTAAAGTTCATCAGTTCTTGAAGAAGTCTCGTTTACAGACCACACTCCATTCTGATAGAGCCAATTGTTGTTGCGAATCTCTTGGTTATATACAGGAGAGTAGAGTGACTGTATGTCGGCAAGTTTAGCCTTGATGGCCTTGCTGTTGGTATATTTGTGCGAGAGGATGTCCAGCATTTCCGCCGTACTGCCTCTACGGAGCGCAAAGCGCACCAAGTCGTACCAGCGTTTGCCCTCGCCTACAAACTCGCGCTGACGTTCCTGCAGCACCAGTTTCTCCATTGCTTCGGACGTGGCGAAGGTGGTGAACTTCAGCGAGTCGTTCTCCTTCGTGCTGGAGGGGTTGTTGGGCATGTAAGCCACAGGGTTGGAACGCTTGAACACCTCGCGCACGTAGTTGAAGGCTGTCATCAGGTTCTCCTCGTCGCTGTAAAGCTGCGAAAGGGCTTCGGCCTTCATGAGGAACACCTCAGAGAGTCGATAGACAATCCAGTTGGCATCCACATTGCTGGCAGCGCGCTTGCTCTGCTCAATGAGGTTGGTGGTCAGGGCCTGTGCAGAATTGTCGGTCAGAAACACGTAGTTAGGATTGTTCTGCGACACCGTGCGGTTGATGTATTTGCCAATGGCGAAGCTGTTCTGGCCTGGAGCTTCGAAGATGATTGTTTCCCAACGGCGGTAGTCAGTCTTGGTGAACACGTAGCCTACGTTCGTTGTGTTGGGAGTGGATTCCACACCGCCGTACAGTACATCTGGTCCAGTGAATGCGCCCACTTTACCATCTTTGATGTTGTAGTAGAGGTTCGTAATCAGCGAATTTGTATAAGTGGTTCCTTCCACTTGCAGTTCGAAGATGGACTCGTCGGCATTGCCTGCACCGAAGATGGCGTTGTAGGGCTTCATCGATGAAATAGCGTAGCTCTTCTTCTGTCCGCTGGTCGATTCGTTTTGGGCGAGCAGATCCTCCAGCTCAAGCTCGATGGCTCCGCCGCCGATGTTGAGTCCGTTCTTGTTGATGTAGTCAATCTTCTCCTGCTTCACCATGCTGATGACTTGGTCGCAGTATTCCACACACTTCTGGTAGTCGGCTGCGGCTGTGGTGCCGTAGTCCTCTTGGCGGGCGGTCAATTCAGCCTCGCTTAGAGGGCCTCGGTAGCTGCTCAACAGCGTCACCTTCTTGAAGGGCTGGTTGTTGCCTGCCTTGTAGGAGGCGCGCCACAGATACACGTCGGCCAAGAGTGCATAGACCGCTTTCTTGGTGATGCGTCCTTTGTTCTCCACCGTGTTGCCGTAGTCCTGCATCGCTTCGTTCTTGATTGACTCCAGGTCTGTGATGATGTTGTTCAGCACTTCCAGCTGTGTAGATTGCGGCAGATGCAGCTCTTGCGAGTCGTTGCTGTAGTCGATGGTGACGTAGGGAATCTCACCGAATGTGCGCACCAGATAGAAGTGGCACAGCGCGCGGAGCGTGGTGACTTCAGCACGGATGGGCTTCCAGTCGTTCTCTGAGAAACTCTCGTCTTCCTTGACAACTTCGGGACCGTGAGCCAACACCTTGTTGCAGTAGTTGATGGCATTGTACATGCTGGTCCAGTCAAATTGGTAGTAGGTGGGCAAGAGGGTGGCATTCATGATGTTTGCCACAGGACCAGACGAACCGACGGCACTTGACCGTTCAAAGTTGTCCGAACGCTCCTCGCCCCAATAGACATACTTCTCAAGCAGGTCGTTGTCCACCATGCGTTTGTAGCATGCAATGACGGCATTGTTCAAGTCGTTCTTGTCCTTCCAATAATCTTCCTCCACGATTGACGATGTTGGCGTGATGGTCAGGAAGTCCTCGCATGATGAGAGTGCCAATCCTGCTCCCACCGCCATCAGTCCGCAGAGTGTTATATTTTTAATAGTCTTTTTCATTTTCTTGTCTGTTTCAAGAGGTTCTATAAATCCTATATGGTTGTTGTCTATAGTCTCTATTAGAATCCAAGGTTCACACTGATGGTGAATGACTTGGGACGAGGAGTTTTCGAATTGTCATAGCAGACACCCCATGCGCCGTAGCTCACTTCTGGGTCAACACCTGTATATTTGGTGAGGCAGAAGAGGTTGTTGGCTGAAGCACTGATGCGCAGCGAACGGACCCCGATGTTTTTGCAAATCTCGCTGGGAAGGTTGTAGCCCAACTGCATGTACTGCAGACGGAGGTAGTCACCTTTCTCCACATAGCGGTCGCTTGCCAGCACGTTGTAGGAAGCGCCGATGCGTGCGTTCATGGCACGAGGTATTTCGGTCACGTCACCGTTCTTGCGCCAACGCCACGACACAGCCTGCGACTGGTTGATGTTGGAGCGCATGGATTCGTTGTCCAGGCGTGCAAGGTTGGCAATCTTGTTGCCCAAGCGGTAGTTGAACGACAGCTTGAGTGTCCACTGGCCCCAGTTGAAGTTCAGACCGAAACCACCGTTCACTTTGGCGTTGGAGTTGCCTAAATAGACAATGTCCAACTCATTGATTTGACCATCGTGGTTGATGTCTTCGTAGATGACGTCGCCACCCTTGAACTCGTAGTTCTTGCCGCCGTAGTTGAAGTACATGTGGAGCGGGTTGCCTTTCGAGTCGTAGAGGATGTTGCCCGCAGCGTCGCGAGCCACAGGCAGAGTGGCATTTTCGCCTCGTTCAGCCGCAGCTGCAGCGGTGTTGTCGCCGTAAGTGGCGCGCGACACTTCTGTGTAGCCGCTGTGGTCGTAGTCGTAGCGATAGACACCCTGGTTGCGGAAACCGTAGATGGAGCCGACGGCATTGCCGATTTGCAGACGCTTCAGGTAGTCTCGGTTGTTGTATGAGTAGTCGCCGTTCTTGCTCGCCAGTGTAGTAGGATCCATGTCGGTGATGGTGTTTATGTTCTGTGCGATGTTGAACGAAGCGGACATGGAGAACTTGCCTTTCTTCAGGAACTTGCCTGTGTTCACGTAGAGTTCCCAACCGCGGTTGCGCATGCTGCCGGCATTCTTCCACGACAACTGGCCGAAACCTGTTGAGCCAGGAATGCCCACACCGTCCATGAGGAGGTTATCGGTTACGCGGTTGTAGTAGTTGAAGTCAAACTGAAGCATGTCGCGGAAGAGGTTCAGGTTGGCACCAAGGTTCCAAGATGTAAGCGTTTCCCACTTGAGGTCGGTCAGGCGGAGGTTGTCGGGCGAGATGGCCGACAGGGTCTTGTTGCCCGAACCGTAAACACCGTAGCTGCTGTAGCGGTTGTACATCAGATACTGCGCACCTGGTTCACGCCCCACCTTACCCCATGATGGGCGGAAAGAGAGCAGAGAGACGATGTTGTCAATGTGCAGCTTCTCGAAGAACGGTTCCTGGTTAATGTTCCAACGTGCCGATATGCCGGGGAAGGTGCCCCACTTGCGGCCTGCACCGAACTTGGTGGAACCATCGCGGCGCAGCGTGATGTCGAACGAGTAGCGTCCGTCGAAGATACCGATGTGTGAGCTGATCAACATGGCTGCACTGCGCCACTGGCTCGTGCCTGAGGTGGATGACGTCAGATAGCCGTTAGCCGTTGACGAGTTGATGCCTGTAGGAATACCGTTGTGGGCAATGTATTGGTTGGTGCCGTTACCCGTTGTGAACTCAAAGCGTGCCAGCGCACTCATTGTCCAAATGTCCTGATTGGTCTTGGGAATGTAGATGAGTGTTTCGCGGTTGGTGAATGCCAGCGACTTGTACTCGCTGTTGGTGGTGGAGTTCACACCCGAAGCCCACGAGTCGGTTGTCAGCGTTGAGGGGAAGTACGTGTTCACCGACTCGTTGTAGATGTCCATATACACCTCTGCGTTCAAGTTGAGCTGGTGTCCCTCTTCGTCCTTGGCGAGGAGCTTGTACTGCAAGTTGAACTGAGGGTTGATACGGTAGGTTGACTGTTTATTGAATGCCTGATGAGCAATGGCCACAGGGTTGCCGATATTCTTCATGTCCGACAGATAGTAGGACGAGTAGTAGTTGTTGCCGCCTGCATAATTGACAGGGTTGGTGGGCAGCATCTTGTAGTAGTCACCAGTGCGGTTTCCGTTCTGGTCATACTCATAGATGGACATGTTAGGCATTGCATTGTAGGCCTTACCGAGAATGGAGGAAATGGAACTGCCATCCCAATTGCGGTGGTTGTTCGTGTAGGTGAGTGCGAAGTTGGTGGAGAAGCGGATGCGGTCCGACACATCGTAGTCGAGTACCAACCGGGTGGAGAAGCGATCGAGCTTCTGCTTGATGATGGTACCTGTTTGGTGGTCGTAACCACCCGAGATGCGGAAGCGTGCTTTCTCGCCACCACCGTTGAGGGTGACGTAGTAGTTGTGCGTCTGTCCAAACTGGTTCACAGCATCCACCCAGTCGGTGTTCTTGTTAAAGTTGTAGTACTGGATGGGGTAGGAGGGGTCGTAGTTCAACTCCACCATATCGGATGTGGCAGCATTCTGCTTGGGGTTGAAGTAAGCCTCCTTGAGCATCATGGTGTAGCCGTCGCCGTTCAGCATATTGAGCCCCGATGGTGCCCAAGAGCCTGTGAAGCGGTAGGAGAAGTCAATCTTGGTTTTGCCCTGAGTACCGCGGCGTGTGGTGATTTCAATCACACCGTTGGCACCGCGCGAACCCCAGATGGCAGTTGCGGCAGCGTCCTTCAGCACCTTAATGTCCTTGATGTCCTCGGGGTTGACCGAAAGGAGGGTGGAGAACTGCTCCTCGTTGTCGAGGTCTTCAAAGTTCACGTCCGACACATCGTCGGGAAGGTCGAAGATGTTGCCATCTACTACGATGAGTGGTTCGGCCGAACCGTTGATGGTGCTCACACCACGCATACGCATGGATGTGCCCGAACCCAAGTTACCTGAGTTGGAGATGATGTCGAGACCAGCAATCTTACCCTGCAGGGCTTCGTCGGCCGATGCGAAGGAGAGGCCTTGCACATCGTCCATGTTCATCGTCTGCGAAGCCACTGAGATTTCCTTGAGTGGGATGGACATGCCGTTGCTCTGCACTCGGGGCTTGGCAGTCACCACCACCGTTTCCAGCATGGTGTTGTCCTGCAGCTTGATGTTGAACTTGGTGTTGTTGCCAATCACTTGGCTCCAGGTCTTGTAACCCACGTAGCTGACCATCAGCTTGTTCTTGGGGTTCTTGATGACGAGGGAGAAGTTACCGTTCACGTCGGTGGTAGCCTGTCCCACAATACGGTTGTTGTTGTCTCGCTCCACGACGTTGGCCATCATGATGCCGCCTAAGTCGTCATACACGTAACCAGTGATGCGTCGTCCTTGAGCCATTGCTGAACTTACACAGAAGAACAGCACGAGAGAAGTGAGAATGAATTTAATCTTGTTCATAGTGTTCCATGTAAGTTTTGATTATTCAACAATCTGATATTTCTGCAAGTAAGCGCGTGCCTTTGCCAAAGTTGCCCAGTCGGAGTCGTAGCGGTTGTTGTCGTACTTCTTGTAGTCGAGCACACCGTTGATTCCGTGAATGACAGCCGAAGAGCTGGAGGTGAGGGTCTTGTTGATGGCGCTGCTGCCTGTACCGCTGATGATGTAGTCGCGTGCAATGATGTTCTTGTCCGATGTGATGGTGCGGGTTTGGTTGATGGCATCCTTCACGGTCAGAGTTCCGTGACCAGTGCTGGACACAGACACTTTGCGGTACACGCCTGTTTCGCTATTGATGGTAGCCGTTTCGTAGGCTGTCTCGCTGATGGGGGCGATGTCGGCAAAAATGCTGTTATCCTGGAAGTGGTACTTCACGAAGTTGACAATGGCGGTGGCCATCGCTTTTGCTTTCGTGTTGCGTGCCTCTTCCTCTTCAGGTGTCAGCTCTTTGCGCTCTTCTGCATCCTTGTCCAGCTCCAGGTATTTGCGCAGCGACTCCCAAGTGGGAAGTCCGGCCGCCACAGCCTTGTCGATGGCGTCGTTGGTGGGGATGTAGATGGTGTAGCGGTAGTTGTTGAAGAAACGAACGTTGGTGACAGTCTCAATCTGTCCAAATTCGGTGGTGAAGTTGCCGTCGGCATCCTTCTTGTATCCGTAGCAGGGCAGACCGTTGTTGTTGACAAAGATGTTGTACTTGTCGGTCTCGGCCGTTGTGGTGATGCCGATTTCCTTCAGCACTTCGGCATCTGTCTGGCAGAGTTCGAAGAATTTTGAGAAGTTCGGGTTGTTGTACATGACGGAATACACCGACTCGATGGTGGGGATGAGCGGTTGGTCAATCATGTAGGCGAAACCGTTACCGTAGCCGTTGGTCTGAGCCGACTTGTCGTCAAAGCCAATTACCTTGCTGTAGGTGTCGTTGTCGATTTGCCATCCACCCTTCACCGTCATGCCGCTGTTGCGCTTGGTGGCGTTCTCCACGTAGAGCACAGCGTTGTTCTTGGTCACATAGTACAGCTTGTCGCATTCCACACCCGTTTCGGTTTCGTCAATGCCTGTGGTTTCCGTGTTGTCCTCGTGGATGATGGTGTGTGTCTCCAGCATGTCCTTCAGGCGGTTGCCGTAGCATTTGGCCGACACGTTCTCGTTCGACACCAGGTCGCCGATGGTGCCCTGCTTGGTGGCCACGTCGTAGATGTACTTGTAGGATGCCACCTGTGGTGTGCCGCGTGTTTCGTTCCAAGTGTATTTGTAGGCACGGCCAGTCAGCGTGGTGCTGCCCGTTTCCAGTTCAGGAGCGTGGAAGGAGAGTGGGTCGATGTACCAGAAATTCTCGTCGTTGGGCACGAAGAAGGAGAAGCGCGAGCTCATGGCGAGCAGATAAGCGTAGTAAGTGGTAGGAATGTCGCCCAGGCTTGCGCTCTGCACGGCCCAGTTGAAGATGTACTTGTCTGTCTCCACGTAAGCAGGAGCCGACACAGCTGCATATTCAGCTGGAGTGGTCACTTCGTCCATGAGGTAGATGACACCGTTGTTGGCGATGAGCACATCCACAATCTTGTCGCGGTGATAGTCGAACTTCTCGTCAAACATAGCGTCCTGTGCTGAGTTCTTGATGGTTTCGAACTTGCTGGGCACCGTGTTGTTGAACGAGTCCTTCATCAGGTTGTTGAGCAAGGCACGGATAGTTTTGCGTGGAATTTGGTCAATGGCCTGATATACGAGGTTGAGGTCGGTTGTGTTTTCGTCAATGCGGTCGAGCATTTCAGGTGCGTAGGCCTTCACCAGGAATCGTCCACCACCGTCTTTGCTGAAGAAGTATTCCATCAGCTTCTCGTCCGTTGGGCAGAAGATGGCGGCCATGTCTTGCTCCTTAGCCAGTTTGGGGTCGCTGATGTAGCCGTTCCATCCTGGGTCGAAGGGGAGAGGCTTGTTGGCATCGTTGTCGAAGATGACGTTACCGTTCGGGTTGCCCACGGGGTCAGTTCCTGCATCGCTGTAGAGGGTGCTGTTGCCCTGCGAGCGGGTGGAGAAGTAACGCTTTTGGAACACCGAATCGACCGAGTTGCCGTAGAGCAGACGGTAGCGTTCGGTGAGTGTGCTGTTGTAGAACGGGGCCGAGAAACGGTCAATCATGTGGCTGAAGATGTTGGTGCGCCCATTGGTGCGCAGCACTTCGGCCATGTTCTGTGGGTTCACCAGCACCTTGTCCAGGCGGTTGACATAACCGTTCTGGCAAGTGATGTTCTGTTCCACCACCTTGCTGTCATAGACAAACGCGTCGGTTTTGGAGCGCGGCTGGCCGGTGATGATGGCGAAGTCTTCGTCGGTGATGCCCTTCGTGGCCATTTGTGTGGCAAGGAAGTGTGTCATCATGGGTGTGGTGGCATCAAGAGCGATGTAGATGCCTTTCTCGTTGTTGCGGAAGCGTGCCCAGTAGTCCTTGTCGTCAGCGTTGTAGCTGATGGGCAGGTCGTCAGCAAACAGGTGGGGCACAGAGTCGGTTATGTCGGCTGCTGTCTCGCGGCGCAGACATTGTCCCTTCTGAGGTTCGTCGTTGTCGCCGCTTCCTGCTTCGATGCTCGACATCATTTCGAGCAGGTAGGCGTTGTTGACCATTGCACTGTTGAGCAGCAGTTTCTTCTGGCTTCTCGTCAGTTGGCTGTAACTTTTAACGCCCCAAGGGTTGCTCTGGTAGAAGGCTGCGAAGGCACTGTCGTTGGCCACGAAGAGTGTCTTTGAACCTGTACGAGCCAGCACCTCCTTGTAGTCAAGGTCGTCGATGAGCTTGACAAAGTTGGTGTAATTGCCTTGCTGGTCAAGATACTCATAAATGCTGGCCCCGAGCCACGACGGATTGCTGTCATCCAACGTGTAGTCGTCCTTGCACGAGTAGGTCGCTCCACACAGGGCAAATAGGAAGAATGCTTTGGCAGCACGCTGTCCTAATTTACAAAAGCGTTTGTCCATAAAGGTTAGATATTATTTTAGTTATTTAATTGATTTTATATTATTATGTACGTGTACGTTAGTCGGGCTCGAGATTGCTTCGCATTAATTCCACCAGCGGATAGTTAGTTAAATTGGTGCATAGTTAGATTTTCTATCGCAAAGCGGTTGCAAATGTAATATAAGTTCACAAAAGGTTTAGTCTCCAACCCCCAAAAAGCGGAAGATTTAACGTAAATTAACGCATAAAAAGTTAAAATTCCTTGATGAGGGGTGTTTTGCAAACCGCATTTTGTGCTATGCTCCACTTCCGCCCGACACAATTCTCATCCTCACCCACACCCAGCGTGGCACCCATCGCCAGAAGAAGACAAGCACCCGGTAGCGCCAGTCGATGGTGATGACCGAACAGTTTCGTCGTATGCCCTTGGCGATGCTGAGAGCCACCTTGTGGGGGGCGAGCTGCACAGGGTAGTGGTGACCGTCGGCCAAGAGTGCTGTGCGCACAAAGCCCGGACGTATGTCGTGCAGATGAATGTGGCAGAGGTGGCGTATGTGGCAAAGCTGTTCAAGGCACTCCATGTAGTGGGCAATGTAACGTTTGCTCGACGAGTAGGACGGAGCGGCTCCCAATCCTTTTGTGCCCGCTATGCTGCTGATCACTGCCAGGTGAGCCTCCCTTTCGGGGTGTTCGGCGAAATAGTGAAACGCCGTTCCCACCATTTGCGTGAAGCCCGTCACGTTGGTGGCCACCGTTGCCATCTCTTCGTCCATCAGGAGCGACGGGTTTTGGTAGCCGATGCCCGAACTGTGGAAGTAGAGGTCCATTCCCCCTGTCTTCCCGATGAGGCTGAGGAGTCGTTGAGGGGCATCCTTCTGGGTGATGTCGATGCACTCGGTGGCCACCACATCGAGGTTCTTGCTCTGAATTTGTTGTAGCACAGCCTGACGGCGGCCAGCAATGCCCACTTGCCAGCCTTGCGAAGTGAGCACCTTGACCATTTCCAGTCCGATGCCCGATGTGGCACCGATGATGATGGCTTTCTTCTGAGTCATAATCTTCGTTCTTTAGTTCTTTTGCTTTTGTAGGACAAAGGTACGTTTTTTTCATGAAAAAGGGAAACTGAACCCTGAAAAGTGAAAAATGCAGCGCAAAAAACGTGTCCATGTCCAGCTTTTTGTGTACCTTTGCATGTAAATAAATGTAAAAAACAGATGAAAAAGGAAAAATTTGGGCTTTCAGCGGCAGTGTGGATGCTGTCGGCTTTTTTTATGTTGACCAACGCTTGCACCAACATCATTGTGGGCAAGGCGGCTTCGGCCGACGGCAGTGTCATCGTGAGTTATAATGCCGACTCTTATGGCATGTTTGGCGACATCTACCATCATGTGGGGGCGTCGCATCAGAAGGGAGAAATGAGGAAGGTGCACAATTGGGACACCAACAAGTATCTCGGGGAGATTCCGCAGGCCGACATCACCTATACGGTGGTGGGGCAGATGAATGCCAACCAGGTGAGCATCACAGAAACAACCTTTGGTGGACGGGAAGAATTGTGGAAGACCGAGGGGATGCTTGACTATGGGTCGCTCATCTACATCGCTCTGGAACGGGCCACTTCGGCTCGCAACGCCATCGACATCATCACCTCGTTGGTTCAGCAATATGGCTACTGCTCCGAGGGCGAAACCTTCTCCATTTGCGACAAAAACGAGGCTTGGGTGCTCGAAATGATTGGCAAGGGAGCGGGCGAGAAAGGTGCCGTGTGGGCGGCTGTGCGCATACCCGACGATTGCGTGTCGGCTCATGCCAACCAGAGCCGCATCACGCGCCTGAGCCAGTTCGACAAGAAACAGGTGCTCTGCTCGAAGGATGTCATCACCTTTGCCCGTCAGAAGGGATATTTCACAGGCAAGGACAAGGACTTTTCTTTCCGCGACGCATACGCTCCCAACGATTTTACGGCTGTGCGCTATTGCGAGGCCCGTGTGTGGAGCATCTTCAACCGCTTCTGCGACGGAATGGATCAGTATGTCGAGTATGCCAAGGGAAACGACCTGCAAGGCCAGATGCCCCTTTACCTGAAGCCTAACCGTAAAATCTCGGTGAAGGACGTGATGAATGGCATGCGCGACCACTACGAGGGCACTCCTTTCGACATTCAAAATCAGTTGGGCGCGGGCCCCTACAACATGCCTTATCGTCCCACACCCCTTTCGTGGAAGGATGCCGACCAGGCTTTCTTCAACGAGCGTCCCGTCTCCACCCAGCAGACAGCCTTCTCCTTCGTGGGACAGATGCGCTCGCAATATCCCGATGTAGTGGGCGGCATCGTTTGGGTCACCAACGACGACCCCAACATGACTCCCTACATCCCTCTCCATTGCAGCATCACCCAGATGCCGTCGTGCTTCCGCAAAATAGAGGGAAAACAAGACGATGTCACCTTCTCCTGGCAAAGTGCCTTCTGGCTGCAGAACGCCGTGAGCAATATGGTCTATCCTTACTACGAGAAGATGTTCCCCGACCTGCTCCGGGTGCGCAACGAGGTGGAGGCTAACGCGGGGGAAATGGCGCAGCTGACCGACCAGCCGCTCACCCTCGTCAAGGAAAAGTCGGTGGAGGAGGCGATTCGGTACGAAACGGAAACCGCCCAGCAGCGTGCTGGCATGATGATGCAGCGTTGGACAGAACTCTATCAGTACCTCATGGTCAAGCATCTCGATATGGCCACTAAAAAGGTGGACGAGTCAGCCTCACTGCTGCAGAGTTTCAAGAAAACCCCTAACGGCCTTGCCGAGCCGCCCGCACGTCCTGGCTATCCCGAAGCCTACCGCAAGCGCATCCAAGCAGAGGCGGGTGACCGATATTTGATGAAGTAACGAAGAAAAAAAAGCCGATATTTTTGCAATATTGGCTTTTTTGTTCTACCTTTGTGCCGAAAATTACTAACTAACTAATATGAAACGCAAACTTTTACCTTTACTCGCCGCTGTCTTGTGGTGCTCACCCATCGGATGGATGCCTGCCCAAGCGCAGTACATCGAGCAGCAGACGGGGAATGTAGCGAAGAACGCACCACTTGCCGCATTTCAGCAACAGCAGAACGTCCTGTTCAATTTCGACTGGAAATTTCAGCTGGGCAATCCTGAGGGCGCCCAGCGCGTCGATTTCAACGACTCTGGGTGGCGGCACCTCGACCTGCCCCACGACTATCAGTTTGAGCAGCCTTGGGACGAAAAGGAAAACCCCGGACGAGGCTTCAAGCCGATGTGTGAAGGCTGGTACCGAAAGTCCTTCACGTTGCCTGCCGAACTGAAGGGGAAGCGCATTGTGCTCGATTTTGAGGGCGTGATGTATGTGAGCGATGTATATGTCAACGGCAAGAAAGTGGCCAGCCACGAGTATGGCTACACAGGCTTCGAGGCCGACATCACCAAGGCTGTCCGTTTCGACGACGAAAACGTGGTGGCGGTCTATTCCAGCACCGGACCCCAAAACGGCAGCCGCTGGTACACGGGTGGCGGCATCTTCCGCAACGTTTGGCTACGCGCCAGCAACCCCACGCGCATTGCCCGTCACGGACTCTACGTGCACACTGAGGGCGAGCAGGTGCGTGCACAAGTGCAGGTGGTGGGCTGGCAGAAGCATGATATAAAGATTCGTGCCTGCGTGAAAGACCCAGCTGGCAAGGTGGTGGCTTCGGCCGAACAGGGAATGCCCGACCACACCATTCAGAACAACACCGAAGTGCCGCTGCCTCCCATGCACGTGGACAACCCCCGGTTGTGGGATTTGGATTCGCCCCATCTCTACACCCTCGAAGCCGTGCTTGAAGAGGGTGGGGTGGTCATCGACTCTGTGGCCGACCGCTTCGGCTTCCGCACCATCGAGTACGGACCCTCCTTCGGCTTCAAACTCAACGGACGGAAGGTGTTCCTCACGGGCATAGCCAATCACCACGACCTCGGTGCCCTTGGTGTGGCAGCCTTCCCTACGGCTGTGGAGCGACAGCTGCGCCAACTCAAAGCTTTTGGCTACAACGCTATCCGCTGCTCCCACAACCCTTATTCCGAGGACTTCTACCGCATTGCCGACGAAATTGGACTCTTGGTGGTGGACGAACTCATCGACAAGTGGTCGGACAAGGACTACTGGGGAGGCCGCAAACCCTTCATGCAAATATGGCCCGAACTGCTCACGGAAATGATTACCGCCCATCGCAACCATCCTTCGGTGGTGCTGTGGAGCTTGGGCAACGAACTGCAGACACGTTCCGACTGGAGCGGCTATCAAACCAACGACTGGGGCATCACCACCTACCGCATCTTCGACCAGCTCGTCAAGCGCTACGACAAACCCCGCCCCACCACAGTGGCCATGTTCCCTGCCCGCGCAGGTGCACAGCGCAACACACCCGACTTCAAAACCTACCTTGTGCCGCCCGAACTGGCTTGCGTCACAGAGGTGGCTTCCTTTAACTATCAGTGGGATGCCTATCACGGCTACTACGACCACAAGCCCGACCTCATCCTCTTCCAGAGCGAGGCAGTGACCAATCAGCTGCAGCAGCCCTTCTACGGCATGGATCAGCAGCGTGGTGTGGGCCTCTGCTGGTGGGGAGCCATCGAGTACTGGGGCGAGTCGAACGGCTGGCCAAAAAAGGGCTGGAACTATTCCTTCTTCAGCCACACTCTCCAGCCCTATCCCCAAGCCTACCTCATCAAGTCGTGCATTCAGCCCCATGTGCCCGTCGTGAGCATCGGTGTGGTGGATGGCAAGGGCGAAAGTCTGGAGTGGAACGACATCAAGGTGGGGCAGCAGAAGATTAACCAAAACTGGAACCAGCCGGAGGGCTCTCACCCCAACGTGTTCACTTACACCAACGCCGACGAGGTGGAACTCATCTATAACGGTCAGTCGCTTGGCACGCAGCAGAATGACCGTACCGACCTGTCCAAGCGCAATGTCATCCTCTGGAGCGGCATCGACTTCGGCAAGGGGGGCAAACTCACCGCCATTGCTCGCACAGCTGGCAAGGAGGTGGCGCGCAACGAAATTGAGACGAGCGGCAAGGCGGTGGCACTCAAAGTGGTGGAGGAGACGATTGCCTACACCCCGAATGCTGAGGGAAGTTCTGCGGCAAGGGTGAAAGATACATCGAAGAATGCCTGGACGGCCGACGGAATGGCACTTCGCTACGTCAACATCTATGCTGTGGATGCCAAGGGCCGCATGGTGCCCAACGCTGCCGACGAGGTGAGCGTGCAAGTGGATGGAGCCGCCACCTTCGTGGCTCTCGACAATGCCGACCACTACACCTCCGACCTCTTCCACGAGGTGCGAACCAAGCAGATGCACACAGGCTACATGCAGTGCATTCTCCGCTCCACCCGCACTCCGGGCAAGGTGACGCTCACCGTCACTTCTCCCACACTCAAAGGGACAAAGGTCACGCTCAAGACATTCTGAGTCTGCCGTCACTTCACTGGAAGATAATCATCTCAGATTTAGTAATTATTAGAACATACCTTAAACGTTTCCCATTCCTTCATTGCCTCGCTCATTAGCACGTTTGCCTCTTTGTTGGGTGAAGCGGGTTCTGTACCATTTTGCTGTTTTGTGCTGTTCAACAACACTTTCAATCTGTTGAGGTCGTCTTTTGTTGTTGAAAAATCGAGTTTGACACTCATGACACTCATGACACTCATGACACGCTTGTGCCTGCATCTGCAATGATTCTGCCATAAATTTAATCTTGCAATTCATGCTATGCCGAGCTAAAAATACAACAACCAGAGAACATGAGCAATGAAGACATCATTGCTGTTGCACTTCGCATTCGGGAAGAAGACACACGTCAGGTAAAGGTGCGCCCATGGAAATCGCGCCATTGCACGGCTTGGTACATCGCCATTCCTGCTGCCTGTCTCGTGAGTTTCTTTTTGGGGTACTTTATCTCTTCAGCCACCACGAAACAGGCATCACAAGGCTTCACCGCCCAAGTCAGCTCCACGACCGACACCGTCTTTGTCCGTGAAGTGGTGCATGACACCATCTATCAAACCACAAACCCTCATCGTCCAGTGCAGCCGCGTCCCATCACGGCATCGACTCAATCTGCTTCGTCAGAGTCAAGGAAGATAGGTGTCTCTGTACTTGAGGATGACATCCGCTACGACCTGTTAGCTTCGAACAGCGACATGTATTATTGAGCCTTCTCCCTCTATTTC
>ODAI012257840.1_pt1 | contig 21250 bp, 15 predicted proteins | sample 1539321 | NCBI WGS metagenome assembly ODAI01 (sample SAMN02144231, study PRJEB22623) | gut metagenome | biome: sheep rumen | host: Ovis aries | place: New Zealand | reverse complement strand
CAGAGATTTTCGGAAAAGGTAATGAAAACGTAATCACCTTTAAAAACTCAAGCCTTACTTTCTGTGATGAAGATCCTCCACACTGGCATATTGATGCAACCAGAACCTGGCTTCTTCCTGGCGGTGAGTTTGCCTTTTTTAATGCCTTGCTTTATGTAGGTGTTATTCCGGTTCTGTATTTTCCGGCCTTTTATTATCCAAAAGACGAACTGATATTTAATCCTGTTTTTAATTATACAAAACGCGGCGGCTATTCCATTCAGACAACAACTTATCTGTGGGGCCGTAAGCCTCTGGATAATACAGATACAAGTTCTTCAAGCTCAAGTGATTCCAGTCAGAAAGACAGTACCTCTGCAGAATCTTTAAGAGCTGTTTATAATTTTATTAAGCCTAGTACATTAAAGGAACAAGTTCGCGAAGGTATTGTGCTTCATAATCTTGATGAGGATTTTACCGGTGACTCTTCTCATTACGTAAAGTTTATTGCAGACTGGTATTCAAATCTTGGTTATATGGTTGGTGTGGACGGAATTATTAATCCGCTTCCAACTTATATTTCTAAACTCAATTTTAATACTTACCTTGGTTTTAGTAATACTGTGTTCAAGGCAACCGGAAGCGAGCTTAATTATCATCCATATTCTTCAAATGGTATTACTTATAAAGATGAATCATCATTTTTAGGACTTAAGCTTCCATTCAGATATGCGGCTAATTTTGATATTCAGGTTTCAAAGCCTTTTCAGTTCAGTCTTTCGTTTCCGGTTTATTCAGATCCGTTTTTCTCAAATGATTTTCTGTCTGACCGCCATGAAACAATGGACTGGATTTCTTATCTTCTTGATAGTGCAAACAGAGATGATGAAGATACCACAACAGATTCTACAACTACAGCTAACACAGTTTCATCATACCAGTGGAGATCTTCGGCTTCTTATTCTCCATCACTTCCATCTGTGCTAAAGCCATATCTTTCATCAGTATCTTTTTCTATGACAAACTCGGTTAGTATTTCTTCTAAAGATACAGTTTTTAGTTATAAAGATGATAATCAGGAAGAACAGTACACTTATGATCGGAATCTGTACGAGGAAGAATGGACAAAATATACTCCAATGCGCCGCTTCTACTATCCATCCCTTGTAACTCCAATTCAGACAAATATTTCTGCAAGCGGTACAATCTTTTCATGGCCTTTTAAAAAGGAATCTTCTTCGGGGTCAAAGCAGTTTGTAATTTCACTTAATAAACCAGATGAATTAAAGACAGACAAGCAGCTGGAAGAAGACCGTAAAAAGAAAGAGGAAGAAGAAAAGAAAGAAGCTGGAGAAGAGGGTAAAGCTCCAGAAGAAAAAGCTGTTGCAGAAGCACCGGATAAAAAAGAAGATGAAGCTCAGAAGGAAGGTCTTTTTGATTATTATCTTCCAGAACTTGATTACACCGCTACAAAAGAAACTATTGATGACGGAATATCTTATAAGCTTACCTATAATGTAGGCTTAAATCTTACTACCCAGATGTCATATTCAGATACAAATCTTAGAAACTCTGATGACTTTGACTGGAATAATATCCGTTCTTCTATGTATAACATGAAGATTCCGCTTTCTATTTCGAGCCTGTTCAATTATGGCGGAAACTTCTTCTCTGTTGAAAATAAGTTTGCATATTCTCCGGTTTTCCAGGATCACCCGTATATTTCTGAAAATGAAGATTATGGTTATACAAGTGAACTTGAAATCAAAAAAATCAAACTTGCTGATATAAAAACAGAATCTCGCGATGTTACAAATACAAATACGGTAACTCTTAAACCGCTTTTGTTCTATCCGGTTTTCAGTGATACAAGTCTTGCATGGAATTCTTCTATCAGATTGTACCGACGCTCTTATATTGGAGATGCGGATACTCCAGACTGGGAAGAACATTATGCAGACTGGACAGATGAAGACAGCGTTACTGTAAACTCACTTTCGGCTGATATTCGTGCTAAGGAATTAAACAATAAGCTTACTCAGTCTATGCGCCTTGAAATGATCATGCCGCCGCAGAAGAAAAAATACACAACAACTCTATCACTGGGAGTTCCTTATGCCAGTGCTTCTGTTAGTACCGGTTTCGAAGAAATCCGTGATAAAGACTATCAGAAAATGAGCGAAAAAGATAAGGAAAAGTATGAAAATGTGAAGTGGAAAAAAACTCCGCTTACACAAAACTTTAGCCTGAATCTTTTTAATTCAAAACTTAAGCTTACAGAATCTTTCACATATAACATGGAAGATGATAATCCGGATAACCTTAAACTTTCAGCTTCAATGTTTGGGCTTCAGGTTTCGTATGTTCAGTCTTATGTTTTAGGCTATGAGTTTGATCCTGCAAAAGGCTGGTATATTCCGGATGATAAAAAGAAAAATGATGAAAAAGAATTCCTTCCATATTCATTCTCGCTTTCTTATTCACTTCCGGGGACTACTTATTACAAATGGTTTAACAGAGTTTCATATTCGTTTGGTCTGAATACAAGTATTGTTGCAGACCTTTTGCGTCCTACAAACAGTTATTTCCTGTTTACGCCATCAATTAAATTTAAGGTGTTTGAATTCTGTGAAATTACCTTCTCGGCTTCATCAAGAAACTCAATTCTTTACTGGTACTTCCATAATGAAGCGGGTGATATGTACAGCGACTGGGGTGGCTTCCCTGGCAATATTCTTAAAGACTTAATTGATTCCTTCAGATTTGATGATGAAGAAAAACGCCAGAATTCAGGCTTTAAGCTGAAGTCCTTTAATATGACAGTTTCCCACGACCTTCACGACTGGAAAGCAAACATGACAATGAAGATTGAGCCAAGAATCATCACAGAAAACGGCAAAAAAATGTACGACTTTAAGCCATATATCACTATTGGAGTTGTATGGAACCCAATGGAGAGTATGAAGACTACGATTATTGATGATTATGGTGAGTGGAAGTTAGAGTGATATAGGTAAAGTTACATCATAAAAGGGCGGAGTGGAAAACACGCCCTTGAAACATTTGCTGCCGATACTGACCGTTTGTCCTCGCGAAAAATACAGAGCGAAGCGGCGAGGCAGCTCGGTTTCAAGGGATGTTTTCCACGGGAGCCCTTTTATGATGTAGGTTCACAATATATTCTCTAATTGACAATTAATAATGTATCATCAATAATAGTATATAGAGGTATTTTTGAACGAATATACAATAGTAGTTCCAGACAATGACGTGCTTTCTTGTGTTTGCGGAACTAATGATAAAAATTTACAGCTCATTGAAGAACATCTGGGGGTTCCTGTATTTACTAAGGGCAACGAGCTTTCTGTGGAAAATGCAGCACCCGAAATCTGTCAGAAATTCCAGTTTATTGTAGACCGCATTGTAGATGAAGTTCAGTCTGGCGGAAAAAACAGTGATGATATTATTCTTACTGTTTTAAATACAAAACGAAAAATTAATGCAGATGAAATGGTTATAATGGTGCCCGGCGCGGTTCGTCGTGTTTATCCGCGTACTCAGGGACAGGCAGAATACGTAGATCTTCTTCAAAACCGCGACATGGTATTCTGTACAGGTTCAGCTGGTAGTGGAAAAACCTATCTTGCAGTTGCCGAAGCACTCCGTCTCATCCTCACACATAAAAAAACAAAGTTAATAATAACACGCCCTGTTGTAGAAGCCGGCGAAAGTCTTGGTTTTCTTCCGGGCGACTTGGAAGATAAAATAGACCCGTATCTGCGCCCGCTTCGTGATGCTATGGAAACAATTCTGCCTACAGAATCTGTAAAAAGACTTTTTGAGGCAGGAATTGTTGAGGTTGCGCCTCTTGCTTATATGCGCGGCCGTACACTTAATAACGCAGTTGTTATTCTTGATGAAGCTCAGAATACAACCTGTGCGCAGATGAAAATGTTCCTTACCCGTATGGGAGAAAACACTAAGGTCTTTGTTACAGGAGATCCGTCTCAGATAGATCTTCCTAAAAAGGTAACTTCGGGTCTTATGCATTCAATCAGCATTTTAAGAAAAATAGAAGATATTGGATTTATGGAGCTTACTGCAGAAGATGTTGTAAGAAATCCATTGGTTAAGAAAATTGTAAAGGCATATGAAAATGAAGAAGAATAATTCTGAAAAAGAAAACAATAAGCCAGGAACCGCCAAATTTGTAATGAAGGGCGTAGGCGATTACATGAGACACAACTATCCGTTTCTCATTCTCTTTTTCGCAGGATTACTTGCTGTTTCTGCATTGAACTTTGTAAAAATCAGTACCGCAGAAACAATCGCAAACTTTTCTCTCGAGGATTTTGAAATTGGTCAGATTGCAGACCGTACAATTATTGCAGACAGAAGCCTTCCTCCAGATAATATTGATCCTGTTTCTGTAACAAAAGGTGAAAAAATTATTAAGAAGGGATTTGCCATCACAGAAGAAGGTTTTGCAAAGCTCAAGAAAATGTCTGCTTCTCCGCTTTATATTGATTACCGTGCATTTGCAAACAGTGAGCTTTATCTTCTGCTTCTTTCTATTATGTGGTATCTTCTGTTTACGTTTATTTCTGTAAACAGAAAACTCTTGTTTAAAGAGCCGCTGCTGCAGGTAATTTTCTTTCTGGCAGTTTATGCGGTAACAGCGTTCTGTGGAAAGCTTTCTCTTTTCTCAAGTCCTTACAGCATCTGTATTGCAATTCCTTCTGCCTTGTTCATTATGATTGTAACAATCCTTTACGGAAATCTTTCTGCATTGCTGCTTTCAATCGTATTGTCTATCGGAGTTTTGTGTGCAACTAACTGGCAGATTCCAACCTTCCTTTTGACACTTGCATCTTCACTTACAGCTGCCGCAATTGTTCGTAAAATTGAACGCCGTCTGGACCTTGTTTTTGCAGGTCTTATGATTGCTGTTTTCAATATTGTTTACGTTCTTTTGTTCTCTGTAATATTTAATGAAACTTTTGAAGAGCTTCCAAAGCTGATGATTGGTCTTGCCATCAACGGCTTCCTTTCTGGTATTTTAACTTTAGGTTTCCTGACTCCGCTTGAAATCATGCTTAATACAGCTTCTGTTTTCCGTCTTATGGATTTGAGTGATACAAATACTCCAATCTTTAAGCAGATGCAGATTCAGGCAAACGGAACTTACAATCACTCTATGATGGTTGCACAGCTTGCAGAAGCCGGTTGTCGTGAAATTGGCGCTAACTCACTTCTTGCCCGTGTTGGTGCTTACTATCATGATATTGGAAAGATGGATCAGAGTGAGTACTTCGTAGAAAATCAGGTAAACGGAATGGAAAATAAACATAACGACCTGAACCCAACTCTTTCTGCATCTGTTATTAAAAGCCATGTTCGTAAGGGAGTTGAAAAAGCACGCCAGCTTCATCTTCCACAGGCTGTAATTGATATTATCGCTGAACACCACGGAAACAGCATCATCACTTATTTCTATAATAATGCGAAAGAAAAAGATCCTTCTCTTGATGAAGATGATTTCAGATATCCTGGCATTCCACCTGTTACAAAAGAGTCTGCAGTTGTAATGCTTGCAGATACTGTTGAAGCTGCCTGCCACACTCTTGAAAATCCGACATCTCCACGCCTTGAGAAATTCATCACAATTCTTATCAATCAGAAAATGGAATTGAAGCAGCTTGATAACTGTGATCTTACCTTCCATGATATTTCAAGAATAAAAGCTGCGTTTGTAAACCTTCTTACAGGCTACTATCACAATAGAATTAAATATCAGAATCAGCAGGATCCTGATGAAGCTCCGGCAAAAACAGAAGAAGCTCCTGCAGCAGAAGCACAAAAGGCTGCCGCAAAAGAGCCTGCAAAACCTGCTGTAAAAGAAGCTCCAAAGGCTCCTGCAAAAGAAGCCGCTGCTCCAAAAGCCACTGCTGAGAAAAAGGCACCGGCCGCAGCAAAAACAGTAAAGGAAAAGAAATGAACAGAGTATATGTAGCAATGCAGGACGGGGTAGAAGAGCCCGACTGGATAAACAATGTAGAACCTTTTGTACAGAAGGCACTTTCTGAATTTAAGTTTGATGGTGAAGAAATCTCTATGCTTTTGTGCAACGACACATATATGCAGGAGCTCAATAAAACTTACCGCAACATTGACAGCACAACAGACGTGCTTTCTTTTGAAAATGATGAAGAATATGAAGATGAAGAAGGCAAGTGGAAATGTGTAGGTGATATTGTAATCAGCCTTGATACTCTGCCTGTAAATGCCGATTATTTTGAAGAGAGCAGAAACGATGAACTTAAACGTCTTATTGTTCACGGACTTCTGCACCTGAACGGAATGGACCACGGCGAAGAGCATATTGAAAAAGGTGCTGAGCCGGTTTGTGAAATGCTCGTTCTTCAGGAAAAAGTTTTAAATAAATTAAAGGATGAAAAAATAATAAAATGAGTTTTTTTAAGAAAAAGAAAAAGAATGCTGCAGAAGAAGCTGAAAGTATACAACAGGAAATATTAAACGAAGAAAAAAAAGACATGATTCAGGGTGTAGAGGATTTGTCAAAAACTTCTGTAAAAGAAGTTATGATTCCCCGCATCGACGTAGATTTTATTTCAAGCGATACACCACAGGAAGAACTCTTTACTAAAATAGTTGCCAGCGGACATTCACGCTTTCCGCTTTATACTGATTCCATTGATAATGTAATTGGTGTTCTTTATGTAAAGGACATCATTAAATGTCTTGCCGAGAAAAAAGAAATCAATCTTACACAGATGGCCCGCAAGGCTTACTTTGTTCCAGAAAGCAAACGCATTGACTCGCTTCTTCGTGAGTTCCGCCGTCATCATCTTCATATTGCAATTGCAATTGATGAATACGGTGGAGTTTCTGGTATTGTAACAATGGAAGATATTATTGAGGAAATTGTCGGCGATATTCAGGACGAGTTCGATAAAGAGCAGGAAGACATCTTAAAGGTAAGCGACAACATATGGCTTTGTGATGCCCGCGTTGACCTTGATGATTTGAATGAAAGCCTTGAATCAGAATTCCCTAACGAAGATTTTGATTCGCTCGGCGGTTTTGTATTTGATTTATTTGGTAAAGTTCCTGTAAAATATGAAAAGGTGAGCTGGAATGACTACGACTTTATTGTTCAGGACATGGAAGGTCACCGAATCAACATGGTTAAAATTATAAAAAATACAGATGACGGAAAGGATGATGAGTAAAAAATTAGCAGGGGTTTTATTATCGTTGATTTTTGGATTTGTGGCAGGAGGTCTTTCGCCTCTGGCTGCTGCAGAATCAAAAAATGTCCTCAAGCTTTATAATGAGGCAGTAGAACTTCAGAACGAAGAAAACTGGTATACTGCTTCTCAGTATTTTATTGAGGTTGTAAACTCAAACCCCGCTTTCAGTGATGCATGGTTCCGCCTTGCAGACTGTTCTTATCATCTTGGAGAATTTGACCTTGCCTTCCAGTATCTTGAGAGCGCAGAAAAATACGAAAAAGACAGAAGTGAAATTAAGAACCTTAAGGGAATGATTCTTCTGGCACTTGGCCGTACAGATGAAGCCCGACAGATTTTCAACGAGGTTCTAAAAAAATACCCTAACGACATTGATGCACATTTTGGTCTTGCAGAAATTGAACTTTACGACGGAAAGTTTTCCGGAGCAGAAAATCAGTATGCAGAGGCTTTAAAGCGCCAGAATACTAACAGAAAAGCTTTGCTTTCGCTTGCTCTCGTATGTGCAGAAACAAAACGCTATACACAGTCAGAAAAATATTTGCGTCAGGCAATGCAGTATTATTCTGGAGAACCGGAAGTTCATTATCTTGCTGCAATAATCTACACAATGAAAGGCGACTATAAGAGTGCTGAAAAGCATGCCCGCATTGCTGTTGAGATTCGTGGTGGTTATGAACAGGCTTACGAGCTTCTTGCTCAGATTGTTTACCTGCAGCACCGTTATAGCGAAGTAATTGACCTTTGTGATTTTATTATCAGCCGCAACCGCAATGCTTCTTCTGCCTGGTATCTTAAAGGTACAGCTCAGGCAAAACTTGGAAATGAAGAAGATGCAATTTCTACCTGGGATACCGGTTTGAATATAAATCCGCAGGATGAGCTTATGCGCATGATGCTTGAGCTTACTGCAAAGAATGAACTTGATTTCGATGATGCCCGCAGAAAGCAGTGGGCTTCTTATCATCTTAATAATGCACGCCAGTACGACAGCCGTTATGACAAGGCAGGAAGTACTTATGAATATCAGCGTGCCCTTATGCTCGATCCTTCAAATACAGCGGCTCGTCTTGCTTATGCAGATATTCTTGAATTGAACGGAATGCATGAGCTTTATCTTGATCAGTTAAAGTTTGTAAAGGAAAATTCTGAATCAGGCATTTCAACATCTCTTAGTGATACAATTGAAGCTTATGATTCACTTCTTAATGATACTCTTGCAAAAAGATGGAAGGTGGATGCGTTCTATCTGGATAAAATAAGATGGAACATTGCCGTATTCTACACAGAAAACACTTCTACCTTTAATCATGCAGATTCAGACAGACTTACAGCTCTTGCCTGTGGAGATGTGTTCAGTGGTGTTGCTATTACTTCTGTAAAAACTCAGGTAACTCCTGTTTCTGGTTATGGCGAAGCCTTTAAGAATGCCCGTGCAAATAATTTTGATTACTTTATTATGGTTTCGCTTAGTGAAGGAGAAGATGATGTAAGCCTCAGCGCTACCATGTATTCTGGAAGAACCGGAACAGAAACCTTCAATGAAAAATATTACGCTACAGGAAACAACCGTTTTTCAACAGTACTCAGACGTTTCCGTAATTCAGTTCTGGAAAAGCTTACAGTACGCGGAAAAATTCTTCAGCGAAACGGTAAGACTGTACTTATAGATTTAGGTCGCTCTGAAAATATTATTAAAGACGCAGAGTTTAAGATTATTCGCAAGGGCGGTGTAAAAACTGCTGATGCGGGAAGCGGTCTTTTCTTTAGAGATGATGATGTTGTTGGTATGCTCGTTGTTACAGAAGCCGGAGAAGAGGTTTCTGAAGCAGTTATTACAAGCCATGGTTTTTATGACAGAATAAATGAAAATGATGAGCTTGTACTTGTAAGCATGCCTGCTCAAAATACAGAAGCTGGAATGGATACTGTTCCAAATGCAGATGAAGAAGGTAACCCTGTTGTTAATAACAGTGTAAAGGGTGAGGAACTTGTCGCAGAAATCAAAAAGGCAGTAGAGAGACCGGCAATTATTGATTTATTGAGAAAGATAAGATAGAAAATTAGATTCTATCCAGCGACGCTTCCAGCCATTTCTGAGAAAGGGTTGGGAAAGTCTGCTGAACTTTTACAAAACTCTTAACAGCTTCTTCATAATCATGATTAAAATACTGTGACTCGCCAAGGTAGAAATAAGCACGGTTTCTTGTTTCATCACTGATGTTTGTTCCAATCAGATTATTAAGCTTATCAACTGTTTCCTTGTATTTTTTTGTAACAAAGGAAGTTTTAAGAATCTCAAAAAGAAGGTATGCATCTCCTCCATCTGGAGAAACTAAATCTTCTTCAAAAATATATGGAGTAAGAACGGCTGCTTTAGAAGGCTTGCTGTTTCCGCCGGTAAGACTTGAAACCTTTGATGCTGTATTGTCCGAAACAAGAGGTTCTGCGCCAACACCTTCAATAATATCAAGATAAGGAAGAGGAGTTTTACGCAAAGTTCCGTCAGGGTAAACAGTTTCGTAATCCTTTTTTGCAGGCGGTTCAGAAGCGGCTTTTTTTGCATTTAGATGAACGCCGGTTACTGTAGAATTGAAAGAAAGTAAAACTACATCATAAGGGCCTTTATCTGTTTCTGAAATTACGGTGTAAAAATAGTCGCGGAGGTCTTCTACCTGGTCGGTGTAGCCCGAGCGGTCTGGAGTAAGGGTTGCAACCGGTTCAAGATCTTTAAGCTGGCTGTATGAAGTAATCTGCTCTGTTGTTCTGTAAAGAAGAAGATTGTATAAAGAAGGCTCTGGAGACTGTGGAAGCTGCCATGTTATACGGATTTTCTTGCCGTTTCCTGAGCGGGCCTGAATATCGCGAACAAGTGGGCGTTCTGCAAAGGCAAGAGCTGCAATGAGAGTCAAAAAAATCGAGCAAATAGTTTTCTTCATATATATAATAATAGCACGTAAAACACGGCAATGACAAGTTTTGAAATTCATGCTATTCTAAGCGTATGTTAGAAGAAATTAAGTTACCGATTGAACAGTTGAGAGAAGAAATTATGAACGTTTGGGGGCGTCTTTGACTCTGCTGCAATTGAAAAAGCAATAGCAGAAAAAGAAAAGCTTACCGAAGCAGACGGCTTTTGGGATGATCATGAAGCCGCAGAAAAGGTGATGAGTCAGATCAGAAAGCTCAAGAACCGAATAGAACCCTGGAAAAAAATCATTGCAGATATGGATGACCTCGAAGCCATGTATGAACTTGCTTCAGAATCTGGAGAAGCCAGTGACGAAGATGAAGTTCGCACAATGTATGAGGCCGCAAAACAGCAGTTTGACAAACTGAATGTATTAAATCTTCTTTCTGGCGAAGTTGACCAGAACGATGCCTTCCTTACAGTACATGCAGGAGCTGGTGGTACAGAAGCCTGTGACTGGGCCTTTATGCTCAGCCGTATGTATTTAAGATGGGCAGAACGCCACGGATATAAAACAGAAGTTGTTGATGAACTTGAAGCAGAAGGTGGAATCAAATCAATCACAATTCAGATTAGCGGAGACTTTGTTTACGGTTATCTGAAGGGCGAAGGTGGTATTCACCGCCTGGTACGTATTTCTCCGTTCGACGCTAATGCGCGCCGTCACACAAGCTTTGCTTCGGTTTACGTTTATCCTGTTCTGGATGATACAATTGAAGTTGATATCAAACCGGAAGATCTGCGTGTAGATACCTACCGTGCCGGTGGAAAGGGTGGACAGCACGTAAACAAAACAGACTCTGCCGTTCGCTTTACTCATATTCCAACCGGTATTGTTGTTGCCTGCCAGACAGAACGCAGCCAGCTGATGAACCGTCAGACCTGTATGAACATGCTTAAGGCAAGACTTTACGAATACTACCGCGAACAGAAGGAAAAAGAGAACTCAAAGTTTATGGCAGAAAAAAAGGATATTTCTTTTGGAAGCCAGATCCGCTCTTATGTATTCTGTCCGTATACAATGGTAAAAGATCACCGCACCCGTTACTCTGTTGGAAACATTCAGGCAGTAATGGACGGCGACCTCGACGAGTTTATGAACGCATACCTTGTTGCAAAATGGAAGGGCCTTCCTATGGACGGCTCGGGGGATGATGACGAAGAGGTTTAGTGCGTTAATCCTTTATATGCTTCTCTGCAGTTCCTGCCTCTGCTTACCACTCTTTTGCGAGAGCGGTAAGTGGGTTATTGCCGCACAGAAATTTACAGCAGACGCAGGAACCCAGAAAGACGCAGTAACCGATACAACCGCAGAACTTTTGCCATCAGATATTCTTGAGAAAATCGGCACTTCGGTTGTGCGTAACGTATTTCCCGAAGAACAGTTTGAACGTACAAAATATAAACTGCGTACTGAACGCCAGTCTTTGTTTTTGCAGCTGGCCGCAGAATATAAAAAAAGAGATTCCCTTGTTCTGAATAATTATTCAGATTTTAAGCTTAAATCAGCGCTTTCTGATTCAAACAAAAAGATAAGAGAACTTGAGAAAAAAATTGATACTAATCTTGAATCTTTGAAAAAGGCAGAAGAAGAAAATCAGACAAAGATGGCAGAGGTAGAAGCCGGAAACTTTTCTGAGAATAATCAGGATTCTGAACTTTTACGCTTCAAAAATCTGTTTAAGAATATTTTTAAGAAGGATGAAAGTTTAATCCAGAAAGAACAGATTGCTTTTTACAAGGATAATTTTACAGAACTTTACCGTCCTTCAGAAGATATAAAAGATCTGGAAGTAACTGATCCTGTATTTTCTAAAAAGATTTCTGATTCTGGAATTAATACTCTGTTGACAGGTCACTTTTCTAAATACGGAGATTACATTTCTGTTTATGTAGATATGTATTCATTTCCAGGTGGAAGGAAAATCGGTTCAGTTGCAGAAGTTGGAATTGTTCAGGATCTTGAAATCTTAACTACAAGCATTGCAATGCAGCTCGTTCCTCTGATTTCAAATTCTTTCCCTGTAAAATTACAGCTTACAATTACACCGGAAGAAGCCGTTGCTAAAACAGACATTTATATTGATGATGCGCTTCAGAAGGTTGAAGGCGGAAATATAATTATTGATTCGGGCATTCATACAATTCAGTTTATTAGTGAAGGCTATAAAAATGCCGGAACAACTTATTCCTTTGAAGGAAACAGATCTTATAAGATCGAAGTAAATTTTGAAAAACCAAAATCAGGCTTTATTCAGGTTGGTTTAAGAAAACCTCTTGAAGGAGACATTCTGATGAACGGTGAACGTGCTTTAGAGATAGACGGAAAAAAATCTCAGATTGCAATTAACGGAAAAGAGATTCTTGGAGAGTTTGTTTCTGAAAATGGTGAGACTGCATTCTTTTATATTCCAAAAAAGCTTACCTTTGACGGCAGTTATGTGACAATCAAACCAAAGCCAATGGACAGAATGTCTTACATAGATAAACGCCGCAAAATAATGTATGCGTCTTACAGTGCATTTATGGTTTCTTTAATTCCAACTTTTTATACTTACGGAAATTATTTGAACTATGTAGATTTATATAAAAATAATCAGGTTGATTTTGAAACTGCAAAACAGTGGCAGAACGCAACAAATATCACAAGAGCTATTACAATAGGGCTTGGAGTTTTCTGGGGCTATGAGCTTGTAAGATATCTGATTGCAGCTAACTCAGTTCTTCCGCAGAATGCTCGACCTGGAGATTTATCACAATTTGAATTATACGTGCCTCCAGAATCTGGAGATGACTCTAACGATAATACAGAAAATAAAAATGGAGAAACAGAAAAATGAAACAGTCGTTTGGTGAAAAATTAAAAGCTTTGTTTTCTAAAAGCAGCTCAATTAATGAAGACTTTTTTGAAGACCTTACAGATATGCTTGTTGAAGGAGATATCGGTGCTAAAACAGCCTTTGAGATTGTAGATGAACTTGAATCAATCTGCGATAAAGAAAAAATAAATGATCAGGCTGGAATTGTTGCAAAACTGAAAGAGCTTTTATTAAGAGATGTACGCGCAGTTTCTCTTGCACCTGAAGCTGGAAAGCAGAATGTATGGATGATGCTTGGAGTTAACGGAGTTGGTAAAACAACAACTGCTGCTAAACTTGCAAAATATTTTAAGAATAACGGGACAGAAAATATTGTACTTGCAAGTGCAGATACTTTCCGCGCAGCTGCAATTGAACAGCTTGCTTTACACGGAGAGCGTCTTGGTGTTCGTGTTGTAAGCCATCAGCATGGATCAGATCCTTCTGCTGTTGTTTATGATGCAGCAGATGCTTTGAGAGCCAGTGGTCCTGGAATGGTAATTGCAGATACTGCAGGCCGTCTTCACAACAAAGAAAATCTTGTTCGTGAACTTCAGAAAATTGACCGTACCTGTTCGCTCAAGGCTGATGAAGGCTGTTATAAAAAGATTCTTGTAATCGATGCAACCACAGGACAGAATGCTTTGCGCCAGGCAGAAGTGTTTAATGAAGCAGTAAAGATTGATGCAATCATAATGACAAAATATGACTCAACAGCAAAGGGCGGTGTTGCAGTTTCAATTGGCCGTGAACTTGGACTTCCTGTTGCTTTTGTATGTACCGGCGAAGCTTATGAAAACATTCAGCCGTTTAATGCAGAGTCATATATAGACGATTTTCTTACAATGTAACGGGTAAGGTAGCAGAGCTGTTTTAATAAAGATGACAGGACAATTTATTTCCAGAATAAGATTTTCTCTTCTTTTCTTTGTGGCAGTAATATTGTCTTTGTCTTTGATTTCCTGTAAGAAAAAAAATCCTGTTGTGGACGAAATAAATTCAGATACAGCGAAAACTACAGAACCATCTGATGAAGAGCTTTACAATTTTTACAGTCCCGCAGAAGATGATGCTTCCTGGGTAGAAAGCCTTTTGATGCAGATAGAAGAAGAGCGAATTGCAGAAGAACTATCTAAAATGGAAAGTAGCCTTGAAAATTATCAGGTAGAAGAAAATCAAAGTGGAAGTGAAGCTGCTGTCTCAGATAATACAGAACCTCAGGAAGAATTGAATCCTGTTGAAAAGTTTTTTGAAGAAGCAAAAGAAGGAAAAGTAATAACCGGAAAAAATAACGAGCTTCGTTTTTATGAGTTTGATAAAGAGATTCTTGCACCACAATTTACAGCAGACGGGCTTGTTGTAGTTCATTCAAATGACAGCAGTGTAACAAGAAACTTTTATGATTTAAAATATCAGCTGGTAAAAAAAGAAGAATGGACTATCAAATCTGCAAGCGATGCAAAGAAACTAAAAACAGAAGAGTTTGTATATTCCGAAGAAAACGGAAAGGTTATAAAAAAAGATATTGTTACAGAAAAAACTCGAGAGTCTGTTTTGTATAACGCCGAAGGTTTACCATCAGCTTCGAAAAAATATGCAGTTGAAGATGATAAAAATTATATTCTGATGGAAAGAACTTGGGCTTATAATGAACAGAATAAAGTAATTAAAGATGTTCAAAATGAATATCTTTATAAGTCTAATGATTATTCAGATAAGCCTGAGCTTTTCTCAAGACGTTATGAATATACATTTAATGATACAGTAAATCAAAATGAAGAAGGTGAAACAGAAGAAAATGAGATTCCACCTGATTCAAAATATTATGAGAATAATGTCCTTAAGATGAAAAAGATTTATACCGCACAAAAGGGAGCCTATTATACCTGGGTATATTTTGATGAAAACCTTGCGGTAAAAACTTATTATGAAGATGATATAAGAGTTCGCGATGAGTTCTATAATAACGGAAAACTGTTCAGAACTAAGACTTATGAAAAGCCTCAGACTCAGGAAGAACAGACTGACGGACAGACTGTAGTGCAGGGAGAGAAAAGATGAAAGACGGATTTATAAAAAATCTAAGATGGATTTCTGCAGTCTCAAGAAGGTTTGCCCGTGTAGACAGAAAGGGGCGCTCTGCCGTAACTTCAACTCTTGCTACTCTTGGAATCTGTTTTGGCGTTATGACTCTTACGGTTGTAATGAGTGTTATGAACGGATTTCAGATGAGTTTTATAGATGCAATTCTTGAAGTGTCTTCATATCATATTCGTGCAGTTGATGTTCCGTCAAATGAAGAGCCTTCGTTAATAGCTGCCTGTAAAGAAAACAAATATGTTTCTGCATGCGTGCCCTTTTATGAAGCGCAGGCTTTGATGACTGGCGATAAGGGCGGGGCCGTTGCAGTAAATGTTCGTGCTGCAGACGAATCAATTTATTACGAAGATCCTGGTTTTCAGAAACAGCTTAAAATGGTTTCTGGAAGTTTTGATTTTTCTGATGCGGATTCAATTGTGCTGGGAAGTACCCTTGCAAGAAATCTTGGAGTGCGAGTAGGAAGTACTGTAAATCTTCTTGTTATGAGCGGCGGAAGTGATGTTGATTTATTTTCGTCAGACAGAATCTTTACAGTCAGAGGAATTTTTTCTACCGGCTATGCAGAAATAAACAGCGGTTATGCGTTTGTTGGAACTCAGGCAGCAGAAAAATATTTTGGAAGCTCTGCAAAAAAAATCTGGGGAATCAAACTTAAAAAGTATGATGATGACTTAAGGGCAGTGTCTTCTCTTAATAAACAATTAGACTGGTCTGAAGGAGCGAAATCACAATTAATCTCCTGGCGTAATTTCAACCGAACCTTCTTTGGTGCACTCAGAATTGAAAAGAACATGCTTCTCTTTCTTGTTGCCTTAATCTTTGTTGTTGTTGCAATAAATATTTATAACGGTATGCGCCGCCTTGTGTTTGAGCGCCGTACAGAAATTGCAGTACTCTCTGCACTAGGAGCCCGAAAATCTGGAATCAAATCAATCTTTATAATGCGCGGACTTATAATGGGAACAGTCGGAGCCCTTACAGGCGTTGTGCTTGGTATTTTAATCAGCTTAAATACAGATGCAGTTTTCCTTGTTGCGGCAAAACTGATGTATGGAATTCAGTATCTTGTTACAGCAATTACAGATCGGCAGAATCTTCAGTATGTTCAGGTCAATTCTTCTTATACACTTTACGCTACAATTCCAGCCCGAGTATTTCCGGGTGAAGTTGCAGCAATCACACTCTTTGGAATTTTCTCTCCGCTTATTGCATCACTTGCGGCCAGCAGAAATGTTTTAAAGATGACAGTTTCGGAGGTACTTCATAATGAGTAATATCCTTACAATAAAAAATCTTGAAAAGGTTTATGTAACAGACAGCGAAAAACTCACCGTTTTAAAAGACCTGAACCTCAGTGTTGAGGAAGGTTCAAAAATTGCAGTAGTAGGTGAGAGCGGTAGTGGAAAAAGTACACTCCTTAATATTATTGGTGGAATTGATTCTGCAACCAGTGGAACTGTAAAGGCTGGTGAATGGGAAGTTACTTCTTTGAATGAAGCAAAAATGTCTGAATATCGTTCTCATTTTCTTGGCCTCATTTTCCAGTTTCATTATCTGCTCAAAGATTTTACTGCTCTGGAAAATGTTTATATGCCGGCTTTAATTGCTGGTGCTTCAAAGAAAGAAGCAATTGAAAGAGCAACCGGGCTGCTGGAAGATGTAGGAGTTGCAGAAAGAATCAATCATCTTCCTTCTCAGCTTTCTGGTGGTGAGAGACAGAGAGTTGCTGTTGCACGCGCCCTTGTAAATGACCCGAGCCTTATTCTGGCCGATGAACCGACTGGAAACCTTGATCCTGCAAATGCAGAAAAAATTGGTTCATTGCTTTTTTCAATGGCAGACAAATATAAAAAGACTCTGATTCTTGTAACTCATGATATGAAGCTTGCGGCAAACGGAGACAGACAGTTTAGTATTGTTGAGGGGCGGCTTAAATGACTTTTTCATATTCTCTGAAATTTGCAAAAAGCCTCATCTTCCCAAAATCTGAAAAGAAGTCTATCGCGCGAAAAAGTCTTTTCGGAGCTGTACTCTGCATTGGTCTTAGTATTGTTCCTCTGATTGTTGTTACCTCAGTTACAAACGGAATGATAGATGGAATGACAGAAAGAATCATAGGGCTTTCTTCTTCACACATACAGGCCTATGTTTCTCCGAATATCAGCAAGGTAAAAACTGTAGAAGAGTTTATTGAATATGCAAATGATACAGCGGCAGTTAAAGGCATTACAGGTATTTATCCTGAAGTGGATATTTCTGCAATTGCCGCCGGTAAAAAAGGCCGAAGCGGAATTGAAATCAGAGCTGTAGAAAAAGATATTTTTGTACGCAATCAATCCTTTGCAAAGCTTTTTGAAGTTTCAGAAGGTGAGATTGATTCATTTGTAAATCCTGGTGAGGAAAGCAGAGCCGGTGCAGTAATCGGAAAAAAACTTGCAGAAGATCTTGAACTTCATGCAGGTGATAATTTTAGAATAATTACGACAAAAACCTCCGGCGAAAAAATGGTTCCAAAGCTTACAACCTTCCGCATTGCCGCTGTAGTTTCTTCGGGCTATCAGGAGCTGGATCAGTTCTGGGTATTTATTCCAATTGAATCAGCATATTCTTCGCTTTCAATGGAAAGTGCAACTTATAATGTCATGCTCGAAACTGAAGATGCTTTTGCACCGGAACTGGTTGCAATTCAAAGACGGGTTGGAGAACGATTCGGCCGTTATGCAAATGTTTACCGCTGGGATCAGATTCATACCGCAGAGTTTGAAAACTTTTCTTCAACCAAGGTAATGCTTGTTTTTGTTATGATGCTGATTGTTCTGGTTGCTACAGTAAATATTTCTTCAGCAATCGTAATGCTTGTAATGGAACGCCAGAAAGAAATTGCAATTTTGAAGAGTATTGGTGCAAAGCCTCGTGGAATCACCTTTGCTTTTTTGACTGCCGCTTTTGCATGTGGGGCTGGGGGGCTTGTATTAGGACTGCCAATCGGTATAATTCTTACAGTTTTTTCAAATCAGATTGTACATGGGCTTGAAAAACTGATAAATATGTTTGCTGTTATGGGTGGGCACGCAGAAGTACATCTTATGGATCCGGCTTATTATTTAGCTGAAATTCCAGTTGAAATTCCTGTAATTCAGATTATCCTTATAGCAGTGTCAGTTTTGATTTTATCAGTGCTGGTTTCTTATATTCCTTCCAGAAAAGCAGGACGTGAGAAGCCGCTGGAGATTTTGAGGAAAAATTAATGAAATGCTGTAGTGTGTGCGGATGCACCTTTGATCAGATTGTAAAGTCTCAGAGAATTGGTTGTGCGGAATGTTATTATACTTTTGCAGAAGAATTCCGCGCAACTCTTGAAACTTACGGAATATCTGGTGAATATAAGGGCTCTCTTCCAAAACGCCTCAAAGGTTACCGCTCAACTCTCGTAGACCGCATGACAATGCAGATCAAGCTTGAGGAAGCCGTGGCGGCCGAAGACTACGAAAAAGCAGCATTGTACAGAGACTATCTTAAGGTATTGAATCATGGCACGGAAACCAAAGACGGACAACAATAAAATAGACGGTGCGGGGACATCGGGAAAGTCAGGGGAATCGACACCGTCGGCCACAGCCGGTGAAAATGTCTGGTTTTCCTTACCTGGTAACAACGACGATGTTGTTATTTCAACCAGAGCCCGCATCGTAAGAAATCTTGCAGATTTTCCTTTTCCCTCAAAAATGTCTGATGATGACAGACGCCGCGTCCAGTCGCTGGTTTATGACGCTTTTTCGGGCGTTGAAAACTGGCGTTTTATTGAAATGAGTGGTATTTCAGAGCCGGGAAAGGAAATTCTCCGCGATAAAAATGTTTTAGATGAGGAATGCGGGGCAGTTGTAATTAATTATGGTGATGAAAGCTCTTCCTGCCTTGTAAACGGTACCGACCATATTAAGCTTTCTTCTTTTGTAGCGGGCCTGGACTGCGAAAAAGCAATGGAAAAGGCCTACCATACAGACGAAATGCTTCAGGAAAAGCTTCAGTTTGCGGCAAGTATAGACTTTGGCTACCTTACATCCATGGTAAAAGACTGCGGAACAGGCTTAAAGTTCAGCGTAAGAATGTTCCTTCCGTCTATTGTGCTCTCGGGGCAGTTTGAATCGGTTGTTTCTCTTGTACATTCAAAAAAAATGTCTATAAAACCGGTATTTAAGAGCGAGCAGATTGCGGATTTCTCAAACTGCCTGTTTGATGTGAGTACGGCCAGTTGTGCCGAAGGCACCGAACTCGATCAGATGGCTGGAATTCACTCAATTGTCAGTGTTATTTTAAAAAAGGAACGCAAGATTCGGTCAAATTTTGCCGATAATAATCCTACAGTAGTCTTGAATTTTTTTAAGCAGAGCTACGCACGGGCAATGTATTCACTGCTGCTTTCTTATGAAGAGGCAGTGAGCATTATATCGGCGGTAAAATGGGGCTTGCAGCTCAAGCTCATCAAGGGCATTTCAGAGAGCGAATTGAACGGATTATATTACCGGGTAAAAGACGGTCATCTGAAATATCTTTGCGATAACTATGCGTTTACCTTCGAAGAGGATGTAAAGTCCAGCCTGCAGCTTCAGATTAAAAGACTCAGAACTATTGTAATTCAGCAGGCCTTTGAGGGAATTGTTAATGAAAAACCTGTCTCCTAGAGCAAAAAAAATCTTAATGGTACTGGCACAGGATGAAGCCAGAAAAATTGGAAGCAGTCAGTTATTACCTGAACACGTGCTTCTTGCAATCCTGAAATCAAAGGAAGGACTCGGATACGCAGCAATTTCAGAACTCGGATTAGATACCTCTAAACTTGAATCTGCAATTGAAACCTTTTTCCGTGATGACATTCATTCACCGACTCTGGACGCTATTCCAAAGAGCCGTCGTTATCAGTTTATGATTGATATTGCAGATATTGAATCGTCTGCATTGCATAATAATTATATTGGTACAGAACATCTTCTGCTTGCGGCTATCCGCGATGAAGGAAGTATAACAGCAAAGTTCTTTGCAAATGAAGGTTACACAATTATGGATGCCCGCTTTACTGTTATGGAACTTCAGGCAGATGGTGGTTCTTCTATCCGTCAGCAGAACGCAGAAAGTCTAGTAGATTCTGTATTCAGAAGCCTTTTGAATGATGATGCAGGCGGCGGTCTTTTTGGCGTATTCGAAGAAAAGAAATCAGAAAAACGCCAGCCTATAGATAAATCAAATTCAGGTCAAAAGCAGTCTTTCCTTGCAGAATACAGCCGTGACCTTACAAAGCTGGCCCGCGAAAATAAGGACGACCCTGTTGTCGGCCGCGACAAAGAAATCCACCGCGTAATTCAGATTCTCTCTCGCCGCACAAAAAACAATCCTGTACTCACAGGTGAACCTGGCGTTGGTAAAACTGCAATTGTAGAAGGACTTGCTCAGCACATTGCCGCAGGTAAGGTGCCTGAAGGTCTTTTGAACAAGCGCATATTGTCTTTGGATTTGGCTGCCATTGTCGCAGGAACCAAGTACCGCGGTGAGTTCGAAGAGCGCATGAAAAAAATGATGAAGGAGCTTCAGGATAATAAGGATATAATCTTGTTTATCGACGAGCTTCATACAATCATTGGAGCCGGTGGCCCTGAAGGAACAATGGATGCTTCAAACATCATGAAGCCGGCTCTTTCCCGCGGCGAAATTCAGATTATTGGTGCTACTACAACTAAGGAGTACACCCGTCATATTGAAAAAGACCTTGCTCTTGAGCGCCGATTCCAGGTTGTTAAGGTTGAAGAGCCTGGTGATGAAGAGACAGAAGAGATTCTCAACGGAATCAAAACTAAATACGAAAACTATCACAGAGTAATTTATGATGATGCAGTAATTCCTGCTATTGTAAAACTCAGCCGCCGCTATATTCCTGAGAAGGTTTTGCCGGATAAGGCAATTGATATTCTCGATGAGGCTGGAGCTGCAAAAAAGATTCAGGAAGAAGCTCGGCCGACTGAACTTGCTGAACTTGAGCAGAACATCAGCCAGCTGATTGAAGAAAAAACTGCTCT
>ODAI013588954.1_pt1 | contig 21253 bp, 18 predicted proteins | sample 1539321 | NCBI WGS metagenome assembly ODAI01 (sample SAMN02144231, study PRJEB22623) | gut metagenome | biome: sheep rumen | host: Ovis aries | place: New Zealand | reverse complement strand
TTATTTGTTAAAAGAAATGCTCTCTGTGCGCTCTAAAGCTCTGTGAGGAATTTAAAGTCTATGAAATCACGCTTTCTGCACTTTATTCTTGCTTTTCTTCTCTTGTTTTCTGCTCCGTTTGGAACGAGTGTGCAGACGGCACTTCTTGATTCTTCCGACGACATAAAAGTCGTTACGATTCATTCTTCAAGTCAGGAACTTACACCCCTGCTTGTGACTGAGTCAAAAATCATTGAGCGAACTATTGTCCGCTCACAAAAGAAATCAGCGAGTACGCAGGAATTCAATCACGAATCTTTCTGTGCTTTCGCTGATTTTTCTTTTTATTCCCCTTCATTTACAAGCAGTACGATTCCATCTTCAAGAATCCTGCTTCTTCCCAAATCTCTTCAAACTGTAATTTTTCTCCAAACCCTCATCTAGATTAACTCCAATCTTTTCTAGTTTTTATTTTTTTTTCTTATTTTTATTTTTCTCATTTTAGGAGTGTCTTATGGCTGAGATTATTATTATATCTGTTGTTGTAATTTCATTAGTTGCTTGTATTTTTTTCTTTAACAGACATTAGAAAAAAATGGCAGGAGCTATTGTCTTGCTTGCAGAAATCCGCAGAGAAAAATTTTTCATGCGGGCAAATCATTTGTGAACTTAAAAAATTATAGAGGTGATTTTATGTTATTCGGATTTATTGCTATTGTTTTAATCGTTGTTTCTGCTGTTATCTTTTCGATTCTGGGAGTTGCCGTTGACAACTTCGGCGACAAGTGCATCGAAATGATTGACAGAAAACGATAAACAAAAGCGTTTCATTCCTTAAAAGTCACCGAAACTTCTTCAAAGCCAGAGGCCAGGAGGATTGTTTCGGTGATTTCTTTTGCATGAGACTTTGCTTCTTCCAAAAAGCCTGTTTCTAAAATCTCGGCTGAGGCCGATTCTTGATTAAAGCGGATCTCTGCCATAATTTCCTGAACGGAAATAGAAACGAAGGCGCTCTTGCTTTCATCGAATACTTCAATGCTTGAAATGTCATTTGAAAGCACTTCCACTGGCGGTAGTTCGACTTTTACGCTTTTCCCCCGGTTTGACACAGAGATTTTTGCCTTGGATATGTCGGAAATGCCCCCGCGGATAAGGCCTGTGTATTTTACTATGCTGTAAGTTTTTGCCAGCCCAGCGATTCTAGTCTTTTTGATAGATATGACATCGGAGTATGTGTTTTTGACCGTGGTAAGCTCCGCGCATTTTTGCAATTCCCTAAAAACAATGGCAGAAGATTTCTCAGTCTTGACTTCCCCCAGTTTCTGCCAGCTAAATTTCCCGCCAAAAAAGAGAGCGCAGAGCAGGGCGAGAATCACTATTATCTTGAAAAGAATTTTGTTGGCGAATTTTGAGAAAATCTTCAAAATCAAAGGACTTTTACTTTTTTTCTCGCTTTTATCTTTTTTCATAAGTACCTCCAAATTATCCCTTGTTACTTTTTTACTTTAAATTTATTTCAATCTAGTATACACTATATTCTATGGAAAACAATCAGGTTTCGCTTTCACAGGCAGAAGTTGATAAACTTTTGGGATTATCTGGCGCTTCTGAGCCTTCTTCTCAAGCAAAAAAAGAAAAAAAATCTTACAAAATCAAGGAATTCCTCTCGGCAGAGCAGCTTGAAGAAGTCAGGGAAGTCTGCAAAAATGTCTACAAGCATTTTAAACTTGATTTGCGGGCAAAATTCGGTGAGCCAAAAATCCGCAAGCTCACGCTCACTTCTCTTGAGCATGCAAATATAAACGAATTTTTCGACACGATTTCCGAGAATGACTTTCTCTACGAAGTTTCTTTTGGCAAGGGCAAGGCTTTTATCAAGCTGGATACCTTCCTTTTCGGAGCCCTTTCCGGCATGACAATCGACACCAAGCATAAAATCAATTTTTTTCAGAGCGAAGTCCTCAGAGAATTCGTCGTTAACTTTCTGGCAGGCTCTTTTGCCCGTCAGCTCAGCGAAAAATCCCAGCCAGAGATTACATCTCTTTTTGAGCAGGACAAAAAGCCTTTCCGCACAGGGAAATCAGGTCTTTCACTTACAATAAACTGGAACGAGAATTTGCGCTCATTCGGAATCGAAAAAATCTTCCTTACAAAAGAACTGGTGGAAAATTTCCGCGTGTTTTCAAAATAACAAGGTATTATTAGAACAAAGCCGCGATTTTTGATACAATCTTTATATGTCTGTCGTCCGAAAAATCACATCGGGCATGGAAAGACGCTACTGGACTTATACTTTCCTTTCGCCACTTTTCATGTTCGGTGAAGTCATCATGGAAACAACGATTCCCCTGGTCATGGCAAAAATCGTCGATGTGGGAATCAAAAACAAAGACTCAGATTTTGTCATCCGCTTCGGGCTTTTAATGGTCTTGATGGCGAGTTTTTCTCTTTTTTGCGGTGCCATGTGCGGCAGGATCTCTTCTCTTGCGGCTTTCGGTTTTTCTAAAAATCTCCGAAAAAAACTCTTCGCCAGGGTGCAGGACTTTTCTTTTTCAAATATGGATCATTTCGGCACTGATTCTTTGGTCACCCGCCTCACCACTGATGTCACCAACTTGCAGAACATGTACCAGAACTGTATCCGCACGGCAGTCCGCTCCCCGATTATGCTCATTTTCGGAACGATTATGGCCTGTCAAATCAACGCCCGGCTGGCTCTTATTTTCTTTATTGTCATTCCTCTGCTTGCTACGGTACTTATTTCTATCGTGCATATCGTCTATCCCCGCTTCCGCCAGATGCTTAAAAAATACGACAATTTAAACCGAGTCGTTCAGGAAAATCTGATTGCAATCCGCGTGGTCAAGGCTTTTGTTCGCGGCGACCACGAAAACGCCAAATTTGACGAAATCGCCGAGGACTTGCAGCGCACTCAGGTGGGGGCCGAAAAAATCGTCATACTAAATATGCCAATCATGCACCTCATGGTTTACGGCTGCATTGTAAGCGCCCTATGGTTCGGCGGCAACATGGTCATTTCTGGCAAAATGCAGACCGGCGGGCTTATCAGTTTTATTTCTTATATCACACAGATTCTCATGTCGCTTATGATGCTTTCCCGCCTTTTTGTAATGTTCATCTTGAGCCGCACATCCCTTTCCAGAGTCATGGAAGTTTTGGATGAAGAGATAGAAATTCATAATGCAGAATGCAAAATGCAGAATGAGGAGAGATGTTTAAGTCCCCTGCAGTCAGGTAGGCAAGTTTTAGAAGCTAGGGGCAAGTCTTTGAATGACATCGAGTTTTCTCATGTTTATTTCTCTTATGACAAAAAAATGGAGCATTCGGTTCTTAGTGACATTAATCTTTCGATTCCGCAAGGAAGCACAGTGGGAATTCTTGGCGGAACGGGAAGCTCAAAGTCTACATTGGTTCAGCTTATTCCCCGCCTTTACGAAGTGACTGAAGGCTCAGTCAAGGTGGGCGGAAAGGATGTCCGCCAGTGGAATTTGACGGACTTGCGCAAGAAAATCGGCTTTGTCTTACAGAAAAACACTCTTTTTTCAGGAACAATCGCCGAAAACCTGCGCTGGGGAAATGAGAATGCCTCGGACGAGGACTTAATTGCCGCCTGCAAGGCCAGCGATGCCCACGGATTCGTCACTTCCTTTCCCGACGGCTACGACACGGACTTGTCTCAGGGGGGAGTCAATCTTTCCGGCGGGCAGAAGCAGCGTCTTTGTATTGCCCGCGCCCTGATCAAAAAACCGGACATTCTTGTGCTTGACGACTCCACCAGCGCGGTGGACACGGCCACGGATTTACGAATCAGAAATGCCCTTCGTTCTTCCCTTCCTGCCACCACAAAGCTTATCATCGCCCAGAGAATCGCTTCGGTTCAGGACGCGGATTTTATCATCGTGCTGGACTCTGGCAAAATCAACGGAATCGGAAGTCATGACGAACTGATGAAGTCAAATCAGATTTACCGGGAAGTCTACGAATCCCAGATGAGTGAAAACTAGGAGTCATTATGCCACCTGTGAAAATGAGGGGAACTCAACGCCCGAAAAATACAAAAAAGACAATCCGAAGGCTGGTTTCTTACATGGGGCGATTTAAGTCCCTTTGGATTTTTGTTTTTCTCTTTGTGATTCTCTCAGCCCTTGCCGAAGTCGCCGGGGCATATTTGCTCAAGCCTGCGATTAACGATTACATTCTTCCCCTTATCGGAAAGGAAAATCCCGACCTTGAAGGCTTAATCCGTCTGGTTCTCACCATGATTGCAGTCTATGTCATAGGAGCCTTTTCTTCTTATGGCTCTGAACGAATTTTGATTTTTATCTCAACCAACACTCTCTGCAATATCCGGAAAGATTTGTTCCATCACATGGAAAAATTGCCTCTCCGTTATTATGACAGCCGCCAGCACGGCCTTTTAATGTCCCTCTATACCAACGACACTGACACGCTTCGGGAAATGTTCAGTATGAGCGTTCCCCAGCTTTTTTCCACTTTCTTTCAGGTTTCCGGCATTTTTATCATGATGTGCCTGCTTTCGATTCCCCTCACTTGTCTCATGCTTTTTACCATTGCCCTGATTATGATTCTTTCAGCTCAAATCGGAAAGAGGAGCGCAAGGGCTTTCAGAAGCCAGCAGGAAAATATTGGCCGGGTGAACGGTTACATCGAAGAGTTGATTGAAGGTCAGCGGGTGGTCAAAGTCTTTACCCGCGAAGAAGAGGCAAAAGCCCGCTTTGACGAATTGAACGAGGATTTGCGCAAGGCGGGAACAAGCGCCATGAGTTATGTTTCGGTGCTGGGACCCATGATGAACAATCTCAGCCATATTCAGTACGCCCTCACGGCCATTGCAGGAGCCTTTCTTGTCATAAAAGGCTTTACCGATGTGGGTACAATCGCAAGTTTTTTGCAGTCAACCCGTTCATTTTCCCGCCCCCTTACCCAGGTCAGCCAGCAGTTCAATTCGGTTCTGAATGCCCTTGCCGGTGCGGAGCGAATTTTCGCCGTTATTGATGAGGAAATCGAAAGCGATGAGGGCAATGTCGAAGTTGATTCTTCTTTTAAAGGGGATTTCGTATTTGAGAATGTAAATTTCGGCTATGAGAAAAATATTCCCGTGTTAAAAAATATTTCCCTTTATGCCCACCCCGGAGAGAAAATTGCCCTTGTCGGCTCAACCGGTTCCGGAAAAACGACGATTACAAATCTGCTCACCCGCTTTTATGACATCGAGGAAGGGCAGGGAAAAATCCTGTATGACGGACATCCCCTTAAAACGATAAAAAAAGACTCCCTGCGCCGCTCCCTGGGCATGGTTTTGCAGGACACTCATTTGTTCACTGGAACGATTTTCGATAATATCCGCTACGGAAAGCTGGATGCCACAAAAGAAGAAGTGCTTGCCGCCGCCAGACTGGCCAACGCGGATTACTTTATCAGTCACCTTTCTGAGGGCTATGACACGGTGATTACCGGCGACGGCTCTTCTTTAAGTGCCGGGCAAAGACAGCTTTTGGCAATCGCCAGGGCTGCCGTGGCAAATCCCCCGGTTCTTATCCTTGACGAGGCTACCAGTTCCATCGATACCCGAACGGAAAGGCATATTCAAAAGGGCATGGACTCTCTCATGCGGGGGCGGACTGTCTTCGTTATCGCTCACCGGCTTTCAACCGTGCGCAATGCGGACGAAATCCTTGTTCTTGAAAAGGGAGAAATCATCGAGCGGGGAAATCACGACGCGCTTATGGAAAAACAAGGCCGGTATTACGATTTGTACACCGGCGCCTTTAAGCTGGAATAAGCTTGTGTTATTAGTTGTCTTTCTGTTTTCCGAAAAATCTCAAGAGTGTGAGGAAAAGATTAATGAAATCAAGGTAAATTTCGAGAGCGGCCATGATTGAGATTTTCTTGTAGTCATTGTTGCCGTTTGAGTGAAATGCGATTTTCATGATTTTTTGAGAATCGTAGGCTGTGAGGCCTGTGAACACAATGACACTTACAATCGAAATGATAAAATCAAGAAGCGTTGTGTTGAGCTTTAAAAATCTGTTGAAAACAAATTGTACCACTGAGGCTATGATGATTCCAACTAAAGCCATAAGCAGGTATCGTCCAAGAGTCATAAGGTTTCTTTTTGTGACGGAACCATATATTGCCATTGTGCCGAACATTGCCGCCGTAACTATAAAAGTCTTTGCGATTGATGCGAGTTTATATGCCGCAAAAATTGAAGACAGTGTGACACCGTTGATGAGGGCATAAAGAATAAAGCCTGCGACAGCGGTTTGAAGAGAGATTTTTCGGATTGATGACGAGAGCAAAAAAACAAGGACTAATTCCAAAATGGCGAAAATCCAGAAACCAATTGCGTAGCCTCCGAAGAGAAAATCTCCGAAAGCAGTTCTGATTTGTTGGGTTTCGTCTGTAAAAACCATTTTTGCCGTGATGTATGCGGCAAATGCGCTGATTAAAAGGGCTATTCCCATCCATGAATATGTATTTGTAACAAATTTTGCTTTTTCTGATTCACCTGCTGTGATGCTACGAGCCATATTTGAAATCCTCCGAATTCATTCTATATCAATTCATGAGAAAAAACCACAGTTCTAGTTAATTCCTTTTTCATTTTTTCCGATATTCATAGGGAAGAAACTGTTTTTGGGAGAAAACGAATTATGAAAAAAAACTTCGTAAATCTAATTCCGATTTTAATGCTTGTAACTTTTTTACTTGCTTGTTCTACAACGCCAAAAGAACCGTCAATTCAGGAACTTATAATGCAAGGCCGTTACGATGAGGCGAAGGAAATCTTTAAGACAAAAACTGATATAAATGCTGTGGATGAATATGGTGATACGGCGCTACATGTTGCCGCTCGTGTCAATGAGGCGGATTTGGTCAGTTTCCTTGTTATAAAGGGTGCTGATACTGAACTCCGGAACAATGAAGGCGATACGGCGCTTCATGTTGCTATAAAAAACAGCTCCATTGATGCGGCAAAAGTTCTAGCTATTGTTCACGGTGATATTTTCGCAAAAGACGGAAATGACAACAGTGCACTTGAGCTTGCTCTTTCAAAGGGGGCTGAATGGTATGACGCAATGATCACGCCTCAGACCGGAGAACTTAGGGATGTTGACGGTGAATCTATCGTCCATTATTTTGTTAAAACCCGTGATGAGAAAGCGATTGACCGTTGTATTCAGGTGAATATTCCTCTTTCTGTAAAAGATAATTACGGACTGACTCCTTTGCATCTTGCTTTCCAAAACGCCCAGAATGCGGCTTCAGTAAGAATTGCTGCCCGCCTTTTGCTGGCAGGTGCTGAACCTGTTCGTGGTGATTACGCCTATTTTGAGGACGCAGTTCGTACCCATAACATGATTCTTCGCTTTAATGACGGCCAGACCCCGCTTCATCTTGCAACAATTGACGGACATACAGGCATTGTCGATTATATTCTCAACGAAAAAACTTCTGCACGAGTTTCAGATATCCTTGCTGCCCAAGATATCAGCGGAGCAACTCCGCTTCATGAGGCTGTCCGTTATGGCCGAGTCGATATCGCGCGCCTTTTACTTATTAATGGTGCGAATGTAAATTCAATGGACTCAATTGGAAAGACTCCGATTCTTTTGATTATTCCGGGAAATGCCCAGCAGGAAATGTACCCGCTTTTGCTTCAGTATCGGGCAAATGTAAATCAAAAAGATATGTACGGAGACACTGTTCTTCATGTAGCAACGATGGCAAATGCTCCGATAAGCATACTTTCTCTTTTGGCAAGCAACGGTGCGGTCATTAATGAGAGAAATAAAGAAGGTGTAACTCCGCTTACGCTTGCAATTGAGTTGCAGCATCCAGAGCAGGTTAAGTTTTATGCTCAGAATGGAGCCGATATTTATGCTGAGGACATGAAAGGCAACACTCCTCTTACAAAAGCTTTGGAATCAGAAAGCAGGGCAATGCTTGAGACTCTTATAACTACTTCAAATGCTTCTTCAACAGATTCCAGCGGAAACACAGCCCTTCACATTGCCGTAAGTAAAGACGCTCCTATAGAGTATATCCGTTATCTTGTTGAGGCGGGCGTTGATATTAACACACGCAATAAGAATGGAGATTCTGCCCTCTTTATTACCGTTCAGAAAAATCGGCGGGATGCGGGGGATCTTCTTCTTGAAAAAAATGCCGACATCTTTGCCACAAATACTCAGAATAATTCACCCCTCAGAATCGCATTGTCTCGCGGTGGGGAAGTTCAGGATTGGCTTATCAATTCAAAAACATTGAATTCAACCGATGGAAGCGGAAATACCCCTCTTCATTATGCGGCGGAATGGCATTTGAACAACGCGATTGTTGCCTTGATTCAGAAAGGAGCAAAGATTCAGGCGCAGAATGCAAACGGTGAAAGTGCGATTTATTCAGCTGTAAAGGGTGGCGATGACAGCCCGTCAACAATAAATGTACTTGTTTCTAACGGACTTGTCTTAGATTCTAAAGACAAACTTGGCCGTGATAATCTTGGAAATACGCCTCTTCATGCGGCTGTCAAATGGAATACATTCAATACGGCAAAAACACTTATCGCACTGGGGGTTGATGTTGATGCCCAGAATTTAAGTGGAAAAACCGCTTTGAGTGATGCTTGCCGTTCTGCCAAAAAAGATATGGCAATTCTCTTGATTCGCAATGGCGCAGATATTAATGCCACAGATGCAACCGGAAGAACAGTCCTTATGGACGCAATTTCCAGCAGCAATGAAGAAATGGTTCGGCTCTTGCTTGGTTATAAGGCAAATGTTCAGATTCAGGAAATGTCAGGACGGAATGCTTATCATGAAGCTGCTTTGACAGGAAATACGGGCATTATTAATTTAATCAGAAAGGCTGGCGGAAATCCTCTTTCTCGTGATGCTGCTGGAGATACGCCATTCTCTTTGGTGTTAAATTCAGATATTTCTGTAATTCAGGCCGTTCTCGGAAATGATATGACGATAGCAGATTCTGACGGAAATACCCCGGTTCATATCGCCGTTTCTCGCCATGCAAGTAAAAAGACTTTGACGCAACTCCTTAACATGGGGTATCCAGCAAGTCAGCGCAATGGAAAAGGTATGACAGCTTTGAACGAGGCAGTTGCTAAAAACGAAAAAACTCAGGCTCTTGTTCTTCTTGAATATGGTGCGGATCCTTATATTGCCACAACTACTGGAGAAAATGCCCTTACGGCTGTATTCAAAACAAAAAACCTTGATATTCTTGATGCAATCGTAAAATACAACAGCATGAAAAGTGACCGGCAGGGCGACGGAATCCTTCACTATGCGGCGCGAAGCGCAGATCGTGACATAGTGGAGCACCTTGTCGCCTTGAAATTGGATAAAAATGCGGCGAATATTTCAGGCGAGACTCCGGCTCAAATGGCTTCAAGATGGGGCAGAAAAGACATAGCAGAATTACTTAAATAAAAGGAAAATCGTAGGCACTTTCTCAAAAGGGAGTGCCTTTTCTTTTTTCCAGGCGGTTATGGTTTTGGTCTTGATGAATTCCTCGCTGGTGGTGATTCCGCTGGCGACGCAGAGCTTTGTTTCCGCTCGGCAGGTTTTTAAAATCGCCTCAAACATTTTCTGATTGCGGTAGGGAGTTTCGATAAAAAGCTGGGTCTGGTTTTCCTTGTAGACTTTGTTTTCCAGCTGTTTGAGTCTAGCTTCCCGCTCTCCGTTCTTGACCGGAAGATAGCCGTTGAAGGCAAAATTCTGGCCGTTAAAGCCCGAAGCCATGAGAGCCATAATCATTGAGTTGGGGCCGACAAGGGGGACGACTCGCAAATTCTTTTTTTGAGCGATTTCCACCGCACGGCTTCCAGGGTCTCCAATGCATGGACATCCCGCGTCAGAAATCACTCCCATGCTCTCGCCTTTTTCCAGCGGAAGAAGAATTTTTGAAAGGTCGGCCTTTTCGTCAGTATGCTCGCTGAGCTCGGTGAAAGTGCAGTCGTCAATAGGAAAAGACTTATCAAGGGAAATCAAAAAACGCACGGCTGACTTGCGGCTCTCCACGATAAAATGCCGGATATTCCTTACAATTTCGAGATTGTAAGAGGGAAGGACATTTTCGTTGGGAGTCTCTCCCATAGGGCAGGGGATTAGATAAAGGGCTGTTTCCATGAGAAAATTATAGCAGATTATTGGGAAATTAGGAATTAGAGATGAGCAATTAGCGATTAAGGGAAAATTTTCCTTTCAATCCGTGCGAATCTGTGATAATCTGTGGATAGTTTTTTTTGGAGACATCTATATGAAGATTTTGATTCGACCACATGATATTGGAAAGGGAAGCGCTGACTGGCTTGGAAAAAATGCTCATGAATGGGGCTTTGACGGCGTTCAGCTGGCCATTGCGAAGGCTGTTGAGGGACAGAACGGAAATCCGGGCACTCTCACGCCGAAAGTGATTTCAGAAATCCGAAATGGATTTAATTCTCACCATGTTGAGATTCCTCTTTTGGGGGCTTATTTTAACCCCGTTCACTCAAACAAGGAAAAAGTGAAAGCCGGAGCCGAAAAATATGCCGACCATTTGCGCCATGCCGCTGAATTCGGTGCGAAATTTGTTGCCAGCGAGACTGGAAGCTACAACGATGACAAATGGACTTACAATCCCAAAAATCAGACGGAAGAGGCTTTTCAGGAAGTCAAGAAGATTTTCGCTCACATGCCGGCTGTCGCCAAAGAAGCCGGTGTCTGCATGGCTCTTGAAGGAGCATGGGGCCACTGTATGTATAAGCCAGAGATGCTGAAACGCCTGGCCGATGAAATTGATCCCGGTCAGGAAAATTTCCGCTTCATCGTGGATATTTACAATTACCTCTATATCGGAAATCACGAGGAGAGGGCAAAGATTTTTGAGACCTGCCTCAAGCTTTTTAAAGGAAAAATCTGCGGCTTCCACTTAAAGGATTATGTGGTGAATGGCGAAGAGCTTGAAATCGCTCCTTTAGGTCAGGGAATCATGGGCTGGAAGGACTTTTTGCCTATGATTAAAGCAGAGTGCCCGGACGCTTACCTTATTTTTGAGGGCGTAAAGGATGTGCCTGCTTCTCTTAAATTCGTAAGAAGCATTGTGGAATAGTTTTTGACGCAGATGCATTAGCCGCGTGAGCGGCGAGTAAATAATTTCTACTAACGCAAACGACACTAAGTGGCGTATGGACGCAGATAAACGCGGATTATTTATTTTTTAAATCTGTGAGGAATTTAAACATCGTCCATGCAGGTTCTGCCGCCCCATTCTTTGCTGTGGGCTTTTTCGTGGGCGATTGTGGCTTCAAAGTCTGCCAGAGGCTCGCAGTTGGCTTCGATTTGGCGGGCTGTGGCGTTTAGGCGGCGGATACACTCGCTTTTGTCATTGTAGCCCAAGCGTGATTTTTCGATTGCGTCGCCCAGGACGCGGATTGACTCGTCGTAGATTTTTAAGGGAACAGGGAAGGGGTGGCCGTCTTTTCCTCCGTGGGCAAAGCTGAATCGTGCCGGGTCGGTGAAGCGGCTGGGAGTTCCGTAAATCACTTCGCTCACCAAAGTAAGGCTCTGTAGCGTTCTGGGACCAAGCCCCGGCGTGAGCAAAAGGCTCTCAAAATCCTGATTGTTGCTTTCGTAGGCCGTGGCAAGAACGCTTCCCAGTCGCTTTAAATCCACATCTTCTGCCCGGACATCGTGATGAGCGGGCATTCTTAGATTCCTGTCATTGCGCAGCTCAAAGGTCAGGGCATATTCTTCATTTGAAATTTTCGCAATCTCCTTCATCATTTTGTCGGGATTTTCCTGAGTCAGGGAAAGAATACTTCCCCGTGTTTCCTTGGCGGCCGAGTCCGTGAGATTTAAGATTTTTCCCTGATTTTCGCCAGTGACGCCTGAGTGAGGCTCTTCCACAAAGGAGCGGAGATTTTCCGAAGACCAGTGATAGCGGCGGGCTGTGCGGGTGGCCGTGTTCATTCCCTGCTGGACTACCACCCAGTCGCCCTGGTCGCTCAGGACGAAATTGTGCATGTAAAGCTGGAATCCGTCCTGAACTGCGTTTCCGTCAACTTTTGCGGTGAGCCGGCTTGCGTTTACGAGGGAAGTTCCGTCAAGGCCTGTGGCATCTGCCAGATACAAAAGCTCATCCGGCGTTTTTCGCGAGTATTTTCCCCTGCCGCCGCAAATACAAAGGCCGAATTCACGCGCCCGCTCGTTGATTCCCCGTTTCAAAGCGTACATTACGCTGGTGGTGATGCCGCTTGAATGCCAGTCCATGCCCAAAACCGCCCCCAGAGACTGAAACCAGAGGGGATCTGAAAGGCGGGTGAGAACTTCTTTTTTTCCGTAATTTATGAGCAGGGCTTCGATTATTTCTGTTCCCAAAAGCTTCATTCTGTCGGCGAGCCACTTGGGAACCACGCCCGTGTGAAGGGGTAAATCGGCATAGCCTGAGCGTTTGAGCATGAGGAAATTATAGCAGAAAAGTCAAAAAGGGAAAACGACAGTTTTTATCTTCCAAAAATCAGGGCGAAAATCTTTCTTACCACAGGTCCTGCGAAGCAAAGCTGCCAGAAAAAGGCCATGGGAAAGTTCATGATGGTGGTTTTAATCCAGATTGAGACTACTTCGCTTTGCAAAAGGCCGCCCTTGAACAGAATCGTTGCGGCAAGACTCATCATGGGACACATAAAAATCACCGAGAAGACTGAAATCGAAAGGATGATGAAAATGGGCTTTGTCTCAGCCGGATTAAAAATCTTGAAAGTGAAGGCTTTTGCCAGCGGGCCTGCAAGCAGCATGTCGAGGATGATTGCGATTGGTCCCATAATCACCAGTTCCCTGAAAGCGCCCAGTATAACCGCATTGGTGAAGTCACCGATTGCGAGGGTCATGTTGTAGCAGATAAGCGCGTAGACCATGAAAAAGACCATGATGATTGTGAAAATGATTTCCTGAAATAAAGACTTTGGCATTTTAGTTTACTCCTTTGCCGTTTTTGATTGTGCAAAGATTGTTAAACTACGCCCTTGGTGATGGCAGACTGCCGGAAATAAAAAGCGCATGAGGCTCGGCTGCTGGAGCAACCAAGATTCAATCTCAAGCGGGATTAATGTAGCGGAATTCAAAAAAATGTGCAATAATTTTCAGCATGGAATTTAAATCACTCACATCAACTTACACTCTTGCCAACGGAAACAAAATTCCCTGCGTGGGATTCGGCACCTGGCAGAGCGAGGACGGCGATGAGGCTTACAATGCTGTTCTTTCAGCCTTAAAAAACGGATACCGCCACATTGATACGGCAACGGCTTACGAAAATGAAGAGAGCGTCGGGCGGGCAATCAATGACTTTTTGCGTGAGAGCGACCTTAGCCGGAGCGAGCTTTTTATTACGACGAAACTCTGGAACGCTGACCACGGCTACGAGGCAACAAAAAAAGCTATAGACCTTTCCCTTAAAAAAATGAATCTTGATTATCTTGATTTGTACCTGATTCACTGGCCCAATCCCCTTAAATTCCGTGACTGCTGGGAAGAAACGAATGCGGGAAGCTGGAAGGCTATGGAAGAGGCTTACGACGAAGGAAAACTCCGCGCCCTTGGTCTTTCAAATTTCCGTCAGCATCATATTGAGGCTTTGGAAAAAACGGCAAAAATCAAACCTATGGTTAATCAGCTTATGGTTTGTCCCGGTCAGGCACAGCGGGAGCTTTGCGAATTTTCCAGAAAGCGGGGTATGATAATCGAAGGCTACAGCCCCATGGGAACAGGAAAAATCTTCTCCAGTGAAAAGATACAGGCTCTTTCAAAAAAATACGGGCGCACAATCGCCCAGATTTGTATCCGCTGGAGCCTGCAGGAAGGAGCGATTCCCCTGCCTAAAAGCGTTCATGAAGAGCGGATTATTGAGAATGCAAAAGTCTTTGACTTTGAGCTTGAAAAATCTGACTGCGATTTGATTGCAGGTCTTACAGGCCTTGAAATCCGCCAGAACAGAAATCCTGACGAGGCTCCCTTCTAATGCACAAGATTTTATTTATCTGCCACGGAAACATCTGCCGCTCGCCCATGGCCGAAATGGTCATGAAACACTATGTAAAAAAGGCGGGGCTTGAAAAGGACTTTTACATCGATTCCGCCGCCACTGACTATGACGAAATCGGGAACGGAATGCACCGAGGAACGAGGCAAGTCCTCACGAAAAACGGCATTCCCTTTACCGACCACCGGGCCCGCCTTGTCACCCCGGACGATTACAATGACTTCGACCTTCTTGTTATCATGGACGAGGAGAATGAAAGGCACTTAAAGTGCAGGGTAGGCGAGGATACAGATGGGAAAATCCATTACCTTCTGGAGTATGCCGGCTTGAACCGCGATGTAGCCGACCCCTGGTATACCGGGAATTTTGAGGAGACCTGGAATGACATCACCCTGGGCTGCCGAAGCCTTTTAGATGCCCTGTGCTGGTAAAAATAAAAAGATTTATTACGGGATGCATTTTCTGTATCCCGATTTTTTTATATTAAGCCTGCTCTTTCTATTGACACAAAAATAAAAAACATATATCATCTTTTACATTCAGCAATGAACACATGGGCTATTAGCTCAGTAGGTAGAGCACCGCCCTTTTAAGGCGGCTGTCGATGGTTCGAATCCATCATAGCTCATTAAAGTTTCTTTGTTGGAGTTGGGCTATTAGCTCAGTAGGTAGAGCACCGCCCTTTTAAGGCGGCTGTCGATGGTTCGAATCCATCATAGCTCACATAAGACTTCTGAATATTCAGGAGTCTTTTTTTTTGCTTTTTCAGAAATCTGGGGTATAATATAAACTGAGGTATGCTGTAAATGATTCTGTCGGTAAAAAATCGAAGTGCTTTGCTTGACGAAAATTTCCGTCTTGTCGAAACTGATACAACAAAAGATTTTTTCACATATTTCGACTATCTGTGCGAAAACATCCTGGACTTCGTGCATCCCGACGAAAAAGAACGCTTCATTGACCTCGTCACAGGAAAGCATGATAAATCCGATAACCGGAGCGACATATTTCATCTTTTGCGAAATACTAACGAATATCGCTACAATTTTGTCACTGTCCGAAATGTTCGTAAGCCTTATCTCGCGAGAATCCGATTATTTGATATTTATGATGCCATTGAATTTACCCGCACTTCTGTAGACGAAAACAACAAAATCCATACAGCACTCGGTCTTACGAACGATTATCTTTTCAGTTATCAAAAGACACAGGATTTGTTCACGCTTGCCTATTACAGTCAGGGCAAAGAAATCGTCCTTTACAAAATGCATCTTGACGATTGGAAAAAACTGCTTATAAACGAAAATCTTGTTTCTAAAAAAAGTCTCGATAATCTTAATGTTTTTTGTAATGATATTGCCAAAAATCCTAATTCCGTAATGACAAAAATGGAAGGCTCTTTCAGAACGTCCGGAGCCGTAAATGAAAAACTTCGTCTGATAGGCAGCCGCTATGAAGGTTTGGATGATACCTGTATGATTGGTCGTATCTTGTCAGACGAGGATATGGCAAAACTTCACGGCTCTCATGCCCTCATCGAAGAGCTCCAGCTTGATTCGCTTTCTCAGGTTTACAACAAAAAGACCATAACTACCTATGTCCAGCAGAAAATCAAGGCTGGATTGCAGGAGCCATTTGCCCTTGTTATCATTGATTTGGATCATTTCAAGCCGATAAACGACAGGTTCGGACATCTCGCTGGTGACAAGGTTATTACCCGCACCGCTCAAAAGATAAAAGAAGTTGTGGGTGAAGACGGCGTTGTCGGTCGCTTCGGCGGTGACGAATTCATGCTGGTTTTGGAGAATGTTGCCAATGTAAGCATATTGCGTGGTGCTCTCCGTGCCATTATGGTTCAGGTCAAAAAAGAATTTGAAGGTAATTTTGATGATATCGTGCTCAGTTGTTCTGTGGGGGCTGCTGTTTATCCTGCTAACGGAACGACTTATGATGAACTCTTTAAAAAGGCTGATTTTTGTCTCTATCGTGCGAAAGATAAAGGCCGGGACCGATATGTTTTCTACCGCGACGACCTTCATGCACAGGCTTATGCGGAGCGTTTAAAAGAAAATGGAGAAGGAAAGGCTGCCGAAGGCCGAGAAGTTCAGGAATTAAAGCACATGGCAGATTATATGCATAATCTGTATGTAAATCCTCGGGAAGCTGTAATGAAACTTCTCAAACATATGATTGGTCTCTATTCTGTTGACTGCATTTCAATTTATGCCGGACCAGAAATGAAGAGTATAGTTTATGTTGGAGAAGAAAGACCTGAACTTAAAACAGCAGAATATACTTTGACCGAGGATTTTAAGAAAGCCCTCGATGCTGATGGGCTTGCCCTCTATAATTTTACTTCTGAAATCCCGGAAAACAATGCTTTTGGAGACGCCCTTCGCGCTAGGGATGTTTTCTCATCGGTGCATTGTGTTATCGGTTCCAAAGATGATTTTACTGGCGTGATTGCCTTCCATAAAGTGCGGACTCCGGCCCGTTTTGCAGACTATGAGGTCAACTGCGCGAGAATTCTAGCTTCAAGCCTTACCCTGATTGATTTGAAGGATTTAGCATAATTATTCGCTTTTTTCATCCTTTTCTCCTTATCTTGTAAATCGTCTCGTTTTCTTCTATAATTTTCCTCACATTTTTTATAGGTACGAGACTATGGCAATTAATTTACAGAAAATGCGCAATATCGGAATCATGGCGCATATCGACGCAGGAAAAACCACCACAACTGAGCGAATCCTCTATTATACAGGTAAAATTCACCGTATCGGCGAAATTGACGACGGCGCGGCAACAATGGACTTCATGAAGCAGGAGCAGGAGCGTGGAATCACAATCGCTTCGGCGGCAATCACCACTGACTGGAAGGGCTACACAATCAATATCATCGACACTCCGGGGCATGTTGACTTTACTGCCGAAGTTGAGCGTTCCTTGCGGGTCTTGGACGGAGCGGTTGCCGTAATCTGCGCGGTAGACGGAGTTCAGCCACAGACCGAGACTGTATGGAAGCAGGCTGATGAATTCTCTGTTCCGAGAATGTGCTTCGTAAACAAAATGGACCGAATCGGAGCTGATTTCTTCTATTCAATCAATGATGTTCACGAAAAATTTGGAGTCAATACTGTAGCTCTTCAGGTTCCCATGGGGCAGGGCGAAGATTTTGAAGGCGTAATCGACCTTCTCACAATGAAAGAAATCCGCTGGAATGAAGAAGATGAGGGCGAGACTTTCACTGAATCTGATATTTCTGACAAATATAAAGATTTGGCAAATGAATGGCGTGAAAAACTTATTGATGCTGTTGCCTCAAACGACGACGAGCTTGGAATGATTTATCTTGAGGGCGGCGAAATCACCAACGAACAGCTCAAAAAAGCTTTGCGCACTCTTACAATAAACCGCACTCTCGTTCCCTGCCTCTGCGGCACGGCACGGCGCAACAAAGGCGTTCAACCGCTTATCGATGCTGTAATTGACTATCTCCCTTGCCCCACGGATGTTCCCCCTGCAAAAGGCATTCATGTCAAAAAGGACAAGGAAGAACCTGTGGAAATTCCCTGCGATGACAAAAAAATGCCCCTCGGCCTTGTCTTTAAAATCCAGCAGGACAGGGAAATGGGTGCCCTTGCTTTTGTCCGCGTCTACTCAGGAAAATTCACCACGGGAAGCCAGTGTCTCAATGTGGGTAAGAAAAAGCGGGAGCGAATCAACCGAATCCTGCGCGTAAACGCAAATCACATGGAGCAGATGGATAGCGTTCAGGCTGGAGACATAGCCGTTTTCGTAGGCCTTAAAATCTCCCAGACCGGCGACACTTTGGGAAGCGAAGGAATGCCAATCCTTCTTGAAAGCCTTAAATTCCCGGAGCCAGTAATCTCAATCGCCATCGAGCCTGAGACTTTGAGCGACAAGGACAAGCTTGTGGAGACTCTGGCAGTCATGAGCCGGGAAGATCCCACTTTCACCAGCCATGAAGATGCCGAGACAGGCCAGCTCATCATCAGCGGCATGGGCGAGCTTCACCTTGATGTTCTCGTTACCCGAATGAAGGAAGATTTCGGCGTAAAGGCGAATGTCGGCGCCCCACAGGTCACTTACCGCGAAAGCGTCACCAACGAAGCAGAAGTTTCTTCAACCTGGGAAAAGAATCTTGCAGGAAAAGACAACACCGCAGGCCTCACTCTCAAAATCCGTCATAATGAGCAGGGGGTGGGAAATACCTATTCTTGTGAAGTTCATGACGCTCAGATTCCCGAAGAGATTTACGATGCTGTCAAGGCCGGAATCGAAAATTCCTTCGCTTCTGGAATCAAATACGGCTATCCCTGTGCCGATGTGGGCGTTACGGTCACAAAAATCGACTACAACGAGCTTACAGGCACTCCCTTTGCCTTTACGGCATGTGCGGCCCAGGCTTTTGACGAGGCGGCTGCCAAAGCCTCACCTCAGATTCTTGAGCCTGTCATGAATGTTGATATTTCTTGTCCGCTTGAATTCGTGGGGGATGCAATCAGCCAGATTACCCAGCGTGGCGGGCAGATTGCAGGTCAGGACTCAAAAGCCTCTGGCGAAATCGTTCACTGCATAGCTCCTATGGCAAAAATGTTCGGCTTCTCAACGAACCTGCGTTCCGTAACCCAGGGGCGTGCAAGCTTCTCAATGGAATTCGCTCACTTCCAGCAGAAAATCGGCGGGCTTGACTCAGCTTACTAAAGGGCTTTGAGCTGCTTTTTGCGCTCATACATTTTCATGTCGGCTCTGCTGAAAACCGTCGGGTAGGACTTGTCTTGCCCGGCCTCAAATTCAGTAAATCCGCATGAGACGACCACATGCTTGTCCGTCAGATTCTTTTCCATCTGGCTGTCAAAAGCCTTTACTAATTCTGTCTTGTGCTTAAAATCCTCTCCCATGAGAAATGCGACGAATTCGTCTCCGCCAATTCGGTAAATGGGGCTGTGTTTGAAAGTTTTGCAAATTATGGCACAGGCTTCTTTTATGACTTTATCGCCCTCATCGTGGCCTTTTGTATCGTTTACCAGTTTCAAGCCGTTCACATCAAAGACCGCAACGGCGAAATCTTTTAAAATTCCGTCTTCAATTCGTTTTCCGATTCCGATTATGTCTTCCTGATAGGCTGTTTTGCTTTTGACTCCCGTAAGAGAGTCCGTGTAAGCCATTAATCGTGCTGATCCAAGCTCTGCCTCGCGGATTTTTTCGACTTGAAGGAGATTTTCGAGCTTTTCCCGACGGTCTTCTTTTTCGCCTTCAAGGACAAATGTGTGGATAAGACAGATTCCAAGTAAGTAGCCTAAGGAATAAAAAGGGAGAATCGGGTATATCGCCGAAAAAATAACAAATATTGTCATGGCTATGCCGAATCCCCCGATAGTGCGGTGACGGTGGCGGATTTTTCCATGATTTTTGACCGTGATTGTAAGCGTATAAATAGAAGTCACCAAAAAAAGCAGAATTTGGGCGAACATTGTGGCAGTGCGGGCTTTTCCGGTGTGATAGCCGCCTTATATGATAGGAAAATATCTTGCTTTTCCGAAAAAAATATCTGAGAAAATTGGGAAAATTTTGTACTACTTCTATTGACACTTTTTAGGGATTTCTATAATATATCTAACATCAGTTGCGGGGATGGTGGAATTGGTAGACACGCTAGCTTGAGGTGCTAGTGGCGCAAGCTGTGCCTGTTCAAGTCAGGTTCTCCGCACTAGTTTATGAGGCTTCCCAAATGGGAGGCCTCAATTTTTTATGTGGGACTAGTGGTGCAAGCTGTGCCGTCCGAAGCACAGCTTCAAACGCCTCCCTATGTTCAAGTCAGGTTTTAAAAATGATTGCCGTTTTTGTTAATTGCGCTACGATTTTAATCGGTTCGATTATAGGTCTTCTTTTTGCTAAGAAAATTCCCCAGAAAGTCACTGATTCCATTCAACTGGCCTGCGGTCTCGTTTCATTCGTCATGGGCGTCCAGATGTCATTTAAATATCAGAATGTGGTTTTTCTGGCCCTTGCCCTGATTCTGGGCGGCATTGTGGGAACTCTCCTTGATGTCGACGGAAAAATCCTGCAATTTGGAAAGTTTCTTGAACGAGTGTTTATGAAGAAAAATGACGGGGCGTTGCGGGGATACCCCGCAGAAGGGGTAGCGGAAAACGCGAATGCGCTTGAAGCGAGGGGAAGGCTTTCCCCTTCTGCTCCTGAATCTTTTTCATCTGGCAGGCCTCAGAAAAATTTCGCCTATGCTTTTTTGAACGCTTCGGTGCTTTTCTGCGTGGGAGCCATGGCCATTGTGGGCAGTTTTAAGGCAGGAATTGAGCATGATTATTCTATTATTTTCTTAAAATCGATTTTGGACGGCTTTATTTCCATAGGATTTGCGGTGGCAATGGGTGTGGGAACGGCATTCAGCATCATCGCGATTTTTCTTTATCAGGGGGCGCTGACTATGTTTTCCGTGCTGATTGCCCCTTATGTTAGCGAGCAGATGATTGCAGAGCTTACGGGAAGCGGTGGTGCCCTTATCATTTTAATCGGAATCAACCTCATGGGAATCAAAAAAGTAAAGACCGCAAATTACCTTCCTGCGGTGCTTTTTAGTGTGATTTTCGTTCTCTGCCAGCCTTTTGTTGAAAATTTGCTGGGATTGTAAGAATTCCGTTCTTTTTTAAATTTTTCCCTTGAATTCTCTTTCGTTGTCATTTATACTGATTTCATAGTTATAATCCCTTGCCACAGGAGGAAAAAATGGCAAAAGTAGAGCTTAAGGGCGTAACAAAAGTTTACGACGGCAATGTTTTGGCTGTAGAAAAGTCAAACGTAACAATCGAAGACCGCGAATTCTGTGTATTCGTAGGTCCGTCTGGATGTGGTAAATCTACTACACTCCGTATGGTTGCTGGTCTTGAAGACATCACTGAAGGTGAGCTTCTTATCGACGGCGAGTTGATGAACGATGTTCCGCCAAAAGACCGCAATATCGCAATGGTATTCCAGAACTACGCTCTTTACCCTCACATGACCGTATTTGACAACATGGCATTCGGTCTCAAAATCCGCAAAGAGCCAAAAATCGAAATTCAGCGCAAAGTCGAAGAAGCTGCAAAAATGCTTGACTTGACTCAGTATCTTGACCGCAAGCCGAAGGCACTCTCTGGGGGTCAGCGTC
>ODAI012602592.1_pt1 | contig 21253 bp, 16 predicted proteins | sample 1539321 | NCBI WGS metagenome assembly ODAI01 (sample SAMN02144231, study PRJEB22623) | gut metagenome | biome: sheep rumen | host: Ovis aries | place: New Zealand | reverse complement strand
TTTAGCTCAGCTGGTTTAGAGCATCTGCCTTACAAGCAGAGGGTCGGCGGTTCGAATCCGTCAACGCCCACTATCTAATTGATGTTTCTCAAATAGCAAGAGCGGTAAACGACAGGTTTATCTTTCGGGCGTTTAGCTCAGCTGGTTTAGAGCATCTGCCTTACAAGCAGAGGGTCGGCGGTTCGAATCCGTCAACGCCCACAAAAAGCGATTTTTAATTAAAAAATCGCTTTTTATTTTTGTATTTCACTCGTTTTTTCGTAACTTTGCACCCTGATTTAAAAGAAAGTAATGGAATTAAACACATTGACAGCCGTCTCTCCTATCGACGGACGCTACAGAGCTAAAACAGAATCGTTAGCAGGATACTTCTCAGAGTATGCCCTCATCAAATATCGCATACGAGTGGAAATAGAGTATTTCATCACTCTATGCGAATTGCCGTTGCCGCAACTCAGCGACTTCAATCACTCGCTTTTTGGAAAGTTGCGCGATATCTACCGCAACTTCACCACCGCCGATGCAGAACGTGTAAAGGAGATTGAGAAAACCACTAACCACGACGTAAAGGCAGTGGAGTACTTCATCAAGGAAGAACTCGACAAAATTGGCAACTTCGACAAATACAAGGAGTTTATACACTTTGGGCTGACATCTCAGGACATCAATAACACCAGCGTTCCCCTCTCAATCAAGGACGCACTCAACGAGGTGTATTATCCCTGTATAGAAGAACTCATATCACAACTCAACGAATATGCCGAGCAGTGGAAAGACGTGCCGATGCTCGCCAAGACTCACGGACAGCCAGCCTCACCTACCCGTTTGGGCAAAGAGATTATGGTGTTTGTATATCGTCTGCAGCAGCAGCTCGACTCACTGAAAGCTACTCCCATAACAGCAAAATTCGGAGGAGCCACCGGTAACTACAATGCTCACCATGTGGCATACCCCACATATGACTGGAAAGCGTTTGGAAACAAGTTTGTTAACGAGAAGCTCGGACTTCAGCGTGAACAATACACCACCCAGATAAGCAACTACGACTGGCTCGGGGCTATATTCGACGCCATGCGCAGGATAAATACCATCGTCATCGATCTTGACCGCGACTTCTGGCTGTACATCTCGATGGAATATTTCAAACAAAAAATCAAGGCAGGTGAAGTGGGTTCAAGTGCCATGCCACACAAAGTGAACCCCATCGACTTCGAAAACAGCGAGGGCAACCTTGGCATAGCGAACGCTATACTACAGTTCCTCGCACAGAAGCTTCCGGTGAGCCGCCTACAGCGCGATCTTACAGACTCTACAGTGTTGCGCAACGTAGGCGTACCGATGGGGCATGGTCTCATCGCATTCCAGAGCACTCTCAAGGGACTGCGTAAACTTATACTCAATGAGGAAAAAATTGCCGCAGACCTTGACAACACATGGGCTGTAGTGGCAGAGGCAATACAAACAATACTCCGCCGCGAGGCATACCCCCATCCATACGAAGCTCTGAAAGCACTCACGCGCACCAATACAAAGATGACAGAACAGACAATCCATGAATTCATACAGGGACTTGACATCAACAACGCCGTCAAGGAAGAACTAATGAAAATAACACCACACACATATACCGGTATTTAATTTAGTATTTAGAATTGTCGGCTTTGCCGATTAAGAAGTAAGAATTAAGAAAGATTATGGACTCAGAAAACGAGAAGAATTTTGGAGAAAAGCCTGTAGAGCAGAACAACAGCAGCCGTGAAGGTTTCTCAACTGCAAGTAGTCAGGCAGGCAACAACAACCCAACCTACCGTGCCGGACGTTCACCACGTCCACGTATTCACATTCAGCGACCGATAACAGAACAACGCCCCTATCGCCGTCACGACGATGAAGAAGGATTCCGTCCTGAAGGATTCGGCGCAGGTTTGTCAAACGGAATGCAGCAACGTAGAAGCTACAACACCCATTACAACAACGAGGGTAGCTACGGAGGACAGCATTGGAGCAACAACTACAACCGTGGAGGACAGCGTGATGGTTATCAGCAGCGTCCCGGAGGATACAATCAGCAGCCACGTCAGAACGGAGGCTACCAGCAGCGTCCCGGAGGATACAGTCAACAACCACGTCAAAATGGAGGCTATCAGCAACGTCAGAACGGAGGCTATCAGCAACGTAGCGGATACCAGCAGCGCCCAGGAGGGTACGGTCAACAGCCGCGTCAGAACGGAGGCTACCAGCAGCGTCCCGGAGGCTATCAGCAACGTAGCGGATACCAGCAGCGCCCAGGAGGGTACGGTCAGCAACGTGGAGGCTATCAGCAACGTCAGCATACAAGCGACTATGATCCGAATGCAAAGTACAGTCTGAAGAAACGCATAGAATATAAAGAGGAAAACTTCGATCCCAATGAGCCTGTTCGTCTGAACAAATTCCTCGCCAATGCTGGCATCTGCAGCCGTCGCGAAGCCGACGAGTTCATTCAGGCTGGCGTTATAAAGGTAAACGATGTAGTAGTTACCGAACTTGGAACAAAAATTATGCGCACCGACAAGGTCCTATTCCACGATCAGCCGGTTTCATTGGAGAAGAAAGTATATGTTCTCCTTAACAAACCGAAGGACTATGTCACCACCAGCGACGACCCTCAGCAACGCAAGACAGTAATGGATCTGGTAAAGGACGCCTGCTCTGAGCGTATATATCCCGTTGGGCGTCTTGACCGCAACACCACAGGCGTACTTCTTCTCACCAACGACGGCGACCTTGCCTCGAAGCTTACTCATCCAAAGTTCCTGAAGAAGAAGATATACCATGTATTCCTCGATAAGAACGTTACTGCCCATGATATGGAACAGATTGCCAATGGCATTGAGCTGGAAGACGGCGAAATCAAGGCCGATGACATTCAGTATGCCGATCCAAAGGACAAAAAGCAGGTAGGAATTGAAATCCACAGCGGCAAGAACCGCATCGTGCGACGTATTTTCGAGAGTCTTGGCTACCGTGTCATTAAACTCGATCGCGTACAGTTTGCCGGATTGACAAAAAAGAACTTAAAGCGCGGCGACTGGCGCTATCTCACCGAGGATGAGGTTGACCGTCTGCGCATGGGAGCATACGAATAAGTCTCCACAACATCCTCAATAGGGATGAGGAATAAGACATAAGAATAACAGAGTGAAATGAAACGAATTAAGATTGCAGACGTGCTTAATAGCACTGAATATGGAAAAGAAATATGTGTGAAGGGATGGGTGCGCACCCATCGCAGTAGTAAAGCGGTTGACTTTATTGCTCTCAACGATGGCTCAACCATCAAAAATGTGCAGATTGTCGTTGACCCTTCCAAGTTTGACGAAGAACTTCTGAAGCAGATTACAACCGGTTCGTGCATATGTGCCATAGGCACGCTGGTGGAGAGTCAGGGTGCAGGTCAGAGCAGCGAGATTCAGGCCACATCGCTTGAGATCTATGGACTATGCGGCAACGACTACCCTATGCAAAAGAAGGGTCAGAGCTTTGAGGTGATGCGCAAGAACGCCCACATGCGTCTTCGCACCAATACCTTTGGAGCCGTGATGCGCATTCGTCACAACATGGCAATGGCTATTCATACTTATTTCCACAACCATGGTTTCTTCTATTTCCACACTCCACTGATTACAGCCAGCGACTGTGAGGGCGCAGGAAACATGTTCCAGGTAACAACAAAGAACCTCTACGACTTGAAGAAAGACGAACAGGGGAAGATTATCTACGATGATGACTTTTTCGGCGAGCAGACTTCTCTGACCGTCTCTGGGCAGCTTGAGGGTGAGCTTGGCGCTACGGCTCTCGGAGCCATCTATACATTCGGCCCTACGTTCCGTGCCGAGAACAGCAATACTCCCCGACATCTGGCTGAGTTTTGGATGGTAGAGCCTGAGGTAGCATTCCTCGATCAGGAAGAGCTTATGGAATTGGAAGAAGACTTCATTAAATACTGCGTTCGTTGGGCTCTCGACAACTGCAAGGACGATCTGGAATTCCTCAACAAGATGATTGACAAGACTCTTATCGAGCGTCTGCAAGGTGTGCTCAAAGATACCTTTGTGCGCCTACCCTATACCGAGGGTATCAATATTCTACAGGAGGCTGTCAAGAATGGCAAGAAGTTTGAGTTCCCCTGTCAGTGGGGCGACGACCTTGCCAGCGAACATGAACGCTATCTCGTTGAGGAGCACTTCAAGAAGCCTGTCATCATGACCGACTATCCACGCTCGTTCAAGTCGTTTTATATGAAACAGAATCAGGATACGGCCGACGGCGGTTCTGTCGGCTATAAGGGAGCCGTGGCCCCTGGTCCTACGATGCAGGGCACCGACGTTCTGTTCCCTCAGATTGGTGAGATTATCGGAGGCTCCGTTCGTGAGGAGAGCTACGACAAACTGATGAGCGAGATTGAGCGCCGCCAGATGGACAAGACCCATCTATGGTGGTATATCGACACCCGTCGCTGGGGCAGTTGCCCTCATGCCGGTTTTGGTCTGGGCTTCGAACGCCTCATACTCTTTGTTACAGGAATGCAGAACATCCGCGACGTGATACCATTTCCCCGTACCCCGAAGAGTGCAGAGTTTTAAGAAAAGTTTGATATTTAATTAAAAAAACCAAAAAATATATTTGGTATATTCAATTAATTTATCTATATTTGCAACGATAATTATTAACCAAACCATTTAAGCTTATGAGGAAATTATTGATTGCATTAGCTCTGCTCTTCGCAGGTTTCACTACAGTGAACGCCCAAAACGACGATGACGTATGGTATCCTAAGCATCTCGGTGTCGGAATCGGTGTCGGAACAACCGGTATCAATATCGACCTATCAACCAATATCAATAAATGGCTCGGTATTCGTGCTGGTATAGACATTATGCCTCGCTTCAAGGTGAACACCGATCTGGGTATAAACATTGTTGACCCGACAAAGCGAGCTCAATGGGAACAGATAACGGGCGAGACGATACCCGACAGGGTTGACGTTCAGGGAAAGCCTAAACTGACCACTGGCCACTTCCTTATCGACGTTTACCCATTCGGGGCAAAGAACAGTTTTCACGTAACTATCGGTGCATACTTCGGAGCATCTGAAATAATAAGTGTATATAACAAGGACTTTGGAGCCCTTAATGCCATCAACAGATGGAATAACGACATTATGGACCCGTCAAGCATATTCTACGGTCAGGATCCAATCGGTCTGAGATTGGGCGAGAAGATGCTCTATCCCGATGCTTACGGTAACGCTGAGGCTGTTGTGAAGGTAAAGGGTTTCCGTCCCTACATCGGTTTGGGCTACGGTCGTGCCGTTCCCCGCACAAAGCGCTTCGGCTGCCAGGTTGACCTCGGAGTACAGTTCTGGGGCAAGCCAAAAGTTTATGCACAGGATGATCCTGAACCACTTCCCGATACCGGCATAGATGGCGACGGTGGTGCTATCAAGACTATCAGTAAGATAAAAGTCTATCCAGTACTTAACTTTCGACTCGTAGGAAGAATCTTTTAGATAGTAAGACGAATCCCGTCATCCGAGATACATATAAGCCGTCGGCGATACAGGTCGCCGATGGCTTTTTTATATACTTTTTTGCTCACCTTGAAACGGTCGGCAATAAGCTCCGAAGGACTCTTGTCGCCAAGTTCGCAATATCCACCGTTATCGTGAAGATAATTCAGTAGGATGTTGGAAAATTCCTCTGTCAGTTGTCTGCCCGTGCGCTGAACGGTAATGTCAATCTTCCCGTCGTCACGAATATGGTCGATGTATCCAGTAAGTTTGTCACCGGTATGCAACTCACGGAATATCTGATTGTCGAAAATGAGTCCCTGAAACATATTATCGACTATAACCTTGAACCCGAGGTCAGTCTTCTGCCACACAAGCAGCTGCACTTCGTCGCCATGCTTATATGCCGGACGTTCACGCGACAAATATTTATCAACCTTTGCCGTTGCCATAAGACGATGACTTTCTTCGTCCTCCTTCACATATACTATATATCCATTCCCTTTCTGCATTCGCATTTTCTGCTCGCGGAAGGGGCAGAATAGATCTTTCATCAGTCCCCAGTTGAGAAAAGCCCCATACTCGTTAATCCAAGCCACTTCAAGGTATGCGAAATCGCCAACCTTTGCTAACGGAGTCTCTGTCGTTGCCACAGGACGCTCGTCTTGATCAAGATACACGAACACTTCCAGTTTATCGCCAACCTTGCATCCTCGCGGCACATAGCGCGACGGCATAAGTATCTCGCCTTCGTCGCCACCATCGAGATATACTCCGAAATCCACAGACTTCACCACAGTGAGATGATTATAATCGCCAAGTTTTATCATACGGAAGCCTCCTCCTTATTCAATTCAGTTAATACATTATCCACAATCATTCCGTCCTTCAAATGTATCGTTTTGTCGGTCAAAGCAGCCAGATTCTCATCGTGAGTGACAATAACAAAGGTCTGTCCGAACCGATCGCGCAATTCGAAGAATAGCTGGTGCAGCTCTTCCTTGTTCTTCGAGTCGAGCGAACCCGACGGCTCATCGGCAAGTATCACAGCAGGATTGTTCACCAATGCGCGAGCCACTGCGATGCGTTGCTTCTCGCCGCCCGACAGTTCGTTCGGTTTGTGCTGTGCGCGACCAACAAGCCCCATAAACTGTATCAGCTCCTCAGCACGTCGCCGTGCCTCCTTTGGCGACTTGCCTGCAATGAATGCCGGTATCATTATATTCTCAACAGCAGTGAACTCCGGCAACAATTGATGAAACTGGAATACGAATCCTATGTGCCTGTTTCTGAACTCCGCAAGTTTTTTCTTGCTGAGGGTAGTGGTATCTATACCATCTATGCTCACGGTGCCATTGTCTGGCGTATCGAGCGTCCCGATAATCTGAAGGAGAGTGGTCTTGCCGGCGCCACTGGGTCCGACGATACTCACCACCTCGCCTTTCTCTATATGCAAATCAATGCCTTTAAGCACCTGCAGTGAGCCGAAGCTCTTGGTTATATTCTTAACGTCTATCATATCTCCTACTTTCTCAATTCCTCTATCTTCCTATCTTCCGCACCAGCCAATCGTATATACTCGATTCCTCATGATGCTGAGCCTCGGTGAAGCTCATCCGCTCTTCTTTCTGTACGCCAAACTGGTCGGGAAATATTATCATTAAGTTCTTTCCCGAAAAATGCTGCTGCAACTCGTCTGGCAGGCGTTCCAGCGCATTCTTGTATGAGATAGTTCCCTTACGTGCAGTGACAACCACAAACATATGGTCTTCACTGATGTTCGCAGCCAACTGCGGCAGTTCATTCCAATGCTCCATATTGGTATATTCCGCCCTTACACTTTGGTGGTGATTGTTTATGAACTTCTCAATAAGGACAAGCGTCTCTTTGCGCCCGTGAAACTGAATACGACAGTCGAGCTGGTAAGCCATCCGGCAGAGCCGTTCAAGCCAGCGTCTGAATCCAGGCTCATATTCTGCACGCGATGGCACAGCCACCTGTATTCGTCTCAGGGTATTCAGTGGCTGAACGAATCGAGTCAGTATAATCTGGCGGTTCAGCCCGTTATAGAGGCTCTGGATGAATCCGCCCCAGAACTTCGGGTTCACCTCTGTATGAACGTGCATTCCCATCACAACCTCCGAGCATCCGAATTCCCTGAATGCATGCTTTATTCCATTGGCAATGTTCGTAGCCAGTCGCACCTGCGTCTGTATCCGCACATCGTATGCCGAGGCGCGCTGTTGAAGTTGCTCCAGAAGCCTGATTCCCTGCTGCCGGCCAGTGGCACTTTGTTCGTCGTCATATACCACATTAAGTGCCACCAGTCCACGGTTAAGCTTTGCATTTCGCATCAACATGCTTAGGCTGAGAAGCTGCGGGGCTATTTCCGGATATTTCACACAGAGAAGAATTTTCTCGTCGTCGCCCTTATCCTCTTCAGCCACAAGGTGAGTGCGCTCATGCAGCACTATCTGCCGTGAGGCATGATCCGTAACCATGGTAGAGATTACACACGTAACGAGAATCATCAGAACAACACCATTGAGCATATCGTCGTTGACGAGAAACACACCGGGCGACACTTCCAACTTCATTCCAACCATCACCATGGCAATGGCGCCGGCAGCATGAGCCGATGTAAGACCGAACATCATGTTTCCGTCGCGCTTGGCAAGGCGGAAAAAAATGCTCGAACTATAAGCAGCCACTGCCTTGCCGAACGTTCCGAAAAAAGCGATGAGCAGCACCACCCAGAACACATTGATGTCTGAGAACACCGTACGCACATTGATGAGCATTCCCACACCGATAAGGAAATATGGGATGAAGAGTGCATTGCCTATAAACTCTATCCTGTTCATCAGCGGCGACACGCTCGGGATATACCTGTTTAATATTAGTCCCGAGATGAAGGCACCAAAAATTCCCTCAAGCCCTATTGCCGATGAGAACACTGCGCTGAGAAACATAATCGACATAACGAAAATATACTGCATCACAGCATCGCTGTAGCGGCGTAGAAAATAACGTGCCAGCTTAGGGATAAAAAAAACAGATGCTGTCATGAACACCGCCAGTTTAGCCAGGAATATCAGCCAGAAAAGAATATTCGCCCAAACACCATGCGGAATACTGCCACCATTCATCGGAAAGGCAGCAGCCAAACCGGCAAGCATTACAAGCGACAGTAACAGAGAGAACATCGACGAGCCGACGGAAAGCTGCACCGACGGATTGCGCTGCAGTCCATAGCGGCTCACTATTGGGTAGGCTATCAGCGTGTTCGATGCCATGATACATCCCAACAGAAACGAAGCTGCCACGCTATATCCAAGAATCCATCGCGCCATGAAGAATGTGAGCAGCAACGGCACATAGCATGTGAGCAACCCGAAGGTAAGAAAGCGACGTGAGTTCTTCTTCAGGCTCTCCATGTCCATCTCCAGTCCGGCAAGGAACATGATATAGTATAGACCCACACGACCGAATATCTCGAAACTTTGGTCGCGCTCAAGAACGTTCAGACCATACTTGCCTATCAGCACTCCAGCGAGCACCATACCGATGATGTGCGGAATTCTCAGCTTGCTCATCACGATTGGGGCAAAAAGGATTATCAGTAGCACGACAAAGAAAATCAGCGTCGGGTCGGATATAGGAAGTATAGTAAGCATAGTTTTCATCCGGCTGCAAAGTTACTACTTTTTTTCGACTTTGCCAAAATATAGGACTAAAAGTGTGAAAACATTTTTTGCGTTTTTGTTCTTGTTTGTCAGTGAGAATAGCTACCTTTGCAGCAACTACATATTATACAAACGACAAGACAAACCACACCGATTATGATTTATAGAATTCTTACTCTTGTCACACTGCTTTTCTGCAGCGGTGTGTTCTCTTCACAAGCAGCCACTGGAAGAGTTCATGCGATAACCGTTGACCGAAATGCGAGGCGCAACGTAAGGAAGATGGTGTTTCCGTCGATAAACGAAGCATTGCGACAAGCCGAGAGATACGCCTTCGACACGATATGGACCGAAATCCGCATCGCTCCGGGAGTATATTGGATTGACAATCCCGATGCCCCTGAGACAAGACGGCCGGAGAAGGGCGACAACACCCCGTTCGGAATGAAGCTGAAACTCAACCATACACGCATTATGGGCACCGGCAGCCAGCCCGACGACGTTGTCCTGGCGTGCAACCGAGGTCAGACACAAGGTGCCGACGGAAACTTCACGATGCTTCACATCGAAGGAAGCGACATCGCCTTCGAGAATCTCACCCTGGGCAACTACTGTAATGTCGATCTTAACTATCGACTCGATGTCAGGCAGAGCCGAAAGCGCCGTGCCGATGCCATCGTACAGGCTCAGCTCGTCATTGCCAACGGCGACAGATATGCAGCCCGACGATGCCGGTTCATTTCCCGACTGAACCTCTGTCCATTTGCCGGCGCACGCCACGCCGACTTCGATGACTGCTACTTCGAATGCACCGACGATGCGCTCTGCGGCACTGGCACCTACCGACGCTGCCGCTTCACGCTATTTTCAAGCAAGCCCTTCTATGCCACTTCACCTCAAGGAGCTCTCTTTGAAGACTGCGACATTCACTCGAAAGTCAACGGCACTCAATATCTAACCAAGGTATCATCACCAGTCACCCTGCGCCGTTGCCGATGGACCAGCGACGACCCCGACCTGAAGATTGAATGGACCCGCAAACCCAATCCCAAGCATCGCTGTATGATGGAGGACTGTACTCTCAATGGCAAACAACTCATCGTTCCGCCCACACCCGACGTCCCGATGCCCTTCGGAATGCCTACGATGCCTATAATCAACCGTCCGGAGATTGCCCCTGGCAAATGGACGCTCGACGCATATAAGCCTGCAGACACAGCCGGATACGACTGGCAGGCAGACAACAGTCGGCCGGCCTGGTGCTTCGGTGAAGGTGTTGACGGTGCTGAGGGATGCTGCGGACTCATCCAGAACGTACGCGGCGCACGAATTATGTATTCAGGAAAGTCCGACGAGACGTACCGCGCCCAGAAACTTACCCTGAACCTCGACCCTTGCAAGACTGCAGGACAGGGTTTCGGCAGTGCCACCGGGCAATATCTCGACATTTGCATCAAGTTCGACCCCACTTCTCTTTCGGGTATCGGCATCCGTTTCATCAGGACTCCTGATTACGACCACGCTGTTGAGATATTCCTCATCGAATACCGCAACGGCATCGTAACGCCCCTGACCACATCCGTGAAATGCCAACTTTTCCGACCCGGATGTCGTCTGTCGCTCAGCTGCGATTCGTCAGCCGTCACTGCCGTTATCAAGAACTCTTCCGACGTTCAGCGACTGTCGGCACCTATTCACTCAGCTAACAACTTCGGGGGAATACTCATACAGCATACTGGCAGTACCGGAGCTTCCGCCACGGTCATCAGCTCTCTGCACTGCGAATATGAAGACTATTGATTTTCATATTTCTGCAAAATATTAATGCGAAAAAGCTCGATTTTGGAATATTTATTGTAATTTTGCACCCGATTTTGAATATTTAAACGCATAAATACAAAATATATAAGAAAATGAAAGTAGCTATTGTTGGAGCGAGCGGAGCCGTAGGACAGGAGTTTCTGCGCCTGCTTGACGAGAGAAATTTCCCTATGGATGAGTTGGTATTGTTTGGAAGCGAACGAAGTGCCGGACACAAGTATAACTTCAAGGGCAAGGAGCTTGAGGTGAAATTGCTGCAGCACAACGACGACTTCAAGGACATCGACATTGCCTTCACATCAGCGGGAGCCGGAACGTCGAAGGAGTTTGCCGAAACCATCACCAAGTATGGCTGCGTAATGATTGACAATTCGAGTGCTTTCCGCATGGACGACGATGTGCCCCTCGTGGTGCCGGAATGCAATGCCGAAGATGCACTGAACCGTCCACGTGGCATCATCGCCAATCCTAACTGCACAACAATCATGATGGTAGTAGTTCTTCAGCCATTAGAGAATCTGAGCCACATTAAGCGGATCCACGTCAGCAGCTATCAGAGTGCTTCCGGTGCTGGTGCCGCCGCCATGGCCGAGCTGCAGCAGCAGTATAAAGAGATGGTGGAGACTGGCGAGGTGAAGACCATCAAGAAGTTCCCTCATCAGCTTGCCTATAACGTCATTCCGCAGATTGACGTCTTCCAGCCCAATGGCTATACCAAGGAGGAGATGAAGATGTACAACGAGACCCGCAAGATTATGCACACCGACGCCAAGTGCTCGGCCATGTGCGTCCGTGTGTCTTCACTGCGTAGCCATAGCGAGAGTGTGTGGATTGAGACCGAGCGTCCCCTCAGTATCGAAGAGGCTCAGCAGGCCATCGCCGCCGCCCCCGGCTGTACGCTGGTGGACGACCCCGCCAACCTGGTTTACCCCATGCCCCTTGAAACTGCCGGTAAGGACGACGTCTTCGTGGGCCGTGTACGCAAAGACCTCAGCGACGACAACGGTCTGACCTTCTGGCTCTCCGGCGACCAGATCCGCAAGGGTGCAGCCCTGAATGCCGTACAGATTGGAGAGTATCTGATTCGCATTGGCAACGTGAAATAGCCGAAAGAATACCTACTTTTGGCGATTGTGTAATGTTTAAATAATGTGTACCTTTGCATCCGCAAAACGTACACATTATTTATTTTATAAACATTTATTTATGAGAAAAAATTCTACTATTAAGACCCTGCTCCTGACAGCTATGATGCTGCTGGGCATGGAAACGGCATGGGCCTACGACCAGGCCACCGGCAACAAGACGAACGATGCCACCACCGTGGTTGAGGCTGCCGACATCGCTGCCTTCAATGCCATAGAGGACGGCAAAACCGTGAAACTGACGCTCACCAACACCCGTGTCAATGCATTCAACGACCTGAGCGGCACCTACTATGTGGAGGACGCTTCCGGTGCTACAGCTATCAAGGGCATCAGATTGACCAATGGCACTGCACTCAACGGCTACATTGTAGGTAAGAAAGGAACGGAGGATGTTGACTATGTAAATACACCCTCACAGGGTCTGGAATACTCGCTGACCGTCGAGGATGCCACCTTGTCGGCCTTCGAGACTACTCCGACAGAGCTTGTCGGTACCGCCATGACCATCACCGACGCTTCCAAGCAGACCAACTACGGCCGTCTGGTAACTCTGAGCGACGTCACCATCGAGGCTATTGGCAATGGCAAGAACAAGCAGCTGACCGATGCCAATGGTAACACCATCAAGGCCCGCGACCTCTTCGGCGTCTTGAGTGCCAACTATGAATGGCCAGCCAAGGCCAGCAAGGTGACGGGTGTTGTTCTGTTCTACATGACCGGCTGGTTCATCATCCCCATCTCAGAGAAAGCTATCGAGCCTGCCGCCGCCGAGCCTACTACCGTTACTTTCGACTTCACCCTGGAAGGTGAGCAGAGTCTGCGCGGCTACGTGGGTACGGCTATTAATGACCCCATGGGATGGTTCTACAATGAAACTTTCGCCGTTGAAAACGTGTCGCTGCAGATTACCTGCGGCTCAGCGGCGTCGCGCATCTACAAGGACAACAACCGTGGCGTAAACCTCGCCATATATAAAGAATATACCACGCTGACCTTCCGCGCTCCCGACGGCTATGCCATCAGCAGCATCACCTTCACCGCAGCCGGCAACAGCAATATCAACAATTTCACCGCCACGAGCGGCACCATCGATGGCATGACATGGACAGGCAATGCTGAGGGCATACGCTTCACACAGGGCGGCACCAGTAACCTGGCAAATGCCATCGTAACGCTCGCTGCCAAGGACGATGCTACCGTGGCACTGCCAGCCATCGAATACACCGAGTGTGCCAATATCGCAGCCTTCAACGCCCTTGCGCCGGGCACCTATGCCAAGGTGCATCTCAACAATGCCGAAGTAATCGGCCTGTCGGCCGACGGCGTCTCCACGGCATGGATTCAGGATGCCACGGGCGGCTGCTGGATGCAGTACACAACGCTCATAGAACCTCTGGCTGAGGGTACGCTGCTCAATGGTTACTACTACACCGTGGCCCGCTACACATCTGGCAACCAACAGATGAAGGAGGCCGAAGATACACCCGACAGCGAAGTGTCGGTAGCCACCATCGACAACTATACCATGGTCGAGGGCACACTCGCCGAAGTCAACATTGCCGCCAATCTGAACAAGGTAGTGAAGATAAGCGGTGCCACACTTGAGGAGACCAGCACTACCGCTGGTAAGCTGACCCAGGGCGATGCCAGCATCGATGTAAACAACGGTACAGAGACCGCCAACCAGCAACTCCACAAGATTGCCGACTGGGCAAAAGACACGAAGCTGGAGAACATCACCATCGTAGCTATCCTCGTGGCGAAGTCAGCATCAGCCAACCAGTTGCTGCCTATCAGCATCAAGGGAACCGCAACAGGAATTCAGGCCATCAATGACAACACGGAGACCGACATACAGATCTACAATCTGCATGGTATTCGTATGGACAGCCTGCAGAAGGGCTTGAACATTGTTAATGGCAAAAAGGTGGCTATCAAGTAAAAATTGCAGATGGTTCGAGACAGTTACTGCCTCGAACCATTATATTAAAACAGAAAACAATATGAAAAGATTATTTCTATTAGCAGCAACCCTCGCAACGATGACTGCTGCTTCGGCAAGCGACACACTGAGGGTGCGCATAGATGACATGCACTGCAAGAAGTGCTCCGACCGCATCATGGCACGGCTGCAGCAGCTGGAGGGCATCGACTCGCTGGCTCCCCATCTCGACAAGCACTACATGTTTATCCGCTATGATGCCAACCGCACCAGCAAAGCCGACATCCGTGCCGTCATCAACAAGCTGGGCTATACGCCGGTTAACTATTACACGAGCGACAAAATCAGCTGGGCCTACTATAACATCCCTGTCGAGCAGGCTACTAAAGAAACTGTTGATGCAGTATTGGCTATCGATGGTGTAGAGGATGCCAACGTCAACGCGCGCCGCAAGTCGCTGGCAGTCACATTCTTCAGCAAAAAGCTCAGTCGCGACCAACTGTTAACGGCCATACAACAGGCAGGCATCAAGGTAGTCGTACCACCACCCCACGTATGTAGCGAGGAGGAAAAGTAGAGAAAAGAGATCCCGGAATCGCGGAAATGCTGTCGTCTGGAGCGATGACAATTCCGAAATCGCGGAAATGCTGTCGTCTGGAGCGATGGCAATTCCGAAATCGCAGAAATGCTGTCGTTTGGAACGATGGCAATTCCGAAATCGCAGAAATGCTGTCGTCTGGAGCGATGGCAATTCCGAAATCGCAGAAATGCTGTCGTTTGGAACGACAAGAAAGCCTCAGTATTCTTTGACGAATGCTGAGGCTCTTTAATGATTATCCAAATGCTGCGCTGTCACTGTCTAAAAAGTTTTTCAAGCATTGTTGATTTAAGCGCATTTGCCCTTCATTATTTCGCGGGTTGCCTTTCTCGCTTCTCTCCATCGTCGGCATCTTGAAGCCATTGTTGGTAAGCGCAGCCTTGATGCGGTCGTAGCTCTCCTTGACGGCGGTGTCTGCCAAACCAGTCAGGTGGAACTGCATGCCACGCGACATGCTCACCTCTACCGTCACCGTCGTGACTTCCAGTCCGTTGACGGCAGCGCAAAATGTTTTTACAAGCATAGATATTCGTTTTCTTGCTGCAAAGATACAAATAAGTGAGAACAAAACAAAGAAATCATTCTTTTTTTATTAATCGAAAGTACCTTCTTTACTGGTGGCCGGCGAGCATATTGACAGCCACACATCATGATGGTGGCAAGCAACCAAAAGAACTGTCCCTTCTGTGTACTTCTACACAAAAAGAACAGTCCTGTTGATGTATGGGTCCCAGTATGACTAACCTAAAATGTACTTCTCGGCATTCAGGTGGAAGATCTTTTCTTTTTCCTCTTCTGTCCAATCCAGCGTATCCATGAACTTCATCATGTTGGACAGACACTCGTAGGGATAATCCGAGGCGAAGATGATACTGTCGATGCCGAAAGCCTTCTTGGTACACTCAAAGGTGATTTTAGACATAATGCCGCTGGTCGTCATGACGACATTCTTGTTCTCGAAGTAGTAGGAAACCTTGTGTTTCATCTTCACCTCCTCGTCCTTAATCCATTCAAAACGGTTGTCCACCCTGCCGATGATGAACGGGAAGGATTCGCCACAATGGCCGAGAATCATTCTCAGCTTGGGGAACTTGTCAAAGGTGCCGTTCAGAATCAGTCGCAGCGACGTCTTCATGGCATCCAGTCCGAAACCGAGACCGGGCGAAGAATACACATAACCCATATCCTTCATGTCCTTGTCGTCGGAAGCCTGCGGATGAACGTAGACGGCACAGCCCAGCTCTTCGGCTTTGGCCAGCAAGGGAAGGTATTTCTCTTCATACAGGTGCTCGTTCTTATAATTGGAATGCGTGTGCCAGTATTTGAATCCTAACTCTTTGATGCAACGCTCCAGTTCCTTGATGGCCTCATCGACATAGGGCGTCGGTAAAATGGCAGCGCCCATGAAGCGGTCGGGGAATTTCTTGATGAGTTCCGCCACGGCGTCGTTGGATTTCCTGGCGAAATAGATGCACTCTTTTTCGGGCAACTCCTCCAATGCCGGCGAAGAAGACAACACTGCGACGTCGATGCCGTTGCGGTCCATTTCGGCCACTCTCTCCTCCCCGAAATTCATCAGTTCGTCAATAACAGGATAGGTGTTTGTCACTGCGCTGAATTGGGCATAGATTTTGTCTCTCACTTCCAGCACTTTTTTCTCTGGATAGTACCTCATGGCTTCATCACGCGTGGCAAGATAGTCCATCAACTCAGGTAAATAATAGTAGGGGTTTTATCTTGTGCAGAATGCGTGCCGCCACATTCTACTTTTTTACAGTGCTTCGAATGTCCCCTCGTCGGGATTTGTCTGGAGAATGTCCAGCGGAATGTCTAACGTCTCTTTCCCTGCATAGGGGTCTATGGAGGTCATGAGCAGCGTCTTGCAAGGCAGATCAATGACCATGCAGACTGGACGGAAATATTCTTTCTTAGCAATCTTTTTCATAGTGGTAGGACTTTATTGGATGATTACTAATTTTCCATTCACAACATAGAGCCCCTTGGCTGTCGGCTTTCTCTGGAGCTTGCGGCCGCTGAGGTCGTACATAGCTTCCTCTCCTTGGGAGGGGGCTGGGGTGAGGTCAATGCCCGTTGTCTCGCTCTCGTCGAACTCCATAACCAGGGTATTATGAGGCACGTCGCTGGCGGCAATCCATGCGACGTACGACGGCAGCACATGGTTCTTGGGATGATACAGGTAGAAGCCCAGGTGGTCGTAGGTCTGGTCGCCCTTGGGACGTCCCAGCGTGAGGAAGTTGCTCTGCATCTCGGAATCGGTCATAGTGTGTCCGCCCGGGTCTACGCTACCCTTGAAGAGGTTGTTCTCGAAATCGGTGGCAGCTCCAGGGTTATCGCCGTTATAGTGTGACAGGTAGAGCGGTCCTGTGCCGCCATAGGTGAGCAGCACGGGCGTCAGTGCGGGCACAATCTGTGTGCCAATCTTTTTCACAGTGACCTTGTCGGAAGCGATGACCTGCGCCCACCATGCCGTGACGCCCTCGGGCAGTTCCACGGGATAGCCGAGCATCAGCGTGGACATGTGGCCGGCATTACGGTTGACGGGGAAGTAGGTGAACATATGGTTGGGGACGTCCTGATAGTCGGAGAAGAACAGCCGCCAATGGTCGGCGTTGCTGTAGCCGTGGCCTCCGGAGGCCTGATAGCCGAGGAAGAGCTGATACTGGGTGCCGTCCTTGATGAAGATGTCGAGGTCCCCGGGGCAGCCGTCGAAGGCGTGCCCGCCCGTCAGAGCGAAGATTGGCGGCGGGTTCTCACCGTCGTCCACCAGGCGGCCGGGCTCCACCCAGGTGTCCACATAGAGCGTCTCAAGGCCCGTCATGCCCTCGAAGGCGTAGTCGGCAATGTTGTCGGCCAGCTCCTGACGGATGGTGAGCACGGTGGGCGCCTTGGGCGCCGTGAGCAGGTAGCGGTGGTTCATGTCGTAGAGGACCTCGTCACGCACGGCGCAGCCGGCGCAGCCGTCGCTGAGCACAAAGGCCTGCTGCACGCTGTGGCGCTGGGGATAGGCGATGCTGTCGAGCGACTCGGGCAGCAGCACGCGGTTCACGGGCCCCAGATTCTCGAAGGCGTTGGCGCCGAGGCCGGTGGTGGTGAGCGGAATCGTGCTGAAATAGGAGTGGAAGTTGTCGTTGACGACGAAGTCGCCCGAACCCGTGGCGCCGATGGCCTTCTCGACCGCTACGGTGGCGGAGGCGACCTCCGTCACGGTGATCCGGCCGTCATGCTCCGGCTTCTCCACCTCCGTCTTGAACCTCGCACTCAGGTAGCCGGGAACGGAGTCGGCGACGTTATCGCCCATGTGGCCCACGTTCGTCGCGTAGAACGAGTCGCCGTAGTTGTAGCGCAGGAACACCTTCAGCTCGGGATAGCCGTTAAGAGGATAGACATACTGATCACTCTCGAGGGTGTATTCTTCATTATACATGCTGAACAGCAAGGGTTGCTTCATCTGCTCATCCGTGCACGCCGCAATCTCGTCACCCCTGGGGTCGCCGCTGCCGCCATCATAACCGGTGCCTCTCACACCGTCATCGCGGTAAAGGTAGAAATTATTCACCAGCCTCTGACCGTAACGCTCACCGGCAATGGCACCAATGCAATCGTCGCTATGAGGGATGACTTTTCCGCTGAAGTAGCAGTGAAAGATGCCACAGGTGTGGTCATCGCCCTGCTCTATCTTGCCCACCAATCCGCCGACCTGGGCATCGGCCTCCACGGTGATGTCGCTATAACAGTATTCTATGCTGTTGTGGTTGTTGGTCATATAGCCGCAGATGGCGCCAAACTCGTCGTTGCCGCTTTCGTATTGCCTCACGCTTCCTCCCACCACGGCACAGTGGGTGATGGTGCTGTGGTTGTACATCCTGCCGCAAAGGGCGCCGATGTGACAGTCGTCTCCGTCGCCGGCACGAATGTCCACATTCTCCAGCTTGAGGTTCATGACTTTGCCGTTGTCCAACTTGCCGAAGAGACCGCGATTATCGTCTTTTCCTTCGATTTTCAGGTTTTTGATGACGTGCCCCATGCCGTCGAAGTTGCCGCCGAACTTGTGGCCGTCGTCCCACCCGATGGTATAGTCGTTGAAGTTGTGGTTGTTCAGGTCGATGTCGTTCATCAGATAGATGGTCCAACCCTTGTAGCCCTGGTCGCCGTCATCGTAATCGCCCCAGAATTTGCGCAGGGCCACGAATTGGTCGGGCGTGTAGATGTAGATTTTCTTGGTGTCCGGATACGCAGCGATCTTATCCGCTATCTTCTCGCCGTCCCAAATCATATCGGGGTTTGTGATGTCCACCGCACCGGCCTGCACGGCGGCTACAACCGCCAGAAATGCTGTCAATATAACGTTTTTCATTCTCTTAAACTCCTTAAACTTCTTAAACTTCTTAAACTTCTTAAACTCCTTAAACTCCTTCATCCTAGTATACAAACTTAACTGTTTCCTTACCTGATGACACGAGTCCCACACCGCTGTTATAAGTTACAGGGAAGATAACCTTACCGTCCTCACCAGCTTGTTTACGAGCAATCACAGTGCCGTTAGCCTGATAGAGCCGGACTTGTTCGTTAGCCTTCACTCCTGTTACCACCAGTTTGTTAGCTTCGCGGCTCACGTGTATCGTGGCTTTCGTGTCATTGTTGTTGTACACATGCTTCACAGCCACAACCTCTGATGAGGGATACAGTGTCACCACGCCGCTGTTGTCGCTGCCCGAGAAGGTTCTGGCCCGGATGCGAGCGTAGGTGTCGAAGCCAGGTACCCTATAGGCCAACGTCGCTCCGACGTACATTTTCTCTTTCTCGGTGACGCCGGGCACTTTCAGCGTGACGCATCCACCCCGGTAGCTGCCGTAGTCGTACATGTAGTTGCTGTCATCACTTTCGTCCGCCAGATTGCAGAGCAGTTTCTTGGTCTCATACTTGATATGGTCGTTGCCCTTCGTGGTGTAAACAATTGAGCCGTAGGAAGTCTCCTTCAGACCCACGATGATGGCAAAGCCTTTCGGCAGGCGGCGGCGGGCATAGTTGCGCACGCAGACGGTAATGTAGTTGTCGCCGTTCTTGTCCACCCTCTGCGCCACCACGAAGCACTCCAGTCGCGGCAGATACGGGAAGAAGCTGGGCGTCTCCCGCTCATGGATGTTCTGACCCCGCTCGTCTCCGTCAGCAGATGCCCTGAAGAAACTCCGGGCATTATTGGAGATTTCCTCCTCATCTTTGATACCGAGCACATCGTCGTACTCCACCTTCATCTTGGTGTTGATGCCGGAACCTAAGGTATAAGGTATGATGACACGCTCCTGGGCATATGCGCCGGCAGGTATGGTCATATCGAGTGGATAGGTTTTGGTGCTGTCCACCGTCAGCACACAGTTCTTGATGGTCGAGGTGCCATAGTTGGTGACGGTGACGAGCAGCGTGATTTCGTCCTTGTGGCACTGGAAGCCCTGATTTTCGTCAGGGTCAAACTGCACGGTGTAACCGAAGGCGTTGCCGAAGTAGGCCGCCTTGCGGTTGAGCTGAATGACGCCATCATTGTCGGCCCCGATATAGCACACGTCAATCTTCTCCTTGGTCATGTAGCCGTCGAAACTGTAGATGGTGGCGTTCCCGTCCAGCTGAACGGCAGTGATGGGAGAACCTAGATGGAAGCTGCCGTCCTGGTTGGGCACCAGACGCGAAGCGCGAAGACGCATCCGCGTAGTGTCGTTCTCAAAAGCCTGCTCACGCCACAGCAGCGCCACGTTGCTGAGCGACTTGGCCTCCATGTCGGGCACGATTGTGAACTCGTCGGCGGAGATATCTCTCAGGATGAGTGAAGAGTTGATGCCCTTCTTGTCCTTGCCGTCCATGCCGCAGCTCTTGACACGGACACACGTGGTGCTCGAGATGCTGTCGGCCACAGACATCCAGGCCATCAGGTTGTAGTCGCCAACGCGACGCAGACGCACGGGTTCGTCGGTGTAGTCGAGCGTCTGTGTCGTGACCGTATTGTTGCCGTCGACCATGAAGCCGACGTTCTCATCCGGAGCGCCTGAAATGCCTCTACGCGCCACGATAAAAGCCGAAGTGCCGTCGTAGACGACGCGGTAGTCCTTCAGGCAGAAGCCCTCGTTGACCTCCGCCAGCTGCACAGGCTCCGACCAGGTCTCGTTGCCGTCGAAGCGCGACATCATCAGATGGCCGTTCATCAGCAGGTCAGTCAGCTGCACGGTGTCTCCTTCCTGCACCCAGCTGGCCTTCTCGAAGGTGCCCTCCTGCCAGACGGCGACAGCCTTGCCGTCGTCGGCCAAAGCCACACGCGGCTTGAAGGAAGAGGTCTCGGGAGAGCCGTAGATGGGCTTGGGCTTGTACCACTTGGTGCCGGCGTTCTTCTTGGTGTAGTAGAGGTCGTAGAGGCGGCTGGCCTGGTTCACCGTAACGTCGAGCGTCAGCGAATCCTCGAGCTGCTCCTTGGGAATCGTCGCCGTGGCCTGCTCCATCACC
>ODAI011329576.1_pt1 | contig 21254 bp, 17 predicted proteins | sample 1539321 | NCBI WGS metagenome assembly ODAI01 (sample SAMN02144231, study PRJEB22623) | gut metagenome | biome: sheep rumen | host: Ovis aries | place: New Zealand | reverse complement strand
GGAAAGAAGAGCGATCATATCCTCATTTTCGGCTACAACAGCGATGTTATGGCACTTATCCGCAATAATAAGGAGTCTGACAGAAAAAATACCCGCATACATATCATCAGCACAAAGGAATTCGATCACGCAGAGGTCTACGAGCTGAATAAAGAGGGCTTTGCAGTGCATATCATAGATGTGCTCAAGCTCAGTGAGAGTGAGCTCGCCGAGGCGATGGAGAAGATGCACGCATCAATGGCTTCCAACATAATCCTCTTTGAGGAGTCATCAATACGAAACTTCTCTCTGCTCCAGCTTTTCAGGCTCAGCGAAGCCGACAGTGACAGCCGTATCAAACTCAGGAGCGGTACGAAGATCTCCTGCCGCTGTGATGAGGAGGGCATAAACCGTCTCATCGCCAGATACTATAACCGCGCCGGCGGTACGAACACATTCTACGACCTTGAAATAATCAGTCTGCCTGAAATGCAGATACACAAGATGTACAGCGACGTTCCGCTGCATAAGTATTACATCGGAACGGATACACCGCTCAGAGACCAGCACGTTCATCTGCTCGTGGCAGGACTTGGTCAGCTCGGACAGCAGGCTGTTATTCAGGCGATGAACCTCGGTATCGTTCACGAACAGAACAGCATCATCATAGACGTGTTCGATACCGATATACAGAACAAGATGCAGCAGTTCACGAAGCAGTTCAGCGAGGATACCTTTGACTTTGCGGAGAACTCTATGACTTTGAAGGATACTGCTGCTGACGGCAGACTCGTTGTCAATTTCTTCGGCGCTGACGCTAAGCACCGCGACTTCTACTCGATCGTATCAAGACGCACCAAAGAACTTCACTACACCTATGCTGTCATAACCTTTGAGAATATCGAGCTTTCAGTTGACTGCGCGATAAAGCTCCGCGAATTTTTCACGGGCGGAAAGAACCCGATCCCATTGCTTATCCGTATGGACGCTGACCGCCGCCTTGCAGAATATATCTCCAACGACGACGATGCTCTCGCAGATGTGGAGATCATCGACGACAGAAGCGGTATAATCACTCATGATATGATAATCAACCGTACTATCGACCAGCGCGCAAAGAACTACAACCATATCTACAATAACATATCTATTCTTTCGGAGAACGATACCGGAAGCGTTGAAAAGAAGACTGCCGATCCTGAGAAGGAGTGGAACAGCATACGGCTTTTCAGACGTTCTTCGAGCAAGGCTGCCGCTTATCACGACGAGGTAAAGGATATGATAATCCCTGAACTCGCTGCTGAATACGGTGTAGACCTCAGTCAGAAGCTGGAGCAGCTGATCGGGGAGAATGGCGTTCTTATGCAGTTCACCGGCAATGCTTGGCGTATGGACTGCTCTGATGAGGAACTCCTCGAGCGCCTCAAAAAAGACCGCTTTGCCTATGAGATTGCTTCCCTTGAGCACCGCCGCTGGTGCTGCTATATGGCTTCTATCGGCTGGAGCTGCGGTGAACGCAGCGACAGGCTGCGCAGAAATCCCTGCCTTGTTCCCCAGAAGGAGCTTATGGAGCATATGCCGGAAATGTGCAAGTATGACTTGATGGCACTTATGGCAAGATATCTCATGCTCAGGGACAAAAAAGCCGCTGAGCACTGAGTTCTTCTGCCAGTGGAAAATTTGTTCTTGACAAGTCGGACGGGATAGGTTATAATATCATCTGTAAGGAGCTGATAGCAATGCAGAATGTTACGACCGAAAAGGCGCTGAAAAATCAGCTTGCCTCTGTAAGTATGGAAGGCTTCCGCTTTTCGGCAAAGGAGATAGACAACGTTAAGAGATGTCTGAGCGGTGAACTCACTTTTCAGCAGTTCAAGGACAAGCTCGTCAGCGGTACAAGACGTAAGTAATGGCTGTATACAGAGTTGAAGGGTGCAGCTGGAACTGCTATCCGGGTACGACGGTCCTCGTCAACAAGCTGGACATACGCGATCAGGCGGAGCTCGATACCGCCGAGAAGCAGATAACCCTGCTGCGCGGTATTCAGGCTGAACAGGAGACGGAGTTCAGGGACGTGGACTTTGAGTTTTACAAGCGTCTCCACTTCACTATTTTCAGTGATCTCTATGACTGGGCTGGCAAGCTGAGAACTATCAATATTTCAAAAAAGGGGACAGTTTTCTGTAAGCACGATGAGCTCGAAACTATCGGCAGACTGAAATTTGAGCGGCTGAGGTCGCTTGATTATCTCTGCGGAATGTCTCCGGACAGGTTTCTGGACGAGCTTGCGGAGCTCTATCACGAGCTGAATATGCTCCACCCTTTCCGTGAGGGCAACGGGCGCACACTGAGACTGTTCATCACGCTGCTTGTACGGAATGCAGGTCACGATACGGACTTTGCCTGCTGTGACAGCGATATGCTCAGCATTGCGACTATCAGAGCGGCTCAGGGAGACATAACTCTCCTCAGACGCGTTTTTGAGGAAATAATACAGATATAAAAACAGCCTTCGGGCTGTTTTTTTGTGCATAGACGGGATTATAATACAAGAAAGCGGGCGCACGGAATGCGCCCCTACATAACACGACTTAATATTCACGAACAGTAGGGGCGGCGTTCCGCCGCCCGCGTAATATGTAATAATACAGCACGTTATGACAAAATGAGGCGGATACCTTTCGGTATCCGCCTTTGTTATTGCTTATACTCAAGCTGCCTTGAAGACGTACTTGAGGAAGTTGTAGAAGTGAGGTGTAACAGTTGAGTTATCGTGACCAGCATTGGGGATAGTCTGGAAGAGATGCTGAACGTTGTTGCTTGTGAGAGCCTTGTCGTAAGCCTCAGGGTAACCTGTAACAACACCGTCTGACTCACCTGCACTTGAGATAAGGAGCATATAGGGCTTAGTTGAAGGAACGAAATCGCTCTCGTTCTTGAGTGAACCCTCGTGTGTCATAAATCTGTCAGTTGTCGGGAATATTCCGGGAGCCGGACAAGCGCCGCCGATGTAGCCAAAGTATTCGGACTTTGTAACACCAGTGTAGAGAGCTTCACGTCCACCGAGTGAGAAGCCGGTGATAGCAGTATTGTCTCTGCCTGTCTTTATGGAGTAATGCTCTTCCATATAAGGCATAATTGACTCGATGATGTCCTCGCGTACCTTATCGTATGATCTCATAGACTGCTGATCGAAGCCCATTCTCTGTCCGGGGCCTGTAAGCATATCCGGACATACAATGATCATCTTGGGGCAGAGGTTCTGAGCGATAGCGTTTCCGAGCATTGTCTGAACACCCATACCGGGCATTGAATCCTCTGTACCGCCGATACCGTGTAATGCGTAGAGAACAGGGTACTTTTCGTTCTTGTTATATCCGGGAGGGAGGATAACGTTCATCTTCTTGTTGCCGTTAGCAGCCTTTGAGTAGTATGTGACCTTTTCCATTGTACCGTAGTCTGCGCTGCCCTTCTGGTCGAAGCCCTGAGGAGCGTTGCTCTGGAGCTGGATAGTCTTCATAAAGTCACCTGAGTAAGATCCGGTTGTAACTGTCTTAGTTGTAGTCTGCTGAGTAACTACCTTTGAAGTTGTCTTAGTGATCTCGCCTGCATAGGGTGAAACGAATTCAGCCTGCAGACCGAGCTTATACTTCTGGATAAGGAGAGCGTCACTGTTTGTGAGTCCCTTAGCACCGTCAACGTCACCGTTGATAGCGCCGAGCTCGGAGATGCTTGAGCTTGTCTTGCCAACGCCGTACTTATCAGGATTTGTAGCTACCTGCATTACGAGAACTGCGTCTGCTATATTGATCTGCTTATCGCAGTTAGCGTCGCCGAGAAGAACGTTTGAAGGAAGTCCTGTGGGATTAGCTGATGAGCTTGCTGTCTCAGTCGGACGGGGAGTTGTACCGTTTCCGATAACAGTACCGTCAACAGCACCGATAGCATCGTCGATATAGAAGTCGATGAGGCTGTCTTCGTCAGTTATCTCAACGTAGATAGAGAAGTTGCTTCCGCCTGCGGGGAGAGTGTAGCTTTTGTTAGCGAGCTGGATCCACTCACCCTTTGAAGCCTCGCCGGAAGCGATCTCCTTGTAATCTGCCTTGCCGTCAGCATCGTCATACTGGAGAGTAAGCTTGAAGTTGCTTGTTGAACCGCCCTCATTAGTCATAGCGTATACAGAGAAGCTGTAAGCTGTGCCTGCCTTGAAAGCGTTTGAGGGAAGAAGGTACTCAGCACCGTTCCATGTAGCTGTTCTGCCGGAGCAGTAGAGTGAGTTGGAACCCTGCTGCTTTGCCTTGCTGCTCTGAGCAACAGAAGCAGCACCTCTGCCGGTCCAGTCGTTGCTTCCGTCCTCGAATGTGTGGCGGAAGTAGTATCCGTTCTCATCGGGCTCAATGGGCTTGGGCGGAGTATAAACATATCCGTTGCTTCCGGGACCTGTATAAGGAAGACCTGTGCCCCAGTCGTTGTCGTTTACGAGCTTTGTGACAGCTGTGTAAGCAGCCTTAGCCTGATAGTTTTCATTGTAAAGAAGCGGGTAGTTGGGGATACTTGTGTTATTATCCTTATAGCGTACCCAAGAGTTGTTGTCAGTAGGTCCCCAGACCTGAACGAGAGTTACGTTAGGACCTTCGGGGTGATTGATGTTCCAGTCCATACAGTGCTTGAAGATAGCAGAGTACTTGTCAGCCTGCTGCTGCTCTGAGTAAGCATTTCCCTCTCTTGCGAGGTCGAGCTCAGTTACCTGAACATCGAGACCGAGATTGAGGTACTTATCCATAGCCTTGAGGTAGGACTGTGTATCGCCCCATGCACCGCTTGCAGCACAGTTGAGGTGAGACTGCATTCCCATACCGTCGATGAGCTTCTTCTCCTTGAGAGGCTTGAGGATAGTATTTATAATGCAGTTCTGCTTAGCATCAGCGAACTCGTTGTAGTCGTTGTAGTAGAGCTTGCAGGTCGAAGGAGCGTACTTTCTTGCATATGTGAATGCCTTCTCAACGAAGGAGTTGTTGCCGTAGACCTGAACCCACGGAGAGTTGCTGCGGACACCGCCCTGTGAAGCTGTTCCGTCGTCGATGATCTCGTTACAAACATCGTAAGCATAGAGGTCAAGTGAGGGATACTGAGTCTTGTAAGCTGCAAACATATTTTTGATGTAGCTTTCCATACGCTGATCCATAACGGAAGTGCTTACTGTTGCACCGCTGTTGTTAAAGCCCTGCTTGAAGAACCATGAAGGAGTCTGGCTGTGCCATACGAAGGTATGTCCGCGGAATCCGAGTCCGTTCTTCTGAGCAAAGTCAGCGATAGCTGCACAGTTGTTGAGTGATACCTTAACGTTGGTGTCAGTAGAGCCGCTTGCAACGATAGTGTCGCTGGGCTTTGTCTCATTCTCGCACTCGATAGCGTTGTGGTCCTTGAGGATAATAGCCTGGATAGTCGAGTTGGAGATAGTACCTCTGTTGAAGATATTACCTACACGGAAGTACTTAGCGAATTCGTCCTTGAGTCCCTTGCCTGCGGGAGCAGCCTGAGCTGTTCCGAACTTCTTCTGCTGTGTGATGAGCACGTCGTCGAACCAGAAGTCGTTAGTGCTGTCGGTAGTGAGGGTGAGGAGGTACTCGTAGGTGTTCTCGGGAGCCTTGAATGAGGTTGAGAGGTCGGTCCATTCGCCGGCTTTAACGTCCTTATTTATGAGCTCTACAACGGTCTCTTCTTCAGTGTCGAGATCTTTGTAGAGAAGTGTAAGGTGGAAGGTCTCGTTTGTCTCAGCGAAAACCTTGAGGTTGTAGGTATAGTTGATACCGCCCTCAAGCCAGAGGCCCTTTGAAGAAGCAGCACCGTCGGCAGGAGTAGTTCTGCCTGTTACAGCCATACCGCGTGAATTTTCGAAGCCTGCACCATTAATTGCTTCGATCTGGAATTCGTCTGTTGTGCCGTGCCAGCCCTCATATGTCTCTTCAAAGTTGTTGCTGACAACTGAAGCTGCATAAGTAGGAGCTGTGAGCTGCGGCATAGCAGCGAGTACGCTCGAGAAGCAAACAGCTGCTGTCATAGCCGAACAGATCTTTTTCTTGTTCATAGTGAGATCATCTCCTAAAAAAATAAAATTAAATGGATAAGTAATCATCTGTGTTTTTTCTATTATTAATTATACATTGTTCATTGTTTATTCACAACCCAAAAATTGCGAAATATGCGCGCATTACTAACAAAGATTTTATATCAAATTTGTGCATAATTACAAATAGTATATGTTGGATTGAAGATTATTGACTGTATATTGCTATATTATAAAAAAAGGTCCTTCGGCTGAAAACAGCCGGAGAACCTTTGCGTTTTTTGCAGAGACTGCGTTGTATCGGCTCTGCTATAACATAATATCACGATTAAAGCGCTGATACAATGGTATTTTGTATTATTATTGTCGGTATTTGTCGCATTTTGTCGAATTGCAGATATTTTCTGAAATTATGTCGGTCAGGGTAGGGACTATCCGGTAATATCCCTGAACAACGATATGAAGTAGCCGATTGACGGTATCGCGTATACCGCTATCAGAGCAGCTGTGCTTACGATCGCAAAGCAAACGAGAGCCGTCATTTGCAAGCCCTTAGTTTCAGCCGGATCGTGCTTCTTTTTCCTGAGCACCATAAGCAGAACAAACACTGCTATACCGGCGACTGTGATGAACAGAGAGCGGATATTGTCATAAGGTATGAATTTCATTTCAATGTCCGCGTCCTCGTCACCGAGCTTTATTGCCATAAAAGCATTGTTGAGCGAAGGCTTGACCTCCGCCTTTTTGCCGTTGACTTTTACAGACCAGTTTTTGCTGTACTCGACCGGTATGAAGATATATCGTCCCTGCGGATCATCGACCTTCATAGTGAGGGTGCTGCCTTTTGCACTGACATCGTAAGCGTGAGCTCCCTCGCTGTAATAGCTGCACAGCTTTTCGAGTTTGGGTATGCTCATAATGCCGATCACGAGCTCGCTGGTATCTTTGATATTAGATGCTAATGAGAGTCTGATCTTTCCTTTGTCTGCCGAGCCGAGCAAAACTATGCCGCAGTCCTTCGGACCGGGATACACCGTATTATCGTCGAGAGTAAGGTAAGGAAAAATAACATCCTCGCCGTTTAATTTGAACTGATAGCTGCTTTCGTCATTATCAGAAAAAGCGTATATAACTGAAGGTTCTGTGAGCTCGATCGAAGCTGCGTAGACGTTCGGAGTCTTCATAGTGATCTCAAATTCGCTCTCTTCATCTGTGAGAAAATCTGAAAGTGTATGTACGCTGAACAGATCTTCGTCCGAACCGGTGACAGACTTATACACAGCATTCTGATTATCAAAAACTGATCTTTTGTCGTCATAACTGATGTCCGGAAGAATTTCGGGAACGAGAATACCGAATGGCAGGGTGTAATTGCAGTCGTAAATGTATGCTTTGTCAGTTTTGCGTGCAAGAGAGTAGAGCGAGTCGTCGTATTTGCGTGTTGAGAATGCTTGCTTGACGTTCATAAGAGCGTCACTGAAAGCGGTTCCGCCATTGTCATATGTATTTGTGTAATAATGGGTATAACCAAGATAAGCATTGGTTTTCCAGAAATCCTTTGAGATGTTGAGAGTCCAGTCGTTGAGAGTAGGGAGACCGATGTACTGCTGGTAATTAGGGAATGTCAGGTAGTTGATCGACTTGATCCTTGAGATATTGTCGTCCGGAACGTCAAAATCGCTCTTTTCAACTATCAGGGAATTGTTCCGTGAGGCTGTAAACTTATTCGGAGCGATAAAGCCGTAGGTAGCAGCACCTGACTGTAGAACTGCAAGCGAGAGTATGACAGCAGTGCGCATCTTTTTTCCGCAGAAGCTGAGAACTGTGAATGCTGACAGCAGCGAAAGAATGAGCACAAAGCCATAGAACATATATGAGTCCGTATCGGGTATGCTCTGATATGAGAGCTTTTTGCACATCATTGCAAATAGTCCGATCTCGGCAGCTGTCAGGACAAGTGCAAGAGCCTTTGACCCCTTTGCGGCTCCGGGGCTTTTTGCCTGCTTTATCGGAGCTTCTTCGTTGTGCTTGGACAGGAAATGAGCAAGAGTGTCAATAAATACAAACGTAAGGATATAGCCGAAGCGGTATGGGAAATGAACGTAGGAACCCATATGCCACAGCAGATTGCTGCCCTCGGAGACAATGGGTATCAGCAGAATAGCTGCAAGATATGTGCGGAATTTTGTATCACTGTCGAGCTTTTGTTTTTTTCGCTGGAGCATAAATATCGTCAGTGCAAGAGCTGCGATACCGAACTCTGAGCCGAACATCATAAATTGCTTCTGAACGTCAAAATCGCCTTCTCGTGTAAGGATCATATCAAAATATGATAGCTTAACTTCGTTCATTCTCGGCGAATTCAGAGTTCTGATAGTTGTAGCCACATTGACAACAGCTGTAATGATTATGGCTGTAAAGGTGTACAGACCGAGATTTGCAGCAGATCTTCCCCTTGATTTGTTGTCACTCTGCATAAAGAACAAGTATCCGGCAGCGTAGAACACCGTGAAGATCAGCACCATATCGCAGAGATAACCGTTTATTGTGTACATATACGCTGTCACGACAGTATACCAGAACGGCTTTGCATTTTTCAGCAAATGCACGAGTGCGAGCATAAACAGCGGGAATAGTATCAGGAAGTCGATGAAGAATATGTTCACATAGTTCTGAAGCATGAAGCCGCAGAATGTGTACATCAGCGACAGGGCAGTATTCAGAATGAAGCCGTTGCTGTAACTCTTTCTGAGGTAGAAAGTCATAGATACCGATGCGAGCATCAGCTTGATCATAAGGAAAAAGCTCATACTGTACAGTATGTCACCGCGCTTGACGAAGAGGAAGAAGAGGTTCATCGGGTGTAAAAGATATGTCGTTGAATTGGCAGTGAAATCGGCGCCGGCACCGTTGTACCAGTCGAGGAACGCCGGAGCTTTTCCGTGCAGAACATCAAAGGTGTGGTGATAGAGCGGAACGTACTGGATAGGCATATCGTAATATGCGATTGAGCGGTCACCAAACGGGTAAACTCCCTTGACGGCATAAACGATAAGCACGATCAGCATAGTTATGAGCGGAGCAATGAAGTATTCCTTGTTGCGTTTGATAAAACTCATTGTATCACCTCATCTGTTGTTCACGGTCTCGGGATAGAGGTCGTGTTCGGAGAGACGCTTCCACGCGAGCTCCTCCCATTTCGTACCGGGGATACCGTAGTTGCAGTAGGGATCAATGGAGAGACCGCCGCGAGGGAGGAATTTTCCCCATACCTCGATGTATTTCGGTTCCATTAGCTTAATGAGATCCTTCATAATTATGTTCACGCAGTCCTCGTGGAAATCACCGTGGTTGCGGAAGCTGAACAGATATAGCTTGAGCGACTTGCTCTCGACCATTTTTTCGGCAGGGATATATGAAATGTATATCGTTGCAAAGTCCGGCTGACCGGTTATCGGGCACAGACTCGTGAACTCGGGACAGTTGAACTTTACGAAATAGTCGTTGTCCGGGTGTTTGTTCGGGAAGGTCTCGAGTATGTCCGGAGCGTAGTCGAAGCCGTATTTTGTATTCTGGTTGCCGAGGAGGGAGATGCTGCCCTTCTCAGAGTCGTTTCTTCCTGTCATAGTCAGACTCCTTTCGTTATAGCCGGATCTTCAAAGCCGTTTGCGCGGAATGCTGCTGCTCTGTCGCGGCAGGTACCGCATTCGCCGCAGGGAACGTCGCCGCCCTCGTAGCAGCTCCAAGTGAGCTCGTAGGGGACATTGAGCGAAAGCCCCTTTGCTACGACCTGCGCCTTTGTAAGACCGATGAACGGTGCTTCAACTTTGAGCTGGTTTCCGCTTCCGATGAAGATAGCGCGGTTTATGGCATCGTTGAAGTCGGAGGAGCAGTCCGGATATGCGTTTCCGGCAGCGTCATCGCTGTGAGCGCCGTAGTATATGACCTCGCAGCCGTTTGAGAGCGCAATGCTTGCGGCTGACGAGAGGAACAGACCGTTCCTGAACGGAACGTATGTCGAGACGGGAGCACCGTCGGTTTCGCTGAGCTGCTCGGCGTAGGACTCCTTGGGTATCTCGGCTGACGAGCCCTTGAGGAGCGAGCAGTCGGAGTCAGCAAAAATGAGCGCGAGGTCGAGAGTCCTGAGCTTTACGCCGTAGTGAGCCGCGATCTTCTCGGCGGCCTCGATCTCCTTGCTGTGCTTCTGACCGTAATATATCGACAGTGCGAGGACTTCCTCCGCACCGTATTTGTCTACGGCGATACCGAGACAGGTCGTGCTGTCAACACCGCCGCTGAATAAAACGAGAGCTTTCATAGTACCTCCTTATCGGTCGAGGAGCTTACGAAGCTCCGGATCGGTCTTGAATGCGCCGCGGAAGGTCGTTGTGACAGTTCTTGCGGAAGCGTTCCTGATACCTCTTGCGGTCATACAGCTATGCGAGCCGCGGATAATTACGCCGACGTCCGGTGAACCGGCTGCTTCGGAGATTATCTCAGCGATGTCGCTGCCGAGGCGTTCCTGAAGCTGCAAACGTTTAGCTGCCATATCGCAGATACGCGCTATCTTGCTGAGCCCGAGGACTCTTCCGCGCGGGATATAGGCAACATCGACCGTCATATCGTACATAAGCGCCATATGGTGCTCGCAGTAGCTGAAAACGGTAATGTCCTTCATAACGACGGCTGTGTCCTCGTCGGTAGCTTCAAATTTCTTGCCGAATTTCTCAGCGATCTCGTGGTTAGTGTAGCCGATGCCCTCAAAGACCTCCTGATACATACGCGCAACTCTCTGCGGAGTTTCGCGGAGACCTTCGCGGTCGGGATCCTCGCCGAGAGCGACAAGAATTCCCCTGATGTGTTCTTCAATTGCTTTAGTATCCATATTTATCCCTTTCATACGCCGCGTTCATCGGGAGACCAGATGAACTTGTGCAGCTGGAGCTGTAATTTTACTCCGTTAAGAGCGTGAGACTTCATAAATTCGACCATTTCAGCCGGTTCGATCCTTCCGAATACCGGACTGAGATATACCCTGCACTTTTCCGTCAAACCGTATTCGCTTATCACAGCGCAAGCTCTTTCGAGGTCGCTGATGCTGCCGGAAACAAACTTCACAGCGTCACATTCTCTGAGGTAAGTGTAGTTTTCGGTGAGCATATGCTGTTCCATACCGCTGTCCGGCAGCTTGTAGTCAAGCGTGAAAGCCGGACGGAGCTTCCTTGCCGAGAGCTCAGCGACAGAAACGCTGCCGTTCGTCTCGATCTCGACGAAATGTCCCGAGCTTATCAGCATATCTGTAAGCTCGCCAATATCCTGCTGGAGGAGCGGTTCACCGCCAGTGAGGGTAACGTTTGTGACGCCGGTCGAGTTGACCCATTCAGTAAGCTCGGAAGCCGTGAGCATTTCAGCAGGAGCGCTGCCCGTGTTAGCCCAGCGAGTGTCACAGTAGGAGCAGTTAAGGTTGCAGCGGCGGAAGCGTATGAACGCGGCAAGCTCGCCTGCCCGTGGACCTTCGCCGTTTATGCTGACGAATTTTTCAACTACCGGAAAGCTCATACGTCCTCCTCATAGACCGCGCAGTTTTTGGGAGTTTCGTAAACCGCTACGGAACAGACGGGGAGACCTTTTTCTCTGAGTAGCCCATAGAAGTGCTTGGCGAAATTCTCGGCGGTCGGTCTGAACGGAACGGCGATCAGCCGGAAGTTCTCCTCGTTCAGCGCTTGTACGGTGGTCTCACGGAGGGAGCCTTCCTCGTAGATAAACGAGTGGTCGAGGTTCTTGGCAACAGAGCGGAGCTCCTTCTTGATGTCGCCGAAGTCGACGAGCATATCGCGGTGAGTACCCTCGGACTGGAGGGAATTTCCGGAAAATTCGGCTTCTATCACCCAGTGGTGACCGTGGATATTTGCGCATTTCCCCTCGTAGCCCGAGAGAAAGTGCGCGCTGTCAAAAGATGCAGAGGTTTTCAGTTTATACATATAATCACTCCGAAAAAAAGGTGTACCGGCACAGCGGTACACCTTGTAAGATCGTAAAATCATGCCGGTATCCCGGCAGGTGCCCGTAGTTTTGTTTAACGACAGGATGGTGCAAACGAACTGTCGGGCAAAAGCCACAAATATTATATCATATCCGGCGTCAGGTGTCAAGAGCCCTTACGAGAGCCTTGAAAGCATCGCCGCGCTCCTCGAAATTCCTGAAGATACCGTAGCTTGCAGCGGCAGGGGACATCACACAGCTCTTTCCGGGAGGCGTGATCTCAGCGGCGAGCTCAACAGCGTCCGCGAGGTGCGGAACGTAGTGAATGCGCGAATTATCGCAGTTTGCGGCTGTGAGCATATCGTAGACGCGCTTGCCGGAAGCCTCCATACAGATGACCTTGATGTCGGAGTCGCAGAGATACTCTACGAGCGAGGTGTAGTCGATGCCGCGGTCCATACCGCCGATGAGTATCACAGCGGCGTTCGGAACACTCTTGGTCGCTTCAATGGCAGTAGCGCAGGCGGTCGAGATAGAGTCGTCATACCAGCGGATATTTCGATGTATACCGACGAATTCAAGTCTGTGAGCGAGCGGCGAGAAGCTGCACAGGGCCTTAGTGAACTGCTCCTCGCTGACATATCTGCGGCAGACCTCATATGCGACTGCGATGTTGTAGTGGTTGTGGACGCCGAGGAGCTTGATCTTATCAGTCGGGATAGGGTACTCAGCGTCGGTAGTCCGCACAGTGCCGCCGTTAACATAGATATCAGCGTCAGTATGCTCTGCGGAAACCGTTTTGATATCCGGAGCAATATTGTCCGGTTTTATATCGTAGTTGATTATCAGCTCATCGCCGGACTGCTGATGCAGATAGATGTTCTTTTTTGCTTTGTAGTAGTTTTCGAGGGAACCATAGTGGTCTAGGTGCTCCTCGTAGAGATTCAGGAAAACTGCCTTCGCCGGTGAGACGGACATATATTCAAGCTGGTGGCAGGAGAGCTCGCAGACAACAACGCTGTCCGGCTTCATATCATCAACTATCTCAAAGACTGGAATACCGATATTTCCGGCAATGTGAACGTCGATGCCGGACTCTCTCAGAATGTGGAAAATAAGGGAAGTAACGGTGCTCTTGCCCTTGGTTCCGGTAATGCCGATTATCTGTTCACGGTAAACGGTGAAGAACTCCTGAGTCTCGCTCGTAACCGTGCAGCGAAGCTGAGACGGGTGCTTGTCGAGAACTATTCCCGGGCTCTTGAAAACAATGTCGAAGTCATCAAGGCAGGACTGGTAGTCCTTACCAGTGATGAGGCGGACGCTTTCCGGCAGACCATTAGCTTTTGCATCAACGGGATTGAGGTCGGCAATAGCTATTTCAGCTGGAGAGCAATATTGTACTAATCTGCGGTAAGTCGCCTTGCCCTCTCTGCCGAAGCCGAGTATGCAGACGGTCTTGCCGCTGGTGATATTATTCAGATGATCTGAGAAAGTGCTCAAAGCAGTCGCTCCATTTCTTTAGTCAGTATCGTCCGGAATTCCTCCGGCAGAAGGTTTTCGCTGTTGTATGAACGGCAGCATTCCTCGTTGAGAGCGTCAACGTTTTCGGGCTTGTAGAGTCCGCGGCGCTTGTATTCCTCAAAGAGCAGCGGGAGCTGTATGCCGTCCTGTTCGAGCTTTCTCACCGCGAGAGTCACAGCGAGATTGACTTCATCAATGCTGCCGACGCACTCAAAGGGCTTGTGCTCGGACTGTCCGATGAGTTCGATGAAGTAACCGAGCATATTCTCGTCGTTCAGCATATCCTTGCCGAAAACCTCCTCGAGCTCGCTTAGAGTGAGGAACGGGGAGAGTATCAGGCAGACAAACAGGCACTTCGGGCAGTCGCCGCACCAGATGTCCGGTGAGACCTTGCTTCCGAGGTTGCAGCTCCTGAATACCGGCAGATATTTCCTGTGCGAAACGAACATCTTTGCGATCTGGAATTCCGCCAATGGGCGCAGGAAGCTGAAATAGTAAATGCCGGTGCGGAGATATTTCTCCTCATATTCGTGGAAATCGCGTTCAAACTCAAAGCTCTTGGAGTACTGGTGATTGACCTCCTGACCGGCAACAGTGCTCTCGTTGGCACTGGATTCGTTGGAGAGGACGATGTACTTCAGACCGTTGAGGTAAGCGGTTATCTCAGCCGAAAAGGCTACGATCGACGAAAAAGGCGTATGACCGTTTAGATAACCTGCATTGTTGAGCGGTATAAGTGAGCGGTCGAAGCGGCGCGAAGCGAGGAGGAGAGTCTCCGCCGGAAGTCCGGCTGCACTTATCGTCGCAGAGATCGAGCAGCGCTTGTTTATGGCGTAGCATCGGCATTTCATACCGGCACTGACGAGAGTTTCGAGTGAAAGTGCGGAGTCCTTTCCGCCGCCGATAGGAACGAGACAGCCCTCCGGAGCAGTGCGCTCTGTTTCAGCTGTGCAGTTAAAGCTGCCCTCGGATAAAATGTTCACGAACGAGCTGCGGTCAGCGGAGATACCGTTCACATAGAAGAACTCACCGAGTCCGAGGAACCACAGCTTCTTCCACCAACTTATCTGTTCGCCGGAAAGCTCTCCGCACATAACGCGGACGGTCGGGGAACAGGTCGCCTTCCAGTAGCTTACTGCCTCAGCCATACCGAGTGAAAAGGCAAGGCGTTCAAAGGTGAGGTCGCCCTTAACGGAGAAGCCTTCCGGTTTCGGGAAGCTCCACGAGGGATTGAACTCAGCAAGACCGTCAATTGAGAAGCAATAGCTGATCTCGACCGAATTTGCGGTCTCATCAACAGTGTATGAGCGATAAGTAAACACAGGGAATTCAGCCCTGAATTTCTCATATTTATCCATTAGATCCTCCGGATATCAGTTTTTCTGGTCAGCTTCGCCGCGGACCTTATTGAAGTGTGCCTTGAGGAGCTCGAACGTCTCGTCAGAAATATCGTGTTCGATCTTGCAGGCGTCCTCAGCGGCAGTATCGCGCTGTACACCGAGGAAGGCAAAGAAATCAGTGAGGATAGTGTGGCGCTCGTAGATGTGCTCAGCGACAGCTTTTCCCTCAGGTGTCAGGGTAATATGGTTATCGGAGTCAACGTTCACGAGAGCATCGTCCTTCATTTTCTTGAGGACAATGGATACCGTCGGGCGTGAATATCCGAGGTATGAGCATATGTCGATGGCGTGAACATCTGGTTGTTTCTTTGAGAGTATAAGAATTGTCTCAAGGTAGTTTTCAACCGCTTCGGTAACAGCCATAATAATTCTCCTTTACGGTTTTATTTTAGTATAGGTATAGATATAATTATACCACACAATTCCAGATAAATCAACGGCTGAGCAGAATATATATTAAATTCAGTCGGTGATGTCATAACCGTTGTATTCGTTGAATATACGGTAAATATCTGGATATTTGTTTTTAGTACGGATAGGCTTCAGGTCGGAGTCTGTGAAGCAGTGGGAGGAATGTCCCTCTGCACAGAGCTTTCCGGTGGTAGTATTGATAATGCGGTATTCAAGCTCCATTATAGTGCCGTTGAACTTGACGATCTTCGGGTAAACGGCGAACTCATCGTCAAATCTGAGGGGCGATTTGTACTGACAATCCACGGAAAGTACCGGCATAAGGATACCGAGGGCTTCAATCTTTTCAAATGGAGTTCCAGCCTGATTGAGGATCGACACACGAGTCTCTTCGAGTATTCTTATGTAGTTCGAGTGATGCATTATGCTCATTTTGTCTGTTTCGTAGTAGTAAACTTTGCGCTTGTAAGGGTAGATCTTTTTCATAGTAACATTCCTTTCTGAGTTGGATTAGCATAATAGATCTTGGGACTCTGCTGCTGCCGCGGGAGCTTTGAGATATCACGGTCAGCGGCGTTTTTAAAAAATAAGCGGCAAGAGCCGCTTATATTACCTGGATGTCATAGCAAGCTCGACTGCTGCATCGAACTGCGGATCGCTGTTCTGGGCATCATTGTTCTCGACGATAACGTCAGGAACTATACCTGTGCCGTTGTAGCTTTGTTCGGAGACGGCAGTCTTGCATTCAGCGACAGTAAGTACGATAGCGCCGCCGTCGTCCATTTTTTCAGTTTCCTGTATAGTACCGTTTCCGCGTGTCTTGACACCGACTATCTGAGCCTTGCAGAAGTCTCTGAGAGCAGCTGCAAAAAGCTCGGCAGTGCTTGCGGTATCCTTGTCAACGATAACAATTACGGGAATATCGAGCTTGTTGTCGTCTGAGTATACGATAGTATCGGTATGACCGTCCTTGTACTCAGCTGTGGCGATCACGCCCTCGGGAAGGAGCGGATCGGCACATTCCTCAAGCGCAGTGATAAGACCGCCTTCGTTGCCGCGAAGGTCGATTATCAAGGATTTAGCGCCGTTTGCGGTGAGTGAACCGAGCTGATCGAGGAACTGGTCGGGAGTATTCTTCCTGAAGCCTGCTATCTGAATGTATCCGATATAGCCGTTTGTCATTTTACCGGATACAGACTGTATATCAATGGAACGTCTTTTGAAGGTGTAATCAGTATCTATACCGTTTCGTCTGATCGTGAGCTTGATCGAAGAGCCTTCATTGCCCTGCATTTCGTTCATAGCATCAGAGAAGCCGATAGAGTGAATGTCCTTATCGTCGATGCGGACGATGATGTCGTCACTGGTGAGACCTTCCTCAGCAGCCGGAGAGTCCGGGAGAATATCGGTTATCCTGATATAGCCGCTGCTGTCCTCGGTGAGAGTTAGACCGAGACCGGTCTGAGAGCCCTCCTCGCTGGACTGTTCAGCCTCATATTCCTCAGGGGTGAGGTACTTGGAGTAGGGATCACCGAGACTGCTGATGAGTCCCTTGAGAGTACCGTTGCTCAGGACCTTGTCGTCAATGTCGCCGTAGTAGTGTTCGCGGACATAGGCGTCAACAGAGTTGAGGGAATTATATTTCTTGGATTTTTCGTTTACGTCAACGACCTTCTCGTTAAAGCTCTGAAGCGTAAAGAATGAGGTAAGGATAAACGTCACAGCCGAAGCTATCATTACCAGACTCAGCGCCAGACCGAGAGTGATCTTTTTATTCATAATATGCTCCTAATGTGCAAAAATTCGGGCAGTAGGAAAACTGCCCGGAATAGTTGATTATGATTTACGGACTTACATATACAAGAGGATCCTGTGCAGCACCGTTTACTCTTACCTCAAAGTGGAGGTGATCGCCGGTGGAGTAACCTGTACAGCCGATAACACCTATCTGCTGACCAGCCTGAACATAGTCGCCGACAGAAACGGTAGCGTATCTGAGATGACCGTAAAGAGTTGAATATGTACCGTCGTGAGAAATAACGACGTAGTTTCCGTAGCCGCTTCCGCAGCAGGTGTAATTCTTGGGGCAGTCGTGAGTACAGGTATTGTCAACAGCTACTACTGTACCTGCCTTTGAAGCGACAGCTACACCGCCGCCGATACCGCCGTCACCGACGTCGATACCGTTATGATTTCTGCCCCAGCGAGGACCAAATGGGCTTGAGATATAGCAGAAGCCGGGCGCAGGCCAGATGAAACCGCTTGCGCTGGGAGCTGTGCTGTATGTAACGGGTTCCTGTTCGGGAGTCTGCTGCTGTTGCTGCTGCTCCTGGCCGGAATTGTCATCGTTATTATTCTGCTGTTGTTCTCTTGCAATGCGCTCCTGCTCAGCTCTTGCAGCAGCCTCTGCGGCAGCCTTTTCCTCAGCGATCCTGCGCTGTTCTTCTTCGTAGCGGCGCTGAGCCTCTTCCTGTTCGCGCTTGATCTGCTCTCTGATAGCAGCGTCCTCAGCATCGAGGGAGTCCTGATACTTCTCGAGCTCCTCCTTGTTGTTGGCAAGCATATTCTCCTCAAGGGCGATACGGTCGAGGACTTCCTTGGTCTGAGCCATCTTCTCGTTGTAGTTCTTGAGCTCTTCTTCCTTTTCTTTTTTCTTGACTTCCTGTGAGTCGAGCTTCATTTCAAGGGTGAGCTTTTCTGTTTCGAGCTGCTTCTTGGACTCGCCGAGGGCATCAATGTCGTCGAGGAGCTGATTGATGAGATCCTCGTCGTAAGCCGCAATGCGGTTTACCATTTCGATGTTGGAGAGAGTGTCATAGAAGCTGGAAGAACCGAGGATTACAGCGGCGAGGTTATCATCGCCGGAAACGTACATAGAGTAGAGACGCTCCTTGAAATCCTTGATCTTGTTATCAATAGTATTCTGCTGTTCTGCAATATCCTTATCGAGCTTATCGATGTTAGCTTTAGAAGCGTCGATATCGCTGTTTATAGACTCGAGCTCAACGTTGAGAGAGGTGATATTCTGACGAATGAGGTCTATCTGCTCGTTTAGAGTTTTCTGGTAAGCCTCTTCGTTGGCTTTATCGCCTGCGAGAGCATCGAGCTGGTTCTGATATTCATTGATCTTCTGCTGATTAGCTTCTCTTTCTTCCTGTATTTCCTGAAGTGTTCTTGCGGAAGCCTTGCCGGAACGGTTGTTGATGACCGGATAAGCCACAACGAGACCTGCTGAGATAGCAGTACAGGTAACAAACGAGAGCAGTTTTTTTGCTAAATGTAGTTTACTCATAAGCTAAAACGGCTGTGCCGTATACACTCCTTTCAGATCAAACATCAATATGCTTTCTTGTACTGATAACGCTTCCCACAGCACCGATCACAGCACCCGCAGCAAGATATGAAACGAGTACGATGAGTCTGATGTCTGAGAAAGGGATAATGCTCTTCATACCGAAGGTCTGCATAATGTAGTGCTCGCTGGTGATGACCTTGTAAGCAGAACGGTAAATTCCCCAAGTGATGAGGAAAGAGCCTGCGCCGGCAAAGAAGCCTGTTATCATACCCTCAACGAAGAAGGGCATTCTGATGAAGGCATTGGTAGCACCGACGTATTTCATTATCTGTATCTCCTCACGGCGGGCAAAAACGCTTGCCTTAGTGGTATTGGAGATCATTATCATAGATACGATAGCAAGGGCGATTATAACAGCACTGGCAATTATCGTGACCACACGTCTGAGCTCCTTGAGGAACTCTGCGACCTGCGGTGAGGACTGCGCCTTCTGAACGCCTGTGAGCTTGACGATCGCATCTGAAGTCTGCGTGATAGAGTCGGTATCCTTTACGGTAACGCGGAAGCCGTCCGGCATAAAGTCGGCGTCAGTGATATAGGTGTCAAAGATCTCCTTTGCAGCCGGGAGCTCTTCCTTTTTCTGCTGGAGAGCGTCCTCCTTTGAACGGAATTCGACAGTATTCACGTTGTCGAGCTTTCTGATAGACTGTTCAGTCTGTTTCAGGACATCGTCCGAAACGCCGCGCTCCATAAATACAACGATCTCGTTCTGATCGTTAAGACCGAGTATCATAGAGTTCATATTGATATAGAAGAGTACCGATGCTCCGACGAGCAGCAGGGAAATGAGGAGAACGCAGAAGGTGGCGAAAGCCATCATCTTATTCTTCCAGATATTCTCAACGCCCTGATCGGTGAGGTACTTGATACCGCTTAGTTTCATTCTGCACCTCCTGATGTTTTTTCGCCGCTGATAGCAGCGATGACTTCATCCGGAGTCATTTCATCTATCGGTATATCCGGAGTTTCGCCTGCGCCGAGGAGCTCCTGTTCTTCTCCGTCCTTGAGTATGGACTTTGTGAGCTCGTCCGTATCCGGACCGGGCTTCTGAGGAGCGGGTGCAGGAGAGTCGATAGCGGAAGCTGCCTGAAGAGCTTCGCTGTCGGGAACGGCAGCCTCAAGTGCGTAGCCGTACTGCATAGATTCTGAATCTGAGATAAGATCATCGGCAGCACCGAGCATTACCTCGTCGAATACGATCTCACCGCCGGTGATGTTGATGATACGGCCGCCGAAGTGTCTTACGAGATCGTGCTCGTGGGTGACCATAAGGATAGTGGTGCCCTGATCGTTGATGCTTTTGAGGAGCTCGACTATTTCGTAGGAGAGCTCGGGGTCGATGTTTCCGGTAGGCTCGTCAGCGATGATGAGCTTGGGATCATTCACGAGCGCACGGGCGATAGCAACACGCTGCTTTTCACCGCCGGAGAGCTCGTCCGGATAGGAGTTGGTCTTTGCGTGGAGTCCTACGAGACTGATAACGTAGGGGACTCTCTTTCTGATATACTTTATAGGAGCGTCTATAACACGGAGAACGAAAGCGATGTTCTCATAAACTGTCATAGACGGGATAAGTCTGAAATCCTGGAATACGAAGCCGAGGGTACGGCGGAATTCCGGTATCTTACGTTTTCTGAGCTTATTGAGATTGTAGCCGTTGACGGTAACAACACCGCTCGTAGCGTCGATCTCTTTAAGCAAGAGCTTGATCATTGTACTTTTACCCGCACCGGAGGAGCCTACCACGAAAGCAAAATCGCCGTCGTTTATCCTGAGGCTGACGTTGTTGAGTGCGTCAACACCAGTGGAGTAGGTCACGGATACGTTTTTAAGTTCAACCAAATTGTTACACCTGCCTTAAATCGGCGTGAAGGTCTAATTCCGCGGCAGAAGCCGCGCCGGGATCAGAACTTCACAGGGTTCGCAGACAGGTACTTCTTGACCATAAGCGCGATCTTGAAGATAATAGCGTGGTCGAATTCGCGGAGGTCGAGACCTGTGAGCTTTTTGATCTTTTCGAGTCTGTACACGAGAGTATTTCTGTGTACGAAGAGTTTTCTTGAAGTTTCGGAAACGTTAAGGTTGTTTTCGAAGAATTTCTGGATAGTGAAGAGAGTTTCGTGGTCGAGGGACTCAATGCTGCCCACTTTGAACACTTCGTGGAGGAAGGTCTCACAGAGAGTGGTGGGGAGGTGGTAGATGAGTCTTGCGATACCAAGGTTATCGTAGCTTACGATGACCTTATCGGTGTCGAATACCTTGCCGACTTCGAGAGCCATCTGAGCTTCCTTGAAGGAACGTGCAAGATCCTTTACGCCGACAACGGCAGTACCGATACCAACGTTTACACGGGTATAGAACTCGCTGCTGAGAGTATCAGCGATAGAACGTGCGAGCTTTTCGAGATCCTTGGAGTCGAGAGCGCTCTTGAGCTCCTTGACGAGAACTATATCAGTTTCAGTGATATTGAAAACAAAGTCCTTGTTCTTATCGGGGAAGAGGTTCTGGATAACATCATAAGCGGAAATATCGTTAGCGG
>ODAI012758617.1_pt1 | contig 21259 bp, 14 predicted proteins | sample 1539321 | NCBI WGS metagenome assembly ODAI01 (sample SAMN02144231, study PRJEB22623) | gut metagenome | biome: sheep rumen | host: Ovis aries | place: New Zealand | reverse complement strand
TTCTTGATGGCGTCGGATGTGACGGTAGCGGAAGCTACGGCGTCCACATTTGCGGTCTGGGCAGACATGATGGCTTCCTGCATGGCAGGTCCGATATCTGCGCCGATGCCGGCGGTTTCGCCGGAAACATCGATCTGGACGTCTGTGATGGCGTCTTCGCTGAAAGTCATGGTTACGCTTACATCGGATGCGATGCCCTTGGCAGTGGCAGAATAGGTGCCGGGGGTATATTTAAGGCCCGTTCCCTGTGCCGTCTGTCCGCCGGCTGCTCCTGTAGCGGCTGCGCCCGCGCTGCCGCCCTTTTCACCCTTGCTCAGGTTGGCTGCGATATCTACTACGCTCAGGGCTGCCATGGAAACAACGCCTGCTGCGGCGCCCTTGATAAAATCGCGCCTGCTGATCAGTTTCTTGTCTTTTGCCATATCCGTCACTCCTTGTCTTTATGTTAAGAAACAATAAAATACATATACACTTTAAACCCTGTGTTAGCCAAATGTAAATGGAAAAATATGCTACACTTTTGTGTATTTGTGTATATTCATAAACGAAAAAAAGTCCCGCGGTGAAAGCAGGACTTTTACGGTTTCTTAAATATTCATTTTTACATACTGGCCAGGAAATAGTCGATGGTATCGGCATATTCCTCGGGCCGCATCATGGTGGCCATATGGCCGCCTCTTACTCTCTCCAGCACGCAGCCCGGCATCATTTCCACCAGTTCCTTCTGCATCTCTTCGCTGAAGGTCTTATCGTCCTCCGGCAGACGAAGAAGGATCTTTCCTCTGAGATAGAGGAAGTCGTCTCTGGTGGCGGGCCTCTGCCTGAGCATGTCGAAGAAGCGTCTTGACATGTAGATATCTTCCTCAGCCGTGTAATTCCGGTAGATCTCCCTGATGAGGCTGTTCATGTATTCTCTTTCGCTGTCGCTTATCCCCACCCAGGTGCGGCGCAGCAGAAAGATCCTGACAGGCTTTAGGAAGGTATAGGGGATGGTCCTGACCAGGCCTATGGTGGCCTTCTCACGAAACTTTCCGTACTTTTTCTTCAGGCCCTCCAGGGTCCCTGCGGAAAAGGCCGCCGTGGAAAAGAGGCACATGGCCGAAACGTTTTCCTTATAGCGCATGGCATACATCTGGGCAAAGTAGCCGCCGATGGAGGAGCCGATCACAACGGTCTTCTCAATGCCCAGATGGACATGGAGGTCATGGATGGCGTCGATCAGCTCGTCGTTGTTCCTGCAGTCGGCGGGATAGTCGAAGGTCAGGATCCGGTAGTGCTTCTCCAGCCTTCTGATATAGGGGAACCACAGAGTGCTCCTTCCCAGGCCGCCCACCAGCAGGGTCAGGGTCTGGTCTCCGCAGCCGCACAGGAGATAGTGAAAATGATGTCCTCCCACCACCTCGTCACGGTAGGGGTGACGGACCATGAATTTACGTAGTTCCTTGCCATAAGAACGCATGCTTTTAATCCTCGATTCCGCATCTTCCGCTTTTTTCACTTCATTATAGGAAGAAGCCGAATCCCTGCAAGGGCAGCTTTGTTAATCCTTTTCCTTCCACTCCCTGTCATTCTTTTCCAGAATGCCGAAGAAGCGGTCGTATTCCTTACGGTAGGTGGTCTGGTAGACCTTGCTGGCGCTTTGATGCACGTCATGGATATACCGGTGCTCCTGACCGAAGACGCCGCTCCTGTTCACGGCCATGACCGCCAGAGCCAGATCGGAGCACTGGTCGGAGATCCTCTCCAGGTTGGTCAGGATGTTGTCATACTTGATGCCGCTGTAGACATCGCATTCGCCCCGGGTCATACGCTGGATATGGCGGGCCTGCATGGTTTCTGTCAGGGCGTCCACCACTTCTTCCATGGGCTCCACCTTCAGAGCCAGGGCTGTGTCCTTGCCGGATACCACCTGCTGGGAAAGTTCCAGGATATCCCTTACCGCCGTAGCCAGGACGTCCACGTCCTGCATGGCCTTTTCCGAGAAGGATCCCTTCTGCTTTTTCAGATTGTTCAGGTCATCGGCTATGTTGATGGCATGGTCTCCGATCCGCTCGTAACAGGTCAGGGCCTTGATCTGGAAGCCCTGGCGCAGGGTCTCCTTTTCGGTGGTGATATGGGGGGATACGTCCACCACATAGCGGTTGACGGCGTCCGCCATACGGTCCAGCAGGTCTTCCCTCTTTTCCATGCGGACAAATCTCTCATCCTCATAGTCGAAGATCTGCTGTATGCAGGAATCGTAGTTGTGCATGGCCACTTCGCACATGCGCATGATCAGCTCCAGGGACTGGTCCAGGGCCAGAGCGGGGTTTGTGATCAGGTGCATGTCCAGTTCCTTGAGGCTCTCCTCGGACTCCGCGTCTTCCGTGGTTTCCGCGGGCTTGTCCGGAACGATCTTCTCTGCCATGGAGGCGAAGAAGCCGGCGAAGGGCAGAAGGATCACGGCAGGGACCAGACGGAAGATACCGTGCACGTTGGCCACGCCGCCGGAATTCAGCTGCATGTACCAGACGGAATCGTTCAGGATCCCGGTCAGGCGAAGCAAAGTCAGGACCACGATGATCATGGATGCCGCAAAAACGTTGTAAATGACATGGACCAGGGCCGTACGGATCTGTTCGGGCCTGGCGCCGATCCGGCTGACCAGGAAGGTGGTCAGGCAGTCGCCGATGTTGACGCCGATGATGACGGCAAAGACGCCGCAGAAATTCAGGCCCACAGTGGAGGCCAGGGACTGAAGGATACCCACCACGGCCGAGGAGGACTGGATAATGCCGGTGACCATTACGCCGGCCAGAAAGCCCAGCAGATAGTTGTCCTCGAAAGCGGTCAGAAGGTTGCTGAGTCCGTCGCCCATGTCGGAGACGGCAGACCCCATGTAGATGAGGCCCATAAAGAGGATGCCGAAGCCTGTGGCGATACCGCCTACGGTATTAGCTTTGTCCCCCTTGATAAACATGATGCAGATCATGCCGATGAGCAGGGCCATGGGGGCCAGGTTATCGGCCTTGAAGAAGTAGAGGAAGCTGGTGGCGCCGGCATTCAGGTCCATCAGACGGATAATCTGGGCCGTAATGGCCGTACCTACGTTGGCGCCCAGGACAATGCCCACCGACTGGCGGAAGGAAAGAAATCCCGCGCCTACCAGGCCCACCGTCAGAACGATGGTGGCCGTGGACGACTGGATCATACACGTGACCAGCATACCGAAGAGAAAACCGATGGCAGGACTGTTGGTGACCTTGGCCAGGGCCGCCTTCATGGCCACGCCGGAGGAACTCTTGAGTCCGTCCCCCATCATGCGCATTCCGTACAGGAACATGGAAAGACCGCCCAGCAGGGCGATCACCTTATAAAAAATGTCCACAAATATCTCCTTTATCAAATATAAAAAGTGGAAAGCCCTTCAGAGCACATTCTTCAGAATTATAACACGCCGTCCGGATTCCGACAGTGGACAGCAGAAACTTTAACATGATATTAACAATCCTTTCCCTGATTTTATCTGATATGCGGCATATTTTTTTCCTTCCGCATGCATTTCCATAAAAAAACGATCATGCGGGGCAGAGGTGCCTGCGCATGATCGTTTTTTATATTCTTATGACCGGAAGCTCTCCCTTACCGGGCAAGCTCCAGATCTTCCGCCACGAAGGCAGGGATGCCGCCCTTACGGAAGGTATAGGAGTAGTATTCTTCCGGATTCTCCTTCTTCCAGGAAATGAAGACGCTTATGCCTTTCTCGTCCCGGTTTTCGAAGGGAATGTCGTAGAACATATCGGTGCCGGCCAGTCCTTCCGTGATCTGGCGGATCTTCTCCGCATCTTCATAGGTCCTGCCGATCTGCCGGCCGTCCCTGTAATAGGAGACCTCAATGGAACCGATCATGTCCGGATCAGGCGCGGACATGTCTGCGTCCTTTTTCTTTAAAAGGGCTCTGGTCTTCTTAAAGGACCTGTAGACCGGAAGAGAATATTCCCTGAATTCTTTTCCGCCGGTATCTTCCGCTGCGGTGCAGGACAGCTGCAGCATGCCGGAGATCTTTCCGTCCGCGATGTTGTCGAAGTCCGCTTCTTCCAGATCCTCCTTATAGGCAGCAAGGACCTTTTCAGCATAGGCGGACGCCTTTTCTCCCTCTGCCAGAAGGACATTTTCATAGGAGAAGATATTGTTCCATGACACATTTGTGCAAAGGCTCAGATCCGCTCCCAGTCCCGGAAAGAGATCCTCCCGGAAAGCGGGATCCGCAAAAAGCCGGTTCATCAGTTCTCTGTCGATATCAGTGGGAACCAGGATATGTCTTGTTTCGATCCTGTTATTCTTCCCGATATAGCTGATATACATTTCCCAGCCGTCCGTCTGCACCATGTTTTTGTCCCTGTCGATCAGGGCCTTCTGGCCTGTCCTTCCAAGCTCCAGAATATCCTCCGTATCTGTGACCAGAGCTGCCGTATAGGTCTCTTCGTCATAGGTCTCCGTGGTCCTGAGCCTCCAGAAGTCCTCCCTCTGGCTGTGAAGGAAGGCCGCTCCCTTCACGGAATCCGGAGACGGAACGTAGGTGTCATAGCCGAAAACGTCAAAGAAGACGGCGCCGAAGATCCCCACCGCCAGGACCGCTGCCAGGATAAAGGCCCAGAACCTGCGGAAAGCGAAGCGGATGTCCCCTTCGATATAGGCTTCGATCAGGCAGTTGGCCGCCATGCCGATCAGGACCATAATGACGGCCCAGATGACGAAACGGTCCGCGCTGAAGCCGGAAAGAATGGTACCCACCACCAGTCCTGTCATCAGCATGCCGGGTACCAGCAGCAGGATCATGATCAGGGGCACGGTAACGGGGAAGGCCAGGGATACGCCGGCCATTTCGTTTTTCCGTTTCCTGAAAAGGAAGGCTGCGATCAGGGCAAAGACCAGAAACAGGACCAGGTTCCGGATGTCCCCCGGCAGGGTCTTTTTCATGATATGGCGCAGGATGACAGCGGTGGTCTCGCCCGTATAGTCTGTCTGGAAAGAATAATAGTTGCCCAGAGGGGTCAGCCAGCCGGCGATCCGGGCAAGCAGGATGCCTGCCCCGGTGGGATCCGTTACCAGGAACTGCTCCAAAAGCCAGCGCCCCAGGAAGCTGGTGACCGAAGGATAAATGTTGAAGATAAAGGAAAGCGCCACCGCGGTGACCGGGTTTCCCGTCAGCAGGGCAAAGACCGTGGTCACGGCATAGACCGTGATAAAGAGCAGGGCCTGTCTTAAGAGGCCTGCGGCTGTATCCGTCAGGACCATGGTCGTAAGATGGCCTCCTGCCGCCATCCAGGCGCTGGTCCCGAAGGCAAAGAGGGCAAAGGGGATCAGCCAGATCAGGAAGCTGTTGATCCATATGGCCCTGAAGCGTTTATTCCTCTTTATGGGCATGCTTTCGTAGAAGTCCACCTTCTGCCTGGAAAAGAGCCAGCTGACGCCCTCGATGGCCAGGACAAAGGCCGAAGCCGCCGTAAAGACAAAGGTCCAGGACCTTACGCCCAGAAAGCTGCTGAGCATATCTATCCTGTAGGATGCTTCCGCCCTGTCCTGCAGAAGGATCAGGGATGTCCCCACCGGGAAGGTAAAGAACCATACCAGGAAAGAGATCACCGTGCAGGCCATGCGCCGTCCGAACAGGATGTGCTGGGCCTTAAAGAACTTATTAGCCGATGATGAGCTTTTTGACGTCATATCCGACCGCCTCCGTTTCCAAAATGAATACCTCTTCCAGCGAGAGGTTCAGAATTTCATAAAACACAAAGGAATACTGTGAGAAAACCGTTTCCGCCTCTTCCCTGCCGGACCGGACCACATAGGTATGGAGCCTTCCCCTGGCTTCGTGGGATACCACCTCCAGGCCGGGGATCTCGGCCGGGGCCTCTCCTTCAAAGACGCACTGGATCTTCTGCAGGCCCAGCTTCATGTCGGCGATATCCTGGGACAGGAGGATGCCTCCCTGATGAAGGAGTCCCACATGATCGCAGATATCCTCCAGCTCCCGCAGGTTATGGGAAGCCAGCACCGGGGTCAGGCCTCTCTCCTCCATGTCGCCGCCCAGAAGGCTCTTCAGGGCCTGGCGCATGACAGGATCCAGACCGTCGGTGGTCTCGTCGCAGAGAAGATAGCGGGTGCCGGCGCAGATGCCGCAGATCACTGCCAGCTGCCGGCGCATGCCCTTGGAATAGGTACGGATCCTCCGCCTGGGATCCAGGCCGAAGTCCTTTATAAGTTTGTCAAAGCGGTCCGTGTCAAAGGATGGATACATGTCTCTGTACCATTTCTTCATGTCCACGGCCCGGCTTCCGGGATAGTAATAAGGCTCGTCCGAGATAAAGAAGATATTTTCCCTGACGGCAGGGTTGTCGTATACAGGTTCATTGTCCACCAGGATCTTTCCCCTGTCCGGGACCAGGATCCCGGCGATCAGGCGAAGCAGCGTGGACTTGCCTGCTCCGTTGGTGCCCACCAGGCCGAAGACCTGTCCGTCTTCCAGGGTCAGTGAAACGTCCTGGACAGCCCGTGTTTTTTCATAGGATTTGCTTACGCTTTGAATGTCGATCATGACTGACCTCCTTTTCCGTCTGCCTGCGGCAGACCGCTCAGAGCTTCCCTGGCCAGATCCCGGGGATCCAGCCCCATGGAGACGCCTTCGTCCAGGATGGCTCTGATTTCCCGGATCATCTCCTCTTTTCTCTGCTGGACCAGAACCTGGCCTCCGCAGACGAAATTGCCTCTGCCCCGGACCGTATAGATAAATCCCTTCTGCTCCAGATCCGCATAGGCCCTCTGCACGGTGTTGGGGTTGGTGGAAAGCTCCATGGCCAGGTTCCTGACGGAAGGCATCTTCTCATCGGGCTCCATGACCCCCTGCAGGATCAGTTTTCTGTACCAGTCCGAGATCTGCTCAAAGATCGGCCGGGAATCCCGCATGTCTATAATTCCCATCTGTGCTTCCTTTCTGCTCCGCCCGGGGCCTTGGCCCCTGGCAGTACCCTGTGTATTATTTATCTTAGTACACTTAATATACCATGCCGCCCGGGATCTGTCAACAGATGCCTCCGTCTAAACATACGTCATTCCGGATCCGCATTGTATCTATATCTGTTAACGGCGGGGAAAGCCCTGCCTCCACCGCACGAAAAAAGCGGGGCAGCCTCTGCTGCCCCGCCGCAGGCGGACCTGAAAAAGTCTCCGCTTAAATATCATGCCGCTTTTTCTGCCCTGCGCCGGATCTTTACGGCTTCTTCCCTGCAGGCACATGGAAGGGCGGATGTCAGTCCGGTAGATCCTCCAGAAAGCGCCTCATCCCCTGGGGCATAGCCATGTCTTTCTCCATATGGGTATCTCCCAGCTGCACCAGCTTGTTCTTCCCGTGGTAATCGCTGCCGGCCGTCACGTACAGATCGTACTTTTCGGCTAAAGCCAGCATTTCATAGCACAGCCTGGGAGAAAAGCCGGAATAAAAAACTTCCATTCCCTTAAGGCCGAATCTCAGCAGGCGGACCAGGCGTTTTTCCATGTCCCCGCCCAGAATCAGTTCGTCTCCGCTTCCGAATGCGGGATGGGCCAGGACCGGTATGCCGCCGCTTCCCAGGATGCCGGCAATCGCCTCTTCCGGACGCAGATACTCGTTTTTCATCCGCAGCTGATTCAGATACCGACTGATGGCCTCGGACCTGCTCCCGGCATACCCGTACTTTACCATCAGGTTGCCGATATGGGGCTTTCCTGGATTGTCCAGAGAAAAAAGCGCGTCAATTTCTTCCCGGGGAAAAGTAAAGCGGAAGGTGTCCTCCAGAAAGTCCAGCCTGGCCCTGAGCTTGCGCATGCGCAGGCTGTGGCCCTTTTCAACAGTTCCGAGAACACCGGGGCTTTCCGGATCAAATCCGTAGCCCAGGATATGATACTTTCCCTCCTCATCCCGGCAGGAAAACTCTGCGCCGGACAGGAACCTGGGATCGCCCATCCGGAGGATCCTCCGGATGGCCACGCATCCTTTCACGGCGTCATGGTCCGTCAGGGCAAACAGTTCAATATCTGATTTTCTGACCCGGTCCAGCAGTTCCTCCGGCGTATCCGATCCGTCAGATACCGCAGAGTGCATGTGGAGGTCGATCCTGTATGCGTCCGTCATATCAGAACTCCAGTGTATCTGTCCTGGGAAGAAGTTCCGCCAGGGTCTTTCGGCAGATATCGATCAGCACCTGTCCCTCGGGGTCACTGAGGCCCCCCCGGCGGATTTCCCTGCGCATGATCCTGGTCATGCCGACGATCTTCGCCTTGTCTTCCACTTCCCTGATCCTGGACTCGTCCCGGGTATCAAGATACAGGGCCAGGCTCTTTCGCCAGAAGGAAACGCAGAGAGCAAAGGGCAGGCCCAGGAATTCCCTCATTCCATAGGGATGGGACAGTCCGAAGCCCTCATAGGCGTTGTACATGCTGGCCAGTTCAAAGATCGGATGGCCGTGGCAGAGGGTATCCATGTCGATCAGAAGGCTCTCCCCGTTCTGCAGCATGATATTTTTCACATGGTAGTCGCCGTGCATCAGATGATCGTCCTCCGGCACGGCGCTGATCAGGGAATACAGTTTTTCAGCCTGGTCTGCCGGCAGGTAGTCCTTCAGGAAGGCGGCCCAGCCCAGAGCGGTGGCCTTCATATCCGGCAGGATATCGGAATGCACGGTCCTGGAATGAATGAGCTTCAGCAGAGAGATGCTCATCTCTGCCACTTCATCCGCGCTTTTTTGGCCGGACCTGATCAGGCTGTCGAAGCTGTCGGCGTTCAGCATTTCGAACACAGACCCGTATCCGCCTCCTTCGATACGCACCACGTCGTAGGGGATGGCCGTGGGCACGCCTGCTACAAAAGCCATCCGCGCCAGCTCCCTCTCCCTGCGGATCTCCGGCAGAGCGTCCGGGTCCAGATAGACCTTGACGATGGTATCCGGATCTATGCGGTAGATCCTGCCGTTCGAGCCCTGGCCGATCACTTCGCAGTCCTTCACAGAAATCACCCGGCAGGCTTTCTGCACGCTCATCATCTCTGTGAAGCCTGTCATATCCAGGATATCGTACAGCTCCGGATGAACATTGGTCAGTACCGTATCATCCACTTTCTTTTTCAGCCGCAGAATAATGCGAAGGCCGGCACTGCTGGAATAGGCAAGCCGGTCACAGTCTATTTCAAGGGACTGACAGGGATGATTCTCCAGCAGCTCCAGTACCCGGGCTTCCACCTCCGGGGCGTTGGCGGAAGTAATGCTTCCCTCCGGGGCTATCACCAGTTTTCCTCCGTCCTGTCTTGCTTTCAGCATTTGATCCTGCTCCTTTCTCCGGGCGTCCTGACTGGCCACAGCCTCCGGATCGGATGTCAGACCGGAATCCTGTGCTCTTTTTAAGGGGCGCCCTTCCTGCATGGCTGCAGGAACATTTTTCAGTTTATTCTAGCCTTATTTTCCGTCATAAGCAATGCCCATTAAGTCTGAGCGGATTCTCAGAGCTCTTACAAGGCCAAAAAGAAGCGGCCTTCTGCCCCATGGCAGACGGCCGCTTCCTTAAATCCGGTATAGTTCTGATGCCTTACCCTGCCGCAGCCAGAAACCGGCCCCGGGCTTATCCGGCAAAGCTTCCCAGGAACTGAAGACTTGGCTTTGCTTTTCTTTCCATGGTCCTGCGGTCTACCCCAATGAGGCCGAAGGTCATGGAAAAGCCCTTCTGCCACTCAAAGTTGTCCATAAGGCTCCAGTGCATGTAGCCCTTCACGGGGATGCCGTCCGAAAGGCAGCTTTCCACTCCTTCCAGGGCCCTGCGGATAAATTTCACCCTCAGACCGTCATCCTCTGTGGCAATGCCGTTCTCCGTGATGATCAGGTCTCCCTCAAAGGCGGCATGGGCTCTCCGGATCACGTGCTCCAGGGCCTCCGGATAATATTCGTAGTTCATCTGGGTCAGCAGGGCTCCCTGGGGAGAGGGCATCTGGCCCTGGGGCCCGTAGAGGGTCCGGGTATAGTTCTGCAGGCCCAGGAAATCATCTCCCTGCAGGTAAGGCAGATAGTGGGTAAATTCCTCATCCCAGGCCGCATCCGCAAAGGCCTCTCCGCCGGGCATGGCCTGGCAGTCGTGGAGGGAGAGAGTGATGCCCACCCGGATCCCGGGATACAGGGCCTTGATGGCGTCCCTTGCCGCCTGATGGGCCCTGAAGACCAGGGCGTCTCCCTGGGGCGTCCTGGAGGATACGAAGATCTGGGGCTGGGGAGTGCCGAAGACCCGGGCATTTTCCATGGCGGCGAACTTCATGTTCTCCATCATCTTCTGGAAGTTCATGCCCACCTGGACGGTCCCTTCCTGCTTTCCGGCATCCGCCGCCTGTTCTGCCATCAGCTGATAGCGTCTGGAGATGGCAGCCAGCTGCAGGCCCATGTTGGCTTCGTTAATGGTGCAGATATAGTTCAGTTCACTCCCCAGCTTCTCTGCCACAAAGGCGGCATAACGGCGGAAGTATTCGACGGTGGACTCCGCTTCCCAGCCGCCCCTGCGGATCAGCCAGACCGGGCTGGTAAAGTGCATGAGAGTTACGACGGGCTCCACGCCGTTTTCCCTGCAGCAGCGGATCACCTGGCGGTAATGTTCGATCTGCTCTTCATCAAACTTTCCTTCTTCCGGTTCGATCCTTGCCCATTCGATGGAGAACCGGTAGGCGTTGAGGCCGGCCTTTGCCATCATGCGGATATCTTCTTCATAGCGCCTGTAATGGTCACAGGCTTCTCCGCTGGGCTCGTTGAAACTGGAATGGGGCATCTGTTCCTGGGCCCAGTAATCGCTGTGGACGTTGTTTCCTTCTACCTGGTGGGCGGCGGTGGCCGCGCCGATCATAAATCCCTTTGGGAATGCCATATCCTTATCCTCCTTACAGACTTCTGCATGTTCCGTGTGTAATGCCGTTTTCGTTAAAGGCGTCTACCCGTACAAAGTAGTCTCTGCCTTCGATCAGGGCGCCGATCTTTCTCTCTCCCCCGTCAAAGACCATGCAGCTGTGGTAGAGCCTGTCCGGGGAAGCCCCGAACAGAATGTTGTAGCCTGTGGTGTTTTCCTGGTCTTCAATAAAGACCTTCATGTCCAGTGTGCCGGTGCGCTCCGCCCTGAAGGCTGGAATGCCGGGCTTATCCCCCTGCCCTTGTCCGAAGACCCGAAGGCCCGATACGCAGGGCCTTAGCCCGTAGGGGACTTCCATACTGGAAAGGCGGAGGAAGCGGGCGTAAAAGCCCTCTTCCCGTACGACAAGGTCGTGGGAGAGGTCTGTCAGAGCGTCGGATTTATCCTCGATCACGAACCAGTTTTCCCCGTCTCTGCTGCCTTCCAGCTTCCACCTGGTATAAAGGTCCCTCTCCTCGATATAGCGGGCCTGGCTGGTGCCCACGATCTTTCCGGGGCAGGGAATGCGGATGTCATCGTCCGCGAAATTCACCTGGACCGCGTGTACCTTAAAGACCTGTCCCAGGTCTGTCTGCAGCCATTCATCCGGCCCGGCCTCAGCGGCCTGCCACCAGGTCTGTACGTTTTCCTCCGCGGCCTTTTCCGGTCCGCGGCCCTCCGTATGGGAAGAGGCGGTCATCTTCTTTCCTGCACTCAGAAGCATCCACTGGGGCTCTCTCCAGGGATCCCCCTCCAGGGCCAGGGGCCAGTCGCCGTAGCGCTGGTTGCAGAAAAGCTCTCCCTCTTCATCGAAGCCTGCGGGCCATATGCCCACCCGGCGTTCAAAGTCATGGTTTACGCTGATCCGCATGGTGGCCGTGTGCCACCACCGGCCTTCCCGGTCCTGCATGGTGGAGCCGTGTCCGGCTCCGGGCATAAATCCGCCGGGCTTATAGGAATAGGGATTGTTTCCGGCCAGGGTAAAGGGTCCCAGAGGGGAATCCGAAACATAGACCCCGTCGCTGTAGGTATTGTACTGGGTGCCGGGGGCGGCATACTGGAGGTAGTACCGGCCCTCATGCCTGTCCATCCAGGCGCCCTCTATATAAGGCCTTCTGGAGAACATGCCCCGGATCACAGGACGGAGTTCTGCGGGCACCTGGGATTCCTCCATGCCCTGCCGCCTGCAGAAGGCGGCAAAGCCCGCTTCGATCTCTGCCTGGGAGGCAGGCAGAAGGCTGTTGTCCTCTCCCACCCGTTCGTAGCCGATGCGCAGGGGATTTCCCTCCACCAGGGCTTTCTTTTCTCCCATGGGCTGCAGGGTCACAGGATCCAGCTCCGTGCCCCAGATGGGGGTCACATTGGAGCAGCCCCAGTAGAAATAGATCCGTCCGTCATCGTCCGCAAAGAGATTGGGATCCCAGAAGGGGAAGGTCCCTTCGATCTTTTCATAAGGGCCCTTCAAAATGTCCCTGGTGCGGTAGCGGTCACAGTTATGGTCTCTGTTTGACGCACAGAAGTAGACCCAGTCTCCCATGACCCGCACGTCGGGGGCATAGTCGTAAAGGGGCAGATCCGCGGGAAGACGGTGGTTCTCCCAGTCTGCCAGGTCGTCCGATACCCATACGCCCAGGGTCATGGAGGCAAAGATATAGTATCTGCCCTTATAGAAGATCATGGAGGGGTCGGCGGCCTCCCGGCAGATCTGCAGCTTTCCCTGCAGGCGGGGATCGGCGTTAAACTGGTAGCGGTAATTTACGTTGACAGGATTACATAGATATTTCATAGGAATACTCCCCTTCTTTCACGTCCCGGACGCTTCCGTCCGGCAGGATGATCCTGGCAGGGACCGGAAGTGTCATATCAAAATGGATCTTTTTATTTTCGTACCGCCATCCGCTGGAGACTTCGCCCACGGGGGAGTGCCACCTGGCCCGGGCAAAGCCCAGGGAAGGGTGTGGGTAGGGCCGGATGGTCAGCTTTCCGGCCTCCAGGCGGATCCCGCAGACTCCGTCAAAGAGCCAGCCGCAGACAGCCCCGTAGGAATAGTGGTTCAGGGAATCGTGGACCGTGCCGTCCGGCCGGATTCCGTCCCAGGTCTCCCAGATGGTGGTGGCTCCCTTTTTCACGGCGTAGAGCCAGCCGGGGCATTCCTCCTGCAAAAGCACCTTATAGGCCGTGTCCGTATGGCCGTGCTCTGCCAGCACCCGGCAGAGGTCCGGGGTGGAAAGAAAGCCGGTATTCAGATGATAGCCGTTCCGGATCACCAGATCGTTCAGCCTGTCTGCCGCGGCCTGCTTTTCTTCTTCCTCCAGGAGGCCGAAGGAAAGAGGCCGCACATAGTCGCACATTCTATCGGACTCGATGCTGCCCTCACGGGTGCAGGTGAAGCGGTAGGCCTTCCTGGCGCTTTCCGCTATGGCGTCATACTTTCCGGCATCCTCTTCTCTCCCCAGGATGTGGGCGATCCTGGAAAGCAGAGAGGCCGACCGGTAGTAATAGGCCGTTGCCACCTCCGGCACGCCCTCCATGGCATTCTTCCTCATGGCGGTCATGTTGTCCACGTCCGGCTGGCACCACTCCCCGAAATGGAAGCCCATATCCACCAGGGACTCCTTCCAGGGGTTGTTTTCGTTCTGAGGCCTGGTCTGAGAAGCCCTGGCCTTACAGAAGGAGAGCCAGGAGGCCATCATGTCATAGTTTTCCTCCAGGATCTCCTTTTTCCCGTAGGCCTGATAGAGGGCCCAGGGCACCAGGATGCAGGCATCGCCCCAGCCTGCGGATCCCTGCAGCATCATGGAGATCTGGTTTCTTTTGTCATTGACTGGAGCGATGTTCTGGACCAGTCCGTCCTCTCCCTGGGCCAGACGGCACTCGCCCAGCCACTTGCGAAGGACAGGGTAGCAGTCCATGAGAAAGACCGCCGTGGGAGCAAAGACCCCCGCGTCCCCGGTCCAGCCGGCCCGCTCTCTTGTGGGGCAGTCGGTGGGGATATCGCAGAAGTTGGACCGCATGCTCCAGAGACTGTTTGAAAACAGCTGATTCACGTCCTCCCTGCCGCAGGTAAAAAAGCCTGTCTGCGCCATGCGGGAATAGACCGCCACGGCGGTGAAGGAGGCTCCCTGCAGGTTGGCGTCCGTTTCCACCTTTGCGTAGCGGAAGCCGAAGATGGCAAAGAAGGGCTTATAGACGTTCAGGCCGTCTTTGCAGATATAGGTGATCTTCTGGGGAATGCCGCCGTTTGTATTCCGCTCCCCCGGGTCGAAGTTGGACTGGGTAAAGTTTCCGTTTTCGTCCAGGGTCTCCCCGTGCCAGAGGGTGATGGTCCGTCCGGCCTCTGCCTGCAGGCAAAGCTCCGTATAGCCCGCCAGGTTCTGGCCGAAGTCGATGACTGTCTCACCGTTGGGTGTCCTGAAAATTCTTCCGGGAAAGCGCTCCTGCTCCTGTACGGGCACGAATTCATCGGGAATAAGGTTCGCAAATCCGAAATCCCGCAGGGTGACGCCGTGCCAGTCCCTGATCTCTTCCATCCGGGCATCATATACTTCCCCCAGTTCCAGATCATTTTCCCGGATAGGACCCATCTGGCTGGCCTCCCAGCTTTCATCGCTGGCAAGGACCGTGCAGCCTTCCACTTCCATCTGGCAGAGGAGGGCAAGATCACTGCCGTAATAGTTTTGAAGACCGTCCACGCCTATGTTTCCCCGGTACCAGCCGTCGCCCAGGGTAACCATGAGAACGTTGTCTCCCTGCCGTATCAGGTCTGTCACGTCATAAGCCTGAACCAGAAGGCGCTTTCTGTAGTCTCCCGTTCCGGGAGAAAGCACAAAGTCCCCCACCCGCTTTCCGTTCAGAAAGGCGGCGTAGAGGCCGTGGCAGGTGATATAGAGGATGGCCCGGCCTGTGTCCTTAAGGGTAAAGGACCTGCGAAGATAAGAAGCGCTCTGTCTTGTGCCGGGGTCGTGGGGCAGCTCCGGATCGATCCATCGGGCCTGCCAGCGGGGAAGTTCCTTCTTTATGCTCATTATTTATACCTCTCATTCAGCCAGGCGGCGCTGGCTTCCAGACTTCTGACCGGGTCCTTATGGATCCAGTTCCTGTGGCTTTCCAGTACCACGGCTTCGATGCCGTTTTCTTCGGCGGTCCGGGCAAGGCCCTCCAGGTCCATGTTTCCGGTGCCAAGCTCTGTACTGTCCTCCTTCAGGATGGGGGTCACGGCAGGGCCCTTCCGGCGGCATCCCCGGTCGGTGACATGCCAGAGCTTCATGCGGCTTCCGAGCCTTTTCATCCAGGCCCCCGGGTCCGCGCCGGCGTCCGCAAACCAGAAGCTGTCGAACTCAAAGTTCACCAGGTCCGGATCGGTATCCCCGATCAGGATCTCATAGGCTCTAAGGCCCGGTCTTACCTGCAGAAGCTCTGCGTTGTGGTTGTGATAGAGGAGGGAGAGGCCTTCCTTTTTCAGCGCCTCCCCGGCCCTGTTCAGACGGCCGGCCAGGTCCCGGACGGATTTCTCGTCCCCGTAGTCAAAACGGTACATGCCGGTGATGACGACTTTGTCCGTACCAAAGCTTCGGGCTTCCTCTGCCGCAGGGCCTCCTTCCCGCTCCAGGCTTCCCAGATCCGTATGGAGGCTGATGACAGACAGGCCGCTTTCCTTCAGAAGGCGGTGCCAGTCCAGATTTCCTCCCCTGCCGGTGGGCATTCCCGCCGCCCGGGTCATGAGTCTGACCATCAGGGAAGAGGGATGGATCATAAAGCGGTTGAGTTCAAGGCCGTCGTAACCGGCGGCCCTGATGCGTCTGAGTGTTTCCTGGGCAGCGGCTTCGTTTCCCGTCACCGTGCCCAGCATGATCTGCTGTACTGCTTTTTTCATTTTCGGATCCCCTGAAGAATACGGTTCAGCTGTTTGATGCTCTGTTCATCGGCTCCGCCCTGCTTTAACAGGCTCATCATGGTCATCCGTCCCATCATGCGCTGCAGGGCCGGATTATCCTTGACGGCGTCGGCCACGTCTCCCCGTTCGGAGGCCCCCTTTGCCATCATCTGTTCCACAATGGCCCCGGCCTGGGGATGTTTCCTGATCTCTCCCAGGGTATCCATAATGGAAAAGCAGGCGGGGTCGATCTCCTCGCTGTCGAACCAGTTGGTCACGGAAGAAACTGCCTTATTGAAAATATATGTCTCATCCGGCTCAGAGACCCTGCGGATGCACATACTGTCGGAGATGTCACCGGCAAAGGCTTCGATCAGGTGCTCTCCCAGAAGGGGGATGCGGAAGCGGAAAACCGTCTTTCCGTCCTGCTCCGCCACGAAGACCCCGTCTACATAGAGTCTGATATGGGGCTGGTTGGAATAGACTTTGATCTCGGTATCTTCCTCACAGCGGTTCTGATACCTCTTGCCGCAGAGATGGACGAAGGGCTCCTGTCTGTTCCAGGCTGCCTTATAGAGATAGAAGGCGTCCTTTCGAAGCAGGCGGTCGAAGGTGACCAGACCCTTCTGGTTTTCTCCGTGTTTTCCCCCTTCGTCTCTTCCGTCGGCGGCAAAGTCGAACAGGTTCCACACATGGGTGGCCCACAGATAGGGCCTCTCTTCGATCATCTTCAGCATATGTTCATGGTAGAGAGCCTGGTATTCTTCACTGTAGTCTCCTTTTTCGGGACGGGCGGAATGGAAGGCCGGATTGGCGTCGGCCCCGTATTCCGAAAAACCGATCACACGGTCCGGATACTGTCTGTGGTAGTCGTCAAAGAATTCGTCCGTCTGTTCCAGTTCGCCCAGGTACCAGCCGAAGTAAAGGTTGTAGCTGTTGATGTCCGGGATCTCCAGGATGGGGCTGTCGGTCTCCAGCATGAAGACGTTGGCCATGGTGGTCAGCCGGCCGGGATCCATGCGGTGACAGAGATCGTTCAGAAGCCGGTGATTTTCCAAAAGGTCCTCATTCACTGCGCTGGCGGCAGTGATCTCGTTGGAAAGGCCCCATACGGCGATGGAAGCATGATGGTGGCACTGGGTGATCAGCTCCCGCATCTGGGACAGGGTGTTGTCCCGCCCGTTTTTCATGTGCATGGTGATGTAGGGGATCTCGGCCCAGACCACGATGCCGTTTTCATCGCACAGGTCATAAAAGTCCTGCGCGTGCTGGTAATGGGCGAGCCGCAGGGTATTGGCGCCCAGCTCTTTTATGATCTCCATGTCGGCCTTATGGTCTTCTGCAGACAGGGCATTGCCCTTTCCCTTCAGGTCCTGATGACGGCTTACGCCCCGGAGGGGATAGCTTCGCCCGTTGAGGAAAAAGCCCTTTTCAGGGTCACAGGAAAAGACGCGGCAGCCAAAGCGGACCGATATTTCATCTCCGCTGTCCAGGCAGGCCTTTGCCGTGTAGAGATAAGGATCGTCCATGCCGTCCCACAGATGAACGTTTTCGATCACGAACTCGGCCCGGGCATGGCCCTCTATGGAAGGCACGCTTCTGGTCTCTCCGTTTACCGTCATCTCCACGCTTTTGGCGTTCTGCCAGGTCTCCACCGTAACGACAGCTCTTTGTTCTTTCAGGTCCACTTCAGGAGTCACTTTGATTCCCGGCGTCCCGTCCTTCATGAGTTCAAAATGCTTCTCCGGCACAGAGATCAGCTTTACTTCCCGGTAGAGTCCTCCGTAGAAGGTAAAGTCGGCCTTCTGAGGATAGACCCTGTCGCTGTCCTCGTTGCTGACGGAGATCTCCAGCAGATTCCTTTCCTTCAGGCGGCCGGTCAGGTCCGCCCGGAAGGCGGAATATCCGCCCTCGTGACAGCAGAGTTTTTCTCCGTTCAGATAGACCTGGCAGGTATGAGCTGCTCCGTCAAGTTCCAGGAATACACATTCCCCGGCCGCTTCATCGGCAGTCAGTTCCCTGATATACCAGCAGGTCCCCCTGTAATAGTCATTTCCTCCGTCCTGTCCGTCCACAGCATTCCAGGTATGGGGCAGGGAAACGGATTCCACAGCACCGGCCCTTTCTTTTCCGAAGCGCCAGCCTTCCTTTAATACAGTGATCTTACGCATGAGAGGTATCTCCTTTGTGCAGTTCTTTTTCAAACAGTTCCTTCTGGGCATCGGCCTTTCTGTCGGCGATCCTGGCCTGGACGTTCACCATTTCTTCCTTATCCAGGCTGCAGAAGCGCATGGCCAGCAGAGTGATGATCCAGCCTACAAGGGCCAGGCCGTAGCGCAGGGACATGGTCATCCAGAAGACGCCGGGAGTGGCGGGGTCGCCGGGCTGGGGCATGGTGGAAGTATAGCCGATGAGAGCGACCGCTCCTGTGGCGATGGCCGCGGAGAAGGAGGATACGATCTTGTCGATCAGAGAATAGGTACCGGTGACCACTGCGGGAACATACTTGCCGCTGCGGTCCAGCTCATAATCGATGATGTCCGCCATAAAGCCGGTGTTGGCCGTTGTCACGCACATGGCAAAGCCGTTGGTGACAAAGGTGAGGACGATAAAGAGGATCATGGGCAGGCCCATATGGGAGATGGACTGGGTGCCCACAGTATGGCGGGTGATCAGGAAGAAGGCAATGATGGCCAGGTTGGCCAGGATGCAGTTCCTGGTCCAGGTGACGATGCTTTCCTTATGACCGTGGCGGCCGGCATAGCGGGCTCCGTAGGCAGCAAAGAGAATGGAAGGCAGCATGCCGATCATGCTCAGCGTGGTGGCCAGGCCCATGTTTCCGATCAGGATGCCGTTGAGCATGGTGCTGACGATGGAAGCCGAAGAAGCCTGCTGGGCGATCTTGTCGGATGCGGCGGAGGCGATATAGCACTGGAGGGGACGGTTGCTGCTTAAAACGTCCACCATATCCCGCAGCCTTAAGCGCTCGTTTTTGATGCCTCTGAAGTTCTCGGGTCTGTCATACTCCGATACGCCGATGCAGACCAGCACGATGCCTATAAAGGAGATGGCCACGCACAGCCAGGTGACAACGTTCAGGAAATCCTGATTGAAGCTGCCGCCCATGGCAGGCATGATCCTGGTGTAAACGATGATGTTCAGGGCCATGGGAGTGATATAGTTCAGGGCTGTCTGCCAGACGCCCACGGTGGGACGCTGTCTGGGATCATTGGTGATCAGGGCGGGCAGGGTCTGGGCAGTCATGTTGACGATGGTGTAGCCCACCACGTAGATCATGTAGAAAGCCAGGAAGACGGCCACTCCGTGCCCCTTGCTGGAAAAGAAGTTGAACATGCACAGAAGGCCAAGGGTCTGCACGGTCCAGCCAAGCAGCATCAGGGGCCTTACCTTGCCCCAGGGGGTATTTACTCTGTCATAGAGAAAAGCCAGCATGGGGTCTGTAACGGCGTCAAAAATACGGGTGAAGGTCAGAAGACCGCCCACTACCAGGGTGGCGATCCCGTAGCCGATGCTGGCGGAGTAACTGGACAGGCCGATCAGAAAATAGACGGCCATGCCGTTGAAGGCGTTGAAGGCAATGAGAATGATCTGCCAGAGTCTGGCTTTGCGGTAATGGACCTGATTTGCTTTGTGAACTGAACTGGTACTTGTCATGAGAGGCGCTTCCTTTCTTCCTTTCCTTTGGTCCGTCTGCCCGTGGCCGACGGCTCTGCCTGTGTTATGGTTCTATTATAGGAAAGGGAAAAAGGGAGCGTAAAGACAATGCAGTCTGTCCAATGACAATAATTCGGGAAATTCAGGAGCCGAAAGATTGTGATCTGCCTCCGTTCTTTTTATAATGAAATACAAAGGAGGAAGGGAACCATGTCTGATATCATTACCCAGGGAGAGCAGAACCTCTACCTGCTCCAATCCCTTATTCCAAGCAGAGAAAGCTTTTATATCTGGTGCTACGGATCCGACGGCCGCCTGATCGGAACCTCCTGCCCGGAAGATATGCGGGAGACCCTGGACCAGGCCTTCCGGTCTCTTGGAGGCTATGACAAAATGTTGGGTTTTGCGACCGAAGGGGAGGACACTGTGCCCCGTGTGATCGGCTCCTCCATCAGCCTCCAATGGGCCCTTGCCCTGGAGACGGAGAGAAAGCGCAGCCTTGTCTTTGTCATAGGCCCTGTCTTCCATATGCCCCCGGATCTGCAGAGCATCAGGACCGCCCTGTACGCGGATCCCGGCCGGGGCAGCGGCCGGTCCTGGACAGGGGCCTTCTGCTCCCTGCTGCCCCGGATCCCCGTCATCTCCTATGCCATCTTTGTCAGATATGTCATGCTGGTCCACAACACCCTGACGATGCAGCAGCTGGGAGCGGAAGTCCTGCACCCGGAAGCAGTCCTGGAGCGGAACCGGCAGGATGCTTTTGTGGGCGGACGCAACCGCCTGGAGGTCTATCAGTCGGAAAAGGCCCTGCTGGATATGGTCAGGAAGGGCGACATCAATTATTACAGCGCTTTGAACCGGTCCGTCAGCCTGAGCCCCGGCGTTCCTGTCCGGGGAAAGGATCCCTTAAGACAGATAAAAACCAGCGTGACTGTATTTATCACACTGGTTACCAGAGCGGCCATGGAGGGAGGCTTATCGCCGGAGATTGCCTACCCCCTGGGAGATTCCTATATTCAGACGGTGGAAGACTGCCGGGATTCCGGAGAACTCAGTTCCCTGTCCCATGCCATGTACCACGATTTTGTCTACCGGGTCCATCAGCTGCATGCCAATCCCGGTTATTCCCATGCTATACAGAAATGCTGCGATTACATAGAGCTTTCCCTGGACCGGAAAATATCTGCTGCCGACCTGGCCTCCCTGGTGGGCTATACCAGGTATTATCTGACAGAAAAATTCAAAAATGAGACCGGCATGTCCGTCAGCGACTATATCCGTAAAGTCAGGATCGAACGGGCAAAGACCCTGCTTGAAACCACAGACTTAAGTGTCAGCCAGATCGCCGAGCAGCTCGCCTTCAATACGCCGGGCTACTTCATCCATGTCTTTCGGGAGCTGGAGGGCTGCACCCCGGCTCTTTTCAGGGAGCATCTGACCGGAAAAGGAAAGCGGCCCTGACCGGCACGCTCTCCTTTTTTGCTTTTACCTGCAGTCCGGACCGCTCCCCGGGAGGCGGCAGCTTTCTGCGCCGGTCATGGGACTATCCTGGCTGCGTTCAAGGCTTCCGCGGGGGCACTGACCATGTCTGTTCGGCCCCCTTACGTCTCTTTCTCCTCATTATTTTCTTCTTCCCGAATCCCGTACCTGCGGTAAAGCTCTGCCAGTTCTTCCTCTCCGGCATTCAGTGCCTTTTCATATTCATCGCTGCCGGGGACCAGTTTTTTCAGTAATGAAACAAACTCTTCCCTGCCCAGCTTTTTCCCCAGCTTTTTCCCCAGCTTT
>ODAI012937394.1_pt1 | contig 21260 bp, 23 predicted proteins | sample 1539321 | NCBI WGS metagenome assembly ODAI01 (sample SAMN02144231, study PRJEB22623) | gut metagenome | biome: sheep rumen | host: Ovis aries | place: New Zealand | reverse complement strand
TTGGGACAGCCTCGCCGCCTCCAGGACAGCCCTCGCGGGCGGCAGGGCGAAACCCGGCAGGGGCCCCCCGCGGACTGTGTAGCCGCCGGCAGGCCAGGATCTGCGCGCTCCGGGCCATGCCGGCTCAGCATTTGTCGGGCCGCCCCCCTTGCAGCAAAGCTCAGGCCAAGGCATTATGTCCCCATGAAACAAGAATGGACCCGTGAAGATCTTGTCCTCGCCGTCGACTGCTGCCTCGCGCTGGCCAAAAACCGGCACGTCGAGGCGCAGGCGGTTGACGATGCCGTGCACGCTCTGGCGGAGCAGACGGACCATTCCCTGGAGGAGGCCAAGCGCATCCTGCAGACGGCCACCTGGACCGTCGGCAGGCGCGGCATCCCCCTGTGCGAAGGCCTGCAGCCCCTCTGCATGGCTGACAGGACAACGGTAACAATGCTTGAAGACATTCTGCTGCGCGACCGGAAGATTGACGTCAAGCGCAACCGCGCCATCTGGAGCCGCGAGGAGCTCAAGGCCGTCATTGCCTGCTACCTCGACATGCTGAAGGCCCAGAAGGCCGGCCGGCCCGTCGACATGGGCGAACACATCTTCGGACTCGCCACGGATCTCGGACGCACGGGCAAAGCCGTCCGCCACAAGCTGGGCCTCGTCTCCTGGGTCATGTCAAGGCACCGCAAACCCGTCCTTGAGGGCCTGGCGCGGGAAGCCTGCGACGTCAAGAACGGGGAGCAGACCGTGCTCGAGCTCTACGCCGAGCTGACGGGCAAGGCGCCGAAGGGCGCCACTCCGCAGACATGGAGCGCAGAGCAGCTGGCATGCGCCCTCGCCGTCTACAAGGAACTCGCCGAGCTGGACTCCTCCGGATCCGACTTCCTCGTCGACGACAGCATCTGCCGGCTTGCGGGCATGGCAGGGTGCACCTTCATGAGCGCCCGCCTGCGCCTTGCCAACATCGACTGGCTGTTCAGCAAGAAGGGACGCAGGCCGCTGAGCTGCCTTGCGGCATGCGGGGACATGCCCGAGGAGATCAGAGCCAGTCTGGAGCGCCTGATTGACGCGGCAGAGCCCATGCCGGCCCGCCCCCGCCTGCGGGCCTTGTCCCGGATCGCCAGGGGCCCCTGCAGGGCGCGCTCTCCGCAGGAGGGCAGGCACCGTTCCGGTCCCGGATCGATGCCGCGCCTGAGACGCAGGAAGGGCCAGACCCCGGCATAGAACGCCCGGCCAGCCCCTGGGGAAGCGCTGGCGAAAGGCATCTTTCAGCGGCAAGGCTGATCCAGGCCTTTGCCATGTCGAAGCGCCGCTGAGCCGATGCCGCGTCAGCCGCGGTTCCAGGCCAGCCGCGCCCTGGCACGGAGGAATGTCGCCATGATCGAATTGCACGCCTATGCCGCTCCGCAGGAGAACAAGGGCGAATGCCTGCTGTGCAAGGCACCCCTGGTCTATCTTGTCCGCGACGAAGCGATGGAATGCGCCGTCTGCGGCAAGAGAGAGCCGAGCAAGACGCGGTGCGTGAACGGCCACTACGTCTGCAGTGCCTGCCATGCCAAGGGCGTGGACAGCCTTGTGCCGCTCTGCCTGGCCCAGCGCTCCAGGAATCCTGCGGCGATACTCGAGCAGCTCATGGATGCGCCCTTCTGCCACATGCACGGTCCAGAACACCACGTGCTTGTGGGCGCCTCGCTCATGACCGCCTATGCCAACGCCGGCGGAGACGTCAGCCTGCAGGACGCGCTGCTCGAGATGCTGCGCCGCGGAGGCCAGATTCCCGGCGGAGCCTGCGGCTTCTGGGGAGCATGCGGAGCTGCCGTCAGCGCCGGCATCTTCGTGTCCATCGCCACAGGCGCAACGCCCTTGACAGCGGACTCCTGGGGGCTTGCCAACCAGACGACGGCCAGAGCCCTTGCCGCCATTGGCACCATAGGCGGCCCCCGGTGCTGCAAGCGCGACTCCTACCTCGCCATCCGTGAAACCGTGCCCTTCATTGCCGAAAAGACGGGCGTGCGCATGGAGCTCGGCGAGATCGTCTGCAGGCGCTCGTCGCTGAACAGCCAGTGCATAGGCAGACGCTGCCCCTTTTCCAGCACCGGCCGCGACTGAGAAGCAGGCGCCGCACTGGACCAGAACAAGCGCCTGGCCCTGCGACGAGCTCGGCTGAGCGCTTCCTGCTTCCTGCAGATCTGGCACCGGCGAGGCGAAGCGGCTGTCAGCGCCAGCGTCGTTCGCTCAGCGTTGCCAGTCGCCTTTTTATCATAGCATAAAATCGGTTCCTATTTTGTGACTTGTCCTGCAGACACGATCACGTCCCTGGGAGCCGAGAAGCGTCCCGCCCGCCCAGCGGCGACGTTTCCAGCGGCCTGCATCTGCCGGCCCTGGCCGGAGAAAAGGCGAAGCCCTTCCCGGCAGCCGGGCGCAGGCGTTCTTCCTTGTCCCTGTCTTGCGGCGTCAGCGGTGCGCGCCTTCGTCCAGCAGGCCTTCCAGAATGGCTCTGGTTTCATCCGGCATCTCCCCTGAGGGGGCGATGCAGGCAAGGCACTTCTCTTCCCGGCTCTTGACGAGCCAGGCGATGTTGGCGAGACGCAGCTGGGACTCGCTGAACCTGTGGCAGGCTGTGCGGGAAAGCCGGCAGACGTAGTCGCAGGCATCGAACGGGATGCGCGCCGCCTCAAGCCTCGCCAAGGTTCCGTAAGTCTCGGCAACGCGGCGCAGCTGCTCCGCCGTCCAGCGCTCACCGCCTGCCTCGCCGGCTTCGGCGGTGCCGGCTGCGCCCATGCGCAGGGACTTGCCGTGCTGGTCGTCCTCAACCGTTATGTCATGCATGATAGATTCCTTAATGCGCGGCCAGTTCCTGTCAGCCAGCTTCGCACAGGGAGCGACATCTCCTGAACTGCCGGCGTCGCGCCTGCCCAGCAGCCAGATGACGGTCTTGAAAATACGGCGAGCCTCATCCCGGGATGCTCCGTCCTCGACGCAGCAAGGCGCAGAACAGCCCCGGACGCCAGCTCTCTCCCCTGCTTCCCGTCCTTCAGGGGCGAAGTGGCCGGCTGCAGAGGGAGATTCTTGATGGAAGGTTTTGATTCATGATCACTATAGTGATATTCATTTTTTATTATGACAAGAGCTACACGACACTTTTGTCGCACTGCTCCAGCATACTCCTGTGCCGGCCCAGCCGTCGAGCCCTGCGGCTAGGGCTGTCTGCGGAGCAGGCCCCGAACTTGGGCAGGTTCTTCCCTCGAGCATAGCCAGCCCGACGGCGAACTGAAGGGCCGGCACATGATGCTTGCCAAGGATGCTGCCATCACCGCGGAAGCAGCAGTCGGGGCACCCGCCATGCAGGGCGTGGAAACCGAACTGCGGAGAACGGCGCATCGCCGCGATCTGTTCCGAGCTGCTCCGGAGATGCGCTTCCGGCTTCTGCCATGCCGTCCTCATGGACGCATGCCGGAGACGGACGGTCTCAAGGCGATGCGGACCAGCAAAGCCATGCCGGAGGACACGGCCGGTCCGCTCAGGAAACCTGCGGGGCCTCGGTCGCCTATGGCTCCCTCAGCCCCGCAGGTTTCCTCCAGCTCGTGCTCAGTCGCGACTACTGGGAAAGTGACGGAACGTCCTTGGAAGGACGATCCCAAGCGTCCAGGGACGGATCAAAGCCTAGGGCAAGCCTCCCGGGAAGGACGTAAGGAGTGGTGTGTTTTTAACCTGTCGCCAACTGTATTTTCGCCTTGTCGCTTTACAGCCGCAGCGCAGCCACCCCGCACGGCCTTGCATGAACCAAAAACATCAATATTCTTCGCTGAACAAAGGGCGCAGGCAAAAACCATGTTCAAGCCGTCCGCCTTCACGGCTTCCAGGCAGAGCTCAGACGTCCGCATGGCCGGAGGCACAGATTCAAGAACCGCACATGCACTCTAGGGCTGCCGAACGGCAGCCATGCAGACCTCGGCCGTCCTGCGCGCCATGGGAATGTACTCCAAGGCGAATCCGTCTGCCTTCACGGCCTCGAGGCAGAGGCGCGGCGTCTTGAATCGGGCCGGCAGCAGCCGGAGCACCCTGCAGTCCAGCGTCGCGGCCGCGATGCACTCGTCTTCCGTCTTCGCGGCTTCCGGCACGTGCTCGAGCGCCCAGCCGTTTCTGGAGACGAAGGCGAAGTCTTCGCCCTCTGTCTTGAAGACCATCATCGGCATGCTCCTCTGCGTCCAGCAAATGCGCTCCGCCGGCGTCCCTGTCTAGAAAGTCCATCGAGGGCCCCTTCTGGACAGCCGCCCATGGATCTGCCGAAACCGCCGTCCATCTGGGGAGCACCCTCATATGGACGGGCCGGGCGAAGCGTCCTCGACGGGGGTGGCGGAGGCGAATTTTCCTAAAGCCCAGCTTGTCCTTTTCCCGACCATCGGAGACTGCCTCGGCGCCGTCCTCTCCGGCGAAGCCGACGCGACGGCGCTCGACGGGCTGCGCGCCGGCGAAATCCTCTCGAACGCCAAGTACGCCAGCCTGTCCTCCAGGCAGCTTCCGCACGCCGACCCGCGCTGCTTCGGCGTGCGCATGGGCGACAAAGGCCTGCTCCGGCTGATCAACCGCGGCCTGGCGCTGGCGGGCGAAGACTGGATCCAGAGCCTGGCCGTCAGGCATTCCGCAGGACTGCGCTCCTGGACCCTGGCAGGCATTGCCAAGGCCTTCGCAGTCGCGGCGGCCGCGCTTGCGGTCCTTTTCCTCGCCTTCAGCGCCCGCAGGTCGAAGCTGGAGGCCGCGCGCAAGGAGGAAGCCCGCCGGAAGCTGGAAGAGCAGAACAGGGAGCTGGCCGAAAGCCGGCAGAAGCTGGAGGAACAGAACAGGGAGCTGGCCGCGCGCCGCAGGGAGCTCTCCGCGGCGCTCGCCGAGGCCGAGCGCGCCAGCCGGGCCAAGACGGACTTCCTCAACAGCATCTCCCACGACATCCGCACGCCCATGAACGCCATCGTCGGCTTCGCAACCCTGGCCGAGGCGAACGCGGACAGCCCGGAGAAGGTGCGCGACTGCCTGTTCAAGATCGGCCTCTCCAGCCGCCACCTGCTCTCGCTGATCAACGACGTGCTCGACATGAGCAGCATCGAGAGCGGCAAGACGCAAATCGAGAAGGCAGAGACGGATCTTGCGGATCTGCTGCGCGGCGTGCGCGCCATCGTCAGCGACAGCGCGAAGTCCAAGGGCGTGCTCCTCTCCATCGACGTGGACCTCGTCCACGATCGCGTCTCCGCCGACAGGCTCCGCATCAGCCAGATCCTCCTCAACATCCTTTCCAACGCCGTCAAGTTCACCCCCGAGGGCAGGCGTATCCGCTTCAGCATCGCCGAGCTCCCCTCCGCGGCGCCCGGCATGTCAGACTTCAGATTCATGGTCAGGGACAGCGGCATCGGCATGAGCCCCGAGTTTGCCAAAACCGTCTTCACCCCTTCACGCGCGCCCGGACCTCCACCGCCAGCGGCATTCCGGGCACAGGGCTCGGCCTGGCCATTTCGAAGCGCCTCGCCGAGATGATGGGAGGGACGATCGCCGTGAAAAGCCGCGAGGGCGAGGGCTCCGAGTTCACCGTCGTCCTGCCGCTGGAGACGAAAGGCTCCGCGCCGGAACCGTCTTCCGCAACGCAGGGACGGGCCGCGGCCGCAGCCGGGGGCAAGGGCTTCCTGCGCTCCGTCCTGCCCGCCATGCGCCGCCTCGGCATGGAGCCCAAGGCTGCATCCAGCGTCGCAGAGGCCGTCCAGGCCGCCGCCGAAGCGGCAGGGAAGCGCCCCGTCCTCTTCGCCGCCGACTGGGACGCACCCCTCATGGACGGCGCAGAGGCCGTGAGGGCCGTCCGCGCGGCCCCCGGAGGGGAGGACGTCTTCCTTCTGGCCTGCTCCTGGAACGATGCCGGAGACGATGCGCGGGCCGCGGGCGCGGACGGATTCATGCTCAAGCCCTGCACTGCGCAGGCCCTGCTCCGCGCCACCGAGGGGCGATCCGAAGTGGGGAGCCGGCCAGAAGGCGCGGCCGCGCAGGCCAGGCGCTTCGACGGCGTGCGCATCCTCCTGGCCGAGGACAACGAGTTCAACCGGGAGATCGCCATGGAGATCCTCGGCGGCGCCGGCTTCGAGGTTGACGTGGCAGAGGACGGCGCGCAGGCCCTGGCAAAGGTGGAGGCAGCGCCGGCCGGCTGGTACGGCACCGTCCTCATGGACGTGCAGATGCCCGTCATGGACGGGTACGAGGCGACCAGGCGCATCCGCGCCCTCGCCGATCCGGGGAAGGCTGGCGTTCCCATCGTCGCCGTGACGGCCAATGCCTTCGAGGAGGACCGGAAGACGGCCATCGAGGCGGGCATGGACGGGCACCTTCCCAAGCCCTACGACGTGCCGAAGATGATGGAGACGCTCGCGGAGCTGCTGGAGCATGGCCCCCGGAGAAGCGGCCCCGGCACCGAGGGGGCCTGAGGCCCGGCGCCGGCATCTGCGGAGGGACGTCCTCATCGGCTCCCCCCGCAACGTTCCCCCAAGCCTCGGACAACCATAAAACCCGTTGTCCAAAAAGAAGGGGCCGCGGCAATTGATGGCTCAAGAAGCTGATTTTACGTTGAACATGCCGACGGATTCATCGGCGCGGCATGAAGACGCGACATGAAGACGAGGGATGGGAGGCGCAGGAAAAGCTGGCGGGGCTTCAGGGGGCGCCGCTGCCAGCGGCCCGCGCCCTCCCGGAAGCGTCTTTCCTGGATGCCGCCTCGCTCATGTTGAGAAAGCTTCTGCTCCCGCTTATGATGCCAAGGCCCCAGCCTGCCCGAGGACTGCGGGCAAAGCACGCGAGGAGCCCCCGAGATGGCGAAGAACAAGACAGCGAAAACGAAGACATCCACCCTGAAAGCGTTCTGGCGCCTGTTCAAAGGCTTCTGGACCTCGGAGTCGAAATGGCTTGCCCTGGGCATGCTTGCTCTGCTTTTCGCCCTCTGCGCGGTCAAGGTGTACTGCGTCTACATGATACCCCAGTGGTTCCAAGGGTTCGAACTCATGCTCAGGTCCAAGGACCCCGACGCCTTGCTGCAGTTCATCCCCTCCCTGAAGAAGCTGGCCATGCTGCTCGGAGGCTTTGCCCTGGCGGATGGCGCGCGGATCTACGTCCAGCAGCAGCTGCGCCTCCGGTGGCGCGTGTGGATGACGGATCGCCTCCTCACCCGGTGGATGTCGAACAAGGCCTACTACCGCCTCCAGGTCATGGACAGCGACGCCGACAACCCCGACCAGCGCATCTCCGAAGACGCGGGCTTCTTCGCCAAGGCCACGCTGGATCTGCTGGTCGACTTCGGCGTCAGCCTCGCCGTCATCGTCAGCCTTCTCGCCGGCATACTGATTACCGCCAGCTCGACGCCGTTGTCGCTCGGCTCCTTCAGCTTCACGCTCAGCGGCCTTTTCTTCTGGGGCAGCCTCCTCTTCTACGGCGCCGGCACATGGCTGGCCCACCTCGTCGGCCGCCGGCTCATCAGGCTCAAGTACGAGCAGCGCCAGCGCGAGGCGGACTTCCGCTTCAGCATGATGCGCACGCGCGAAAACAGCGAGAGCATCGCCTTCTACGGCGGCGAGCAGATCGAGCTGGAAGGATCCTGCCGGCGCTTCGAAGGCGTCATCGACAACCTGCGCCAGCTCATCGACCGCAAGAGCTTCCTCAAGTTCTACACGACCTTCTTCGAGCAGACGGCCCTGTTCCTGCCCTTCCTCATGATGCTTCCCTTCTATCTCGCCACCGGCACGATTCCGAAGGGATGCTTCATGCTCATCAACTCCTGCAAGAGCATCAAGGACTCCTTCTCCTGCATCGTCAGCTCCTACGAAACTCTGGCCGAGCTGGCGGCCATCGTCCGCCGGCTCGACAGCCTGGAGCGGAGCATGGACGAGGCCGATGCGCTTCCCGGCGGCGCCACCCTTGCCGACGGGAGGCCCGGCGCCTTCGAGACCAGGGCTCTCTGCGTCCAGCTGCCCAGCGGCCGCACCGTCATGGAAAACGGCAGCCTCTCCCTCGAGCGGGGCGCCCGCATGCTCGTCACCGGCCCCTCGGGCTGCGGCAAGAGCACCTTCCTCAGAACCGTTTCCGGCATCTGGCCCTTCGGCTCGGGCGAAGTCCGGAAGGCGCCGGAAGAGCGCACGCTCTTCCTGCCCCAGCGGCCCTCCCTTCCGCTGGGCTCCCTGCGCCGGGCCCTGTGCTATCCGCTGGAGCCCCTGCCGGCATCGGAAGACGAGCTCCTCAAGGACGTGCTCCGCAAGGTGGACCTTGAACGGCTCATTCCGCTGCTGGACAAGGAGGACGACTGGAGCCGCATACTCTCCCTCGGCGAGCAGCAGCGCATCGCCTTTGCCCGGGTGCTGCTCGTCCGGCCCGCCTGGGTCTTCCTCGACGAGTCCACCTCGGCCCTGGACGAACGCCGCGAGCGCGACATGTACCAGCTCATAGCCCGGGAGCTGCCGGACACGGGCGTCGTCAGCGTCGGCCACCGGACCACGCTCTTCGCCCTGCACGACAGGCTCATGCAGCTCACGGGCGGAAGCGCCTGGAGCCTCAAGGCCCTGCCCTGCCAGACCCAGGCCGCGCCCGCCTAGCTGACCCTGGCAGCATCGACCTTCACCCCCGACCAGGAAACCAGAAATGGCTGGATTCCGGCTTGAGGGAAGGGACAGTGTCTCTATGGGAAGGCGTATAATTTCAATATGCTAGCGCTAGTTTTACAGGGAAAGGGCCTACCCGCTCCTTTACGCCCTCGCCCCAACCTGCTAGCGTTCCCTTCCCGGCAATGCTTCTTCCATCCCTATGGAGGCGGAGATGAGACATCTTGGCACGCTCGCCGCACTGGCGGCCCTGACACTTGCCGCAGGCCCCCTGCTCTCCGGTTCTCTCCTTGCCGGCACCGCCCTTGCCATGGGCGCCAAGCCCACCGGGCCTGCCGTCCGGCAGGCCCAGACAGGCAAGCTCGGCTCCGTGGCCCAGACGCCCTCCATCGCCAGCATGGGCGAAGGGCAGCAGGCAGGCGACGGGACTGCGCCGGCAGGCGGCGTCTTCGGCAGCGCCTTCAGCCGTCTGATTGACGGCCTGCTCTCCGGCCTGCCCGCCTGGATGCAGGCCCTTGGCGACGCCTCCGTGTCCAGCGGCACCATGAGCGACGCCATCCCTTCCCCGGACGCCGCCGCCCTTGCCGGCAATGCCCTGCAGTCCTCCCGGACGGCCAGGGACGTGCCGGGCATCTGGTCTGCGCCCAACGGCATCGCGCCGCTGCGCATCGAGTTCCAGTCCGGCGGCGCCTGCACGCTCTTCGACAAGGGCCAGCAGGTGGACGGCACATGGGAGACGGCAGGCGACTTGATCAGCCTGCGCTTCGCCAACGGCCGCTCCTTCGCGCTCACCTACAGCGTCGAGGGCGACTTCCTCGTGCTCTCCGACGGCTCCTGCCTCCAGCGCCAGCAGGACGCAGGCGCCCAGACCCCGAAGGCCAGCACCGATCCCAAAGATCTGCTCGGCACCTGGCGCGCCTGGGACGAGCGCTGCGCCGTCACCCTCACCTTCGAGAAGAAGAGCTGCACCCTCAACGCCAACGCCAAGCAGTACAAGGGCGACTGGAAGGCCCGCGGCAGCTGGCTCCACGTGGACTTCGACGGCGCCTCGCCGCTGGATCTCAGCTTTGCCGTGGAGGGGCGCATCCTGCGCCTTTCCGACGGCACCATCCTGCTGCGCCAGTAGCCGGCGCAGCCGGGCGTTCCGCAGGCGCCTTCCGGTGGCCCTGCGCGGCGAAGGAGCACCCATGGCGGCCCCCTGTGAAATGGAAAAGGCAACCGGAGCGGCGGGCATGGTCTGCATCGGGTTCTGGCCGCTGGCGCCCAGCCTCTGCTCCGGGGGCTCCATCGAGCCGGAAAGCTTCTTCCTCTTCGCGCTCTGGCCGGTGCTGGGACCGCTCTTCTTCCGGAACATCCTGCACCGGGAGAAGCAGGACATCTACGGCCGCTCGCCCGCTGTCTGGAGAGCGCTCCTCTCCCTCCCTCACTCTCTTTGTCTCCCTCGTCTGGATGAGCCAGTCGGTCATGAAGGCGGCCGCGGACGGTATCAACGTCGCGCAGCCCATACGAGTTTTGAAGCGAATTTGACGAAAAACGTCTCGATCCCTAGGCGTAGAGCCACTTTCCGAGGATCTCTGTTTCAGAATCGCGTGAGATGCGGATCTAGCCGGTCGGCCATGGGGTCTCCCTCCCGGCGGCCTTCAGCAATGTAGGCCTTTTCGTTTTTCCCTTGTCCCGTCATGCAGATGTGCATCACGCATCCCCTAGAGGCGAAGAATCCCTCTCAGGTATTTTATGCTCCTCGTTTCTGAAACGAGAAGCAACGTCTAGACAAGGTCGAGCAAGGGGTTAGAGCGCTTTTTCCGCTGATCTGCTCCAAAACTCGAGTTTCCTTCAGGCCGGCCATGGGGGCAGGAGGAACGGCGGTCCGGCGCCGCCTCAGCACAGGCGCTTGACGAAGCGGAACATGGCGTCTTCGCCGTTCCCGCCGCTGACGTCGGACATGTGCGGGTCCGGATGCCGTTCGCAGAAGAACTCGACGGCGGCGAAGCCGCAGACGTTGACGTAGAAGTGGATGTTCCGCTTCTCGAACCACGGGGTGACTGTCTCCCAGACCTCAACTTCAGGATAGGCATGCTCGACGGCGAACCAGATGCGCCGGCCCACGCCCCGGCTCTGGACGCCGTGCTTCACGTAGAGGAAGTCCAGGACGCCTCTGGAGCCATGAACCGAAACGACGGCTCCGCCAGCCATGGTGCCGTCTACGGCGGCCTTCCACGCCCGGGCGCCGGGAGCGGCCAGGGATGCGTCGATATGGGATTCCGGCAGGACGGGGCCGGCGTCCGCGCCGAAGGCGGCCTCGGCGCCGAGCTGGAAGGCTTCCCGCATGTCCCGCTTGAACTGGGACAGATCGCAGGGGGCGAGGGGAAGAAGCTGGAAGTCCATGGGAGAACTCCGTGGCAGGGGGAATCTGCGGGGAAGCGGAGGGGGAGGACGCCCCTTCGGGAGGGGGAGGACTGCCTCTGCGTCCCTCCCGGCCGGCGCCTACCTGAAGAGGAACAGTCCCCAGAGCCAGACGTTCAGCGCCAGCAGGCCGAGCCCCAGCAGCATCCTCCCTCAGGGGAACAGCTACAGGAACGGCACGTCCGGCGCAGGCTACGTCTTCTCCAGCCTCTTCCGGGCCTCTTTAGCCTCCAGCGCGAACAGGATTTCATGCGGCTCCGCCATGGCATCCTCCTACACCCGCCTCTCCGCGGCCTTGAAGGCCTGTCGGACCAGGGGCATGGCCCGCTCGAGATCCCGGCCGTCGGCGATCTCAATCTGCCATACGCTTCGGCCACGGCTGCTCATGCCCGAAATGCATTTGGCGATGCCGTCCGGGTTCTCCAGATATCCGCGCTTCAGATTCAGCTGCAGCTTGAGGCGGGCGCCATGCGGGTAGACGTAGGCGAAGGGCCTGCCGTCCATCAGGTAGACGCAGTACCGCAGACTGATCCGCTCCGAAACGCGGGGATCGAGGGCGAAGAGGCGCGGCCGCAGCTCTGCGCACATGGCCCGTCCGCGGGGCGAGGCGCCGGCAAGCCAGTCCTGCCCTGCGGGGGCAGACGGCGGCATGGGAGCGGAAGGATCGGGCATGGCGGCCTCCTACGGGAAGAATGCGGAGAAGGAGCCGGACAGCCCCGGCCGTCCAGGGTCGCAGGTTCGGCCTTGATGCGGCTCCTTCCTCGGCTGAGGCTACTCTGCGGACAGGGAGCGGGTCAACGCCCGTCCTGCCGGGCCAGCAGGACGGACAGCGCCCTGAAGAGGCAGACAGGCGGATCCAGGCATCCCTGCCTGTGCCCTGCCCCTGGCGCCGTGGATGGCGCCTGCCTGGCCGAGGCGAAAGGCTGAGCCGGAACACGCAGCCCCGCATGCGCGGGCAGCATGCGCCGCCGGCGGACAAGCTGCGCCTGCCGCTCCTCGAGCGCCATGAGCTCCTTCTCGATCGCCCGAAGTTCGTACACCTTCGTCTGCGCGTCCTCCTGCGTCTGCGCCTGACGGCGCCTTCGCAGAAGCGCCCGGCACTCCATCCTGCCCATCTGCAGGGCAGGCTGTCCATCGGGGCGCAAGCTTCGGCAGGCTGCCGGAGAGGGCCTCGAACCTTCGTCTCGGTCTTGCCGGATTCCCGGCGCAGACGTAGAGTCTCTGCCGGAGCCGGTCGCTCCCGCGTCCTGCCAGCGGCCTTGCCGCAGGCGCGCGCAGCCCCGCAGGGCAGAAAACGGGCCTGTCCGCTTCCGCGGGGGCGCCCCTCTGGCCCGGCGCGCCGCGAGCTCGCCAAGCCGTCCGCTTTCATGGGGGGCCGGCCCAGATGACGCCTTGAGAGGGCGTTGGAGGCTCGCCGAAGCGGACGGACCGCTGGCGCCGGCTGAGGCCAGTTCCCGGAACCGGGAACGCGGCGCCGCTGGATAGCAAGGCGCTGTCCCTTGACGCGGGGACGGGGGCAGACGTCGCCGCCGCCTGCCGCTCAGCCCGCTTTTCGTCTGACGGCCGGCTGGCATCGCACTGCAAGGAGGTTGCCTTTCATGAGCAAGACACGTGTCGTGCTTGAGCGCTGTCCGTCTCTGGCCGCTGCGGGCAGGGTGCTCCCCTTGATGCTGGAGGAGGCATTGCTGTGGGGAAGCCGAAATCTCCACGGACTTCGCGTGCTGGTGAAGCCCAACCTCCTGCGCGCCGTGCCTCTGGCCTGCACAAGCCCTGCCGTTGCCGCTGCCGTCTGCGGCTGGCTCAAGGACTGCGGCGCCAGCGTCGCGGTGGCAGACTCCCCCGGCTTCGGGACGGTCCATGGGGTTGCCAGGCGCATTGGCCTCGACGAAGCGCTCAGGCCCCTTGGCCTTGCCGTCCAGCGCCTTGTCCCCGGCGAAGCTGTGCGTCTTCCCAGCGGAAACAGCCTCATGCTCGCCAAGCAGGCCCAGGAGGCGGACGCCATCCTCTCCGTCGGCCGGGTCAAGGTCCACTCCCAGATGCTCCTGACGCTTGCCTGCAAGAACCTCTACGGCCTCGTGCCGGGCCTGCGCAAGGCGCTCTGCCACAGCAGGGAAGGACAGCATCCGGACGCCTTCGCCGACATGCTGGCAAGCCTCATGGACTTCCTTCCGCCCGTCTCGGCCGTGCTGGACGGCATCGAGGCCATGCACGTGACGGGTCCTGCCGGCGGCCGGCCCTATGCGCTGGGCCTGCTGGGGGCAGGCTCAAGCCCCGTGGCCCTCGACGAGGCCGTCTGCCTTGCCTTGGGAAAGCGACCCGAAGACGTTCCCCTGCAGCGAGCCTTCATCCGCAGGGGACATTCCGGCTGCAGAGCGTGCGGCTGCGAAGCGGAGTATCCGAGGCTTCGGCCTGAGGACTTCAACGCAGAAGGCTTTGTCTTCCCCAGCCGTCTCCAGCACACGTCCTTCCGTCCCCTGCGCCTGCTGAAGAGCTGCCTCAAGCGCCTCTGGATGGACCGCTTCGCGTGAAGGATGCCGGCAGGCTGGCCTGGCACCGGAGCCTCCCGCCCCCGCGCTTCGGGACAGCGCCTCAGGAATGCTCCCCAGCCCCGGCCGGTGCCCTGCGCAGAGAAGCGACCTCCATGGCGGCTCCTTCCGGCCCAGAACCCTATCCTTCGGGCAGGGAGCAGGCCAACGCTGTGCAGGCGCAGGCCGGCGACCGCGCCGATGGCGTTCTGGACAGCGACGCCGTCTACGAATTCTCCATGCACCTGTCCCTGCCTCGCCTTCCCAGCACGACAGGGCGGAAACCGGCAAAGGGCCCTCGAAGCCCCGTCCATCCTGCACGCCGACCTGCCGGCGCCTCTGTGGACGGCAGCCACCTCGCCATGCACGACGCCCTCTTCATCGCCGGCTAGTGCGACGCGATGGGCCTGCCGGTGCCAGCGCAGCTCAAGAAGGACATGAGGCGCATCAACCATGCCGTCGAGTCATGCGCCGACACGGCGCTGGACAAGGTGGATCCGCCGGACGAACGAGCCTTCAAGAATTTCTAGCGTTCCTTCTACCTCAAGCGTATGTTCTACAGGCAAGAGAAAGCGCATGGACAAGAGAAAGTTTGCGACAGCCTTGAAACGTATCTCTCTCGCTCTCGCACTTGTTCTCGCCCTTTCCACCGGCGCGATGGCCGCAAAGCACCAGTGCAAGTCCACCAAAGGCACGGACTTCACCATGGAGGTGCCGGACGGCTGGACCTTCCAGACGGTTCCCGGCGGCTGCGCGGCCGGCAAGGTAAAGCGGCTCACTTGGCAAGACAAAAATCCGAGATTTTTTTACGGCTCTTGGCGGCTGCCAGGAGCCGCAGCTTTCTCTTTAACGACACCCCCTCTCCCAAATGGGAGAGGAGGTAGTCGCTATTCAAACCGTCATGGAAGGGAGGCTGGCGCCTCCCATGTCAGTCACAGCCGTCCTGCTATCCAGACACCTGGCGCCACGCCGCATCAAGCGTCCTTTCCAAGTAGTCCGGAGCCTTGCGGCGGAGCTTGGCCGCGCATTCCCTGTCTATCAGCGGAAGGAGGGCTTCCCTAATCTGCCATCGGGGATGCTTCTCCTTGAACAGGCGGCAGCACACCCCATAGTCCCGGACTGAGTAGTTGACAGTCCGGCCTCTGGCCCTGTGCCACCGCTCCCACTCGTCGAAGTACTGTCTTGCCTTCGCGACAGTCATCTGGAGAGTCGGAACTCCGGGGATGTCCAGAGCTGCCGGGCGGACCCGGGGAGCAGGACGCCCCGGGAAGGCTCCCGCAGCCGCCCTGCACGCGCGGCTCCATGCGGCCGTTGACATGCGCCTGCAGGCCGGGCATGCTTTTTGGGGCAGGGGCGCTTCCGCACGGCGCCAAAGGAAAAACGATGAAGCTTTTCGAAGCGATAGACGCCAGGCATGAAGAGATTGCCAGATTCAGGCCTTTCAGCGACGGGAACCTGCTGGAGCAGATCCGCGCATTCTACAGGCTGGAAGTCACATGGTCGTCCAACGCCATCGAAGGAAGCAGCTACACGCTTTCGGAAACGAAGGTGCTGCTCGAGGACGGCCTGACTGCGGGCGGAAAGCCTCTTGCGCACGCACTGGCGGCAGAGGGCCATGCAAGGGCCTGGGACTACATGTTTTCGCTTCTGCACGCGGACGCAGTTTCCGAGGAGAACCTGCTCTTCATGCACGGCCTGCTGCAAGGGCTGGAAAACAATGCCGTTTCCGGTTCCTACAGAAAGGCGCCGGTCTTCGTCACGGGCTCGAGGCACGTGCCCCCGGACTTCAGGCTGGTGCCGGGAGCCATGAAAAGGCTTGTCGAAGGCCAGGGCAGGCTGTTTGCCAAATGCCATCCCGTTGCGGCCGCCGCCAAGTTCCACAAGGAGCTTGCATTCATCCACCCCTTTGCCGACGGGAACGGCCGCATCGCCCGCCTTGCCATGAACTGCCTTCTCGTCCAGCGGGGCTTTCTTCCCGTGTCCATTCCGCCGGTTCTCCGGCAGATCTACATCGAAAGCCTCGAACGCGCGCATGTCAGCGATGCAGACTTCATTGCCCTTGTCGCGCGGGCTGAATATGAAGCCCAGAAGGATTTCCTCCGCATGCTGAAGGAAAGCGGGGCAAGGCCGCACGGCGCGGACGCGCCTGCCGGACCGGAAGAGGGGCCCGCATCCTGGACGCCGGAAAGCGGGCCGGAAAGCCGCATGCCGGAACGCTGACCGGCGCCATGCCGTCCATGTCCTTCTGCGGACTCCCGGCCTCTTGCCTGCATTTGCGCAGGCCCAGGTGCCTGCCCCTTCAGCGTCGCCTCTTCTCCGCGGCCCCGAATGCTTGCCTGAGCAGTGGCAAGGCCCGCATGCGGGGCGAAGCGCCGGCAAGCCAGTCTTGTCCTGCGGGATCGGACGGTATGGGAGCGGAAGGATCGGGCAAGGCGACCATCTGAATAGCGTTCTGGAAGGAGCCGGACAGCCCCGGCCGTCCTGGGCGGGGAACGGCTTCATGCGGCACCTTCCGGCGCGGAGCCTACGCCGCGGGAAGCGAACGGGACAACGCCGGAGGGGCGGAAGGACGGTCTCCTGCCTGCACGGCGCCCCGCAGAGAAGAACGGCATCCTCCGCCTCCGGAAGGAGGGCCGAGGCAAAGGCGACGTGTTTCTTGCCCGCACTCCGCAGGCGGCGTATCTTCCAGTCTGTCCGTGCGCCCGCCCGTCTAAACCACTTCCGGGCCGGCGCCAGGGGCCCGGCAGGCGATGGTCCAGCGCCCGGAGCCGCTGGCCCCCTTTCCCTTTCCTTGCCGGAGCCCAGGTGCAGGCATAAGAGTCCATGCCGGAGCCACCAGGCTCCGCGGGAAATAGCCTCTCGTCGTGCAGGGCACGCATTCTCCAAGGGGGCGCGGCCTCTGTGCGTCTCTGGAGGAGGCGCCACAGTCTCCGTACCGCCACTCCAGAATACGGCGCAGACAGAAGCGCCGAGCCGGCAGGCAGAACCGGACGTGGAGCGAAGGCGCCGTCCGCAGGCATGTCCATGTTCTGGGGTCTCCGGGGGCGCCGAGAAAACCGCCGCCCTGCCCTTCAGGGGCGTTCCGGCAACAGGACGAAGAGTCCCCTGTCCGGGCGGGCGCCTTCCTCATGGCCGCTGAAGAAGTCCAGCGAAGAGGGCCAGGAACGGACCGAATCCATGTCCGGAGGCGCAGCCTCCCCGGCCTTCCACTCGAAGGCGCGCTCCGAGCCTGTCTGAAAGGCGAGGATTTCAAGCGAAGGGCTGTCCTGCCTGCCGGCGTCCCCGGCGTCTTCCTTTTCGGTTTCCCACCTCTCCTGGCCGGGGATCTTGATGATCCAGGCCCTTCGTCCTTCCCTCGCGGCCTCGAAGGCGCTCCAGTCCGGCCATGCGCCAGAGGCCAGCGCTCGCCGTTCGGCATGACGGGGCAGTACGAGCCGTCATCCGCCTCCAGGGCAAAGCAGAAGACGCCGGCTGGGATCTCGTGCCGGCCCAGAAAGGCGTTCAGGTCATGCCAGCCGGTCCGGAACTCTTCGAGGGCCCTCTGCCTTCCGGCTTCCTCCGGGGACAGGGGTTCGGGCCGGCACAGCCAGTCTTCGAGCGCCTTCGGGCTGATGCGCCAGCTCCGGCCGAGCTTCCTGGCAGACAGCTCCCGGCGCCGGATCGCCTCCATCACCGTCTTCGGGCTTGCTCTGAGGACCCCGGCGGCCTCTTCGACGGTCATGGCGAGCATGGGCCGGCCGGGCTTCGCTGGCGAGGCCGCATCCTTGGCGTTCATGGCATCCTGCGGAGAATCCCGCAGGGCGTCCTGCGCCCATGCTACGCTGTTCCTGCCTCCCTGTCTCCGGCACGGGACTGAAGGCATTCCGGAGCAAACGAGGGACGGATGGTACCGGGAGACGGCCTCCTGCTTCCTGCAGGCAGGGCGCGGACAGGCGTTTCCTTGCCGGCAGGCGCAGGCTATGATGGGCGCCGCCGGCGGCTCCGGACGTTCCGCCGGAACCGGAAGCGCCTCTCCCCGGACGGCGGGCGCCCCGGCGGAGGCCTGCCGTCCCTGCCACGCCGGACGAAGGCGCAGAGGAGCATCGCCATGTCGCTTTTCAGCTTCTTCAAGAGGAAGGCCAGGCCGGCGAAGAAGGACTTCGACTGGTTCTTTGCCAGGCTGCTGAGCCAGGCCGGAGAGGCAGGCTGGAACGACGGCTATCCTCTGCCCGACGTCGATCTCGTGTTCCTTGCCGAAAAGACCAGCCTCCAGTTCGGAAGGACGTCTGCGAGGCATGCCGGAAGGCAGGCATGAGCGACGGCGATGCAGACGCCGTCCTGCTCCGCATCATGAGGACGTGCTTCTTCGCCGGCATCGCCGCATGGCGGCACTGGAACCGGAACAGGAGGGCCGGCAAGAGGGCCGGCATGTACAGGACGATCGTACGCGAATCCCCCGTTGAGCGCATGGAGCCGCACGCGCTCTTCCTTGCGGGCCTGGCCGACAGGCGCGGCAAGCCGACGCCAAAAGGAAGGGATCTGGCGGCCTTCGCCGGAAAGACGGCTGAGGACGTCGCGAACGAACTGGCCGACGTGCTCGCCCGGCAGGGCAGGGAAGCGTTCGACGCGGCCATGGCGGAGGCCAGGGAAGCGATGTTCGTCGGCGGCACCATTGTCGGCGCCGTCATCATGCCGAAGGCTCGTCCGTAGAGGAAGGCTGGACGCGACGACAATCAGACCCGGAGCCGAAGACGGCGCAGGCCGTCTGCCATGTCGCCGGAGCATGTCTTCCATGCAGGCTGGCCTAAAGAACCGACGGGACGACTTGACCCAAAGCCCAGGCTGAAAGCGACGACGCCGTCTCAGAGCATGCGCTTGACGAAGCTGCACCCCGCGCCAAGGGAGACGCAACATCTGATCTCCCGAGGCTGCAAGGCCTTGATGCCCGCTTCTGTCGGAGCCTTCGATGCCATCAGGCAAGATCCTTCCCCGACCGCTGGAGTTATTTCGTAACAATTCCTAACTCCTTGAAATATCAAGGAGCAGTCGAGCCGATGATGCATTGTTCAGCGTATCCCTAAGAATCGAGAAGCCGGCGAACCCGGCGGACGGCTGAAAAGATTGCGTAACGGGGGCTACACGACCTCTGACGGAAGCTGGACAAGATGCGCGCCATGCCCTGCCGGCATCATGGACGGCCCGGACAGGCCGGCGACGGGCCCCTGAAGCCCTGCCACCGGACAGTCAGAGCCGTGGCGTCATGCCGCATCCGTCTTTTCCAGCTCTGCCGGAGACGGAGCGCCAGCACACCGCTTCCGGCACGCGGCCTCCTCCCTGCGGGCGTCGAGCCAGTCGGCGTACCACTGCATCATTTCGGCGCGTTGCTTGAAATACTCGGCATGGTTGCAGGTCGCCCGCACGGCGTTCTTCTCTTCGTGGGAAAGCTGGGTCTCAACGAGATCCCCCCCCCAGAGGCCAGACTCGTTGGCCGTCGTGGAGAACATGCCCCGGAAGCCGTGCATCGTCATCTTCTCCTTCTCCCAGCCCATCTCGCGGAGGGCGAAGAGGGCTGCGTTGGAGGAGAGGCTACGCCCCCTGCCGCGGGGAGACGGGAAGACCCAGGGACTGTCCCCGGCCGCGGCCTTCTGCTCCCGCAGGAGCTCTAGGGCCTGGCGGGAAAGGGGAACGCGGTGCTCACGGCCACGCTTCATGCGTTCCGGCGGAATGGTCCAGACGACGGCGTCGAGATCGATCTCCTTCCATGAGGCCATGACGACTTCCTTGGGGCGCGCCGCCGTCAGGGCGGCGAACCTGAGGGCCTGGCGGATGACGAGGGAGGAGAAGGGGAAGTTCGCGACGCCCCACATGAGCTCGCCGATCTCGGCGGGGTCGGTGAGTGCTGCCCGGTGCTTCACTCCTGGCTTAGGCGGCACGGCGCCGCGGAGATCCCTGCAAGGATCCGAGGGGACGATGTCCAGTGCGACGGCGTAGCGGAAGACGCGGGAGACGATGCCGAGAACCTTATGCCCCGTAGTCGGCTTCTCCTGCATGAGCGGGGTAATGATGCGCTTGACGTCGATGGGGCGCACCTTCGCCGGCACCAGCTTGCCGAAAAGGGGAACAACGTGGAGGTTGCCGATATTCCGCGTCTGGTACGCGTGATAGTCCTTCCAGCCCGGAGCCTTGGCCTCGAACCAGCCCCAGAAGAGAGCCTCGAAGGTCTGCTCCTCCTCGGGAACGGGCTTCCTGAGGTCCCTAGGATCCTGCCCCGCGCGGGCTTCGGCGCGGTACTGGGCATGGACCTTTGGCCTCGTCCGGGGAGACCTCAGGCCAGACGCCGAGGCCGATGCGGATTTCCTTGCCGGCCAGATAGATCTTGGACTCCCAGCGCTTCGTGCCGTTGGGGTCGACGATGATTCGGAGCCCATCGCCATCGGCGCGACTGAAGATGGCGTTTCCGGGTTCCAGAGCCTTGATTTCCTGGTTGGAAAGCTTCTTTGCAGGCATCAGGTATACGCTCCTTCCCGGCGGGGGCATATACCTGTTTATATACCTGCCGTCCGGGGTTTATATACCTGCCGTCCGGGTATACGTGGCTGTTGCGAGATGCCCTCAGGTATCAGAGTTTGGATAAAAAGTCAAAAAAAACCGCGCCTTGGAAAATCTGGCGCGGTCCCTTGGATTCTCTTTGGTGGACGGTACAAGATTAGATTACCATCCTTTTCTCTAAAAATTCCAGATAGTTACTGAGCATCATCTCTTCCAGTATTCCTGTCAGTATTCCCGTTGTTACGAAGTTATGTTCAAGGTCTTGGTTCGATGCTCTCGATGCTCTCAGCGCAGGTACCACCCGCCTTGCTTCCGGCACTCACTGCAGGGCCCCCTCCCCTGCCTGACGGCTTCAGAGCACATCTCGTGCGCTCTCAGTGCCTTCGGCACGAACTCAAGTGCCTTGCCGTCTGGGACCATGTGGGCATGGGGACGGGGTAGTGGACACATCGTTCCCCAACACGTCCTCCGTAGTTCCTGGCATGCGCTCGCCTGCCACCACCAGCGTATAGCTAGTTTGCTGCAATGGGCATGACGGCCAGACGGAGTCCCACTGCCGCGAGGATGGCTCTCAGGCTGCTCAGCTGGGGATTGCCTGCCGGCGACAGCGTGCGGTACAGGGTCTTAGCGTTCAGGCTGGCGCTCTCCGCAACTTCGCGCACGCCAAATGCTTCGGCAATGCGGCGCATGGCAAGCATAACTTCCTGCTGATCGCCGTCTTCAAGCACGGCGTTCAAGTATTCCGCCACAAGGGCCGGGTCGTTGCGGAAGCTTTCGGCAACGGCATCTTCATGGTCTCTGTAGGGCTTGTTCATGGCAGCTCCTTCTATTGCAACCTGTTCAGATAGTCTCTGCGAAAGGCGACAGCCGTCTTGACGTCTTCGTCCTGGCCGTGCTTTTCGCCTCCGCACAGCAGGACGATAAGCTCCCGGCCGTGCAGGAAATAGTAGATGCGATACCCCGGACCGACATCCAGGCGCATTTCAGACACGCCGTCCCGGCATGGCTTGTGATCTCGGAAATTGCCTTGCGAGGCGCGGTCGATACGCCGCAGTGCCATGACTTTTGCGCGCCTGTCCTTGAGAGAGTCGAACCATTTTTGAAAAGGATCCCGTCCGTCGGGCGTGAGGTAATGTACAGCTCTCATAAATTAATAGTAGCTTAAAAGCGCTAAAAGTCAATGCATGCAGATCGCCTTTTG
>ODAI010207545.1_pt1 | contig 21267 bp, 14 predicted proteins | sample 1539321 | NCBI WGS metagenome assembly ODAI01 (sample SAMN02144231, study PRJEB22623) | gut metagenome | biome: sheep rumen | host: Ovis aries | place: New Zealand | reverse complement strand
TGGGTTATAATGAAGAAGAAGCTGTGGAAGAGTCCCTGCGCTGCCTGCACTGCAAGAATGCGAAGTGCGTCGGAGGCTGCCCGGTCAATATCAATATTCCGGAATTTATCGGCGCGGTAAAGACCAGAGATTTTGAGAAAGCATACAATGTAATATCCGAATCCTCCTCCCTCCCGGCAGTCTGCGGCCGCGTATGCCCGCAGGAGACCCAGTGCGAGGGCAGATGCATCCGCGGAATCAAGGGCGAGAGCGTCTCGATCGGCAAGCTGGAGCGCTTTGTCGCCGACTGGGCAAAGGAGAACGGTATCAGACCGCAGGGCGCCGCGCAGAAGAACGGCCATAAGGTTGCGATCATCGGAGCAGGCCCGGCAGGTCTTACCTGCGCCGGGGATCTTGCGAAGATCGGCTATGATGTCACAATCTTCGAAGCCCTCCATAAGGCAGGCGGCGTTCTTGTTTATGGTATCCCGGAATTCCGTCTTCCCAAGGACAAGGTTGTCGAGAAGGAAGTGGAAAATGTCAAATCTCTCGGCGTAAAGATCGAGACCAATGTGATCGTCGGCCGTTCCGTTACGATCGAGGAGCTTCTGACAAAGGAAGGCTTCGAAGCAGTCTTTATCGGGTCCGGCGCCGGACTTCCCATGTTCATGGGGATCCCGGGCGAGCAGGCGAAAGGTGTCTTTTCCGCCAATGAATTCCTGACCCGGAACAATCTGATGAAAGCCTACAGAGAGGACTACGACACCCCGATCGAATGCGGGAAGAAGGTAGTAGTCGTCGGCGGCGGAAACGTTGCCATGGACGCTGCCAGAACCTCCCTCCGCCTGGGTGCTGAGGTTCACATCGTTTACAGACGGTCCGAGGCCGAGCTTCCGGCAAGAGCGGAGGAAGTCCACCACGCGAAGGAAGAGGGCATCATCTTTGACCTTCTGACTAATCCGACTGAGATCCTGGCGGATGAAAATGACAATGTGCGCGGCATCACCTGCATCCGCATGGAGCTGGGCGAGCCGGATGCTTCCGGAAGACGCCGTCCCGTACCGGTGGAAGGTTCCGAATTTGAGATCGAATGCGATACGGTTATCATGTCCCTCGGCACAAGGCCGAATCCGCTGATCTCCTCCACGACCTACGGTCTGGACGTCAACAGAAAGCTCTGCATCATCGCTGACGAAGAGACCGGCGCAACCAGTCTTGACGGCGTATATGCGGGCGGCGACGCCGTCACCGGCGCTGCCACTGTTATCCTGGCTATGGGCGCGGGCAAGAAGGCTGCCGCCGGAATCGACGCCTATATCAAAGCTAAGGAAGCCTGACTTAAGGAAAACAGGGATTATATAACAGCACGAATTATATAAGAAAAGCGGAGGCTGCCGTGACTACGGCAGCCTTTTCCGGCCCCGCAGCAGCGATCCGGCCAGGGGCAGATTGTGCTTCCATATTCTGCCGGCAGGCGGCGCCGGACTGGAGATTTGTATGAAAATAACCATTCTCTGCGTTGGAAAAATCAAGGAAAGGTACTGGAACGAAGCAATTGCGGAATACACAAAGCGCCTGTCCAGATACTGCAGTCTCCAGATCCGGGAGATGGCGGATGAAGCCACGCCGGATAATGCCTCGCCGGCACTGGAGGCGCAGATTCTCGATACGGAGGGCAGACGCCTTCTGAAATACATCGACTCAAACAGCGGCGCGGGGAGCTGTGTGATCGCGCTCGCCATCGAAGGGAAGAAGATGAATTCCGTCCAACTCTCGGCAAAGATCGATTCCCTTGCGGTATCCGGCTGCAGCCATATTCTCTTTCTGATCGGCGGCTCTCTGGGCCTGTCGGAGCAGGTCCTGAAGAGGGCGGACCTGAAGCTGTCCTTCTCCGACATGACCTTTCCCCATCAGCTGATGCGGGTGATCCTTCTGGAGCAGATCTACCGGTCCTTCCGCATCCTCCATCACGAGCCCTACCACAAATAATATCCTCCGCAGCTGCTCCGATTCACGGCATCCGGGGTGCTTCTCACAGCCCTCCGCACATCAGGCTGCAGCGATCTTAAGGAAATACGCCGATTGACGAATCTGCCCCAGTATACTAAAATAACTGGTATGGTTTTTCCTGCGCTTCAGCAGAACAGAGCGGATAAAGTTCCAGGATGGAGGAAAGAAAATGGGAATGAACGCGAAAGAAGTTATAAGCAGCGGCCGTGCCTGCCTCGGCATCGAACTGGGATCTACAAGAATCAAGGCAGTCCTGATCGACCCGGAGCACAAGGTGATCGCCCAGGGTTCTCACGACTGGGAGAACAGGCTTGTGGACGGTTTATGGACTTATTCACTGGAGGACGTCTGGACGGGGCTGAAGGACTGCTACGCTGACCTGAAAGCCGATGTGGAAAAGCAGTATTCCGTGAAGCTCACAAAACTTGCCGCCGCCGGTTTCTCCGCCATGATGCACGGCTATATGGCATTTGACAAAGAGGGCAGGCTTCTGATTCCCTTCCGCACCTGGCGCAATACCAACACGGGCGAAGCCGCTGCAAAGCTCACGGAGCTCTTCAACTTCAACATGCCGATGCGCTGGAGTACCTCGCATCTGTACCAGTGCATTCTGGAAGACATGGATCATGTGAAGGACGTAGACTTCTTCACAACCCTTTCCGGCTATGTCACATGGGCCCTGACCGGGAACAAAGTGATCGGCGTCGGCGACGCGGCGGGCATGTTCCCGATCGATCCGGCGACGAAAGACTTTGACGCGGGGATGATTGAAAAGTTTGACAGTCTTGTCGCGGATAAGCACTATCCCTGGAAGCTTAAGGAGATCCTCCCGAAAGTACTTGTGGCAGGGGAGACCGCAGGCATCCTGACGAAAGAAGGAGCGCTGCTCCTTGATCCGAGCGGTGAACTGGAGGCCGGAACCGTGCTGGCTCCGCCGGAAGGCGACGCCGGAACGGGCATGGTGGCGACGAACAGCTGCGAGATCACGACCGGCAATGTCTCCGCGGGAACATCCGTATTTGCCATGGTTGTCATGAAAGAGAACATGAAGAATCTCCACACGGAGATCGACATGGTCACCACGCCGAGCGGAGACCCGGTTGCCATGGTGCACTGCAACAACTGCACCTCAGACCTGAACGCCTGGGTCGGCCTTTTCCGCGAATTCTGCGAGCAGATGGGAATCGAGCCGGACATGAACAGGATTTTCTCGGTCCTGTACAACCATGCCATGACAGGCGACCCGGACTGCGGCGAAGTGCTTGCCTATAATTATTTCTCCGGAGAACCCGTGACCGGATTCATGACGGAGGGAAGACCCCTTATCGTCCGCAAGCCGGATTCGAAGTTCAATCTCGCGAACTTTATGCGCGCGAACCTGTACTCGTCCCTCGCCTCCCTGAAGATCGGCCTTGACATTCTCTTCAAGGAGGAGCATGTGACCGTATCCCGCCTGATGGGACACGGCGGACTCTTCAAGACAAAAGGCGTCGGGCAGAGCGTTCTGGCCGCGGCCGTCAACGCGCCCGTAACCGTCATGGATACGGCGGCGGAAGGCGGTGCCTGGGGTATGGCGGTTCTCGCCCAGTATATGATCAGCGGATCGGATATGAGCCTGGTCGATTATCTGAACGGGAAGGTCTTCGCGGGGCAGAGCGGAAGCACCCTGGAACCGAAGAAGGAAGACGTCGAGGGCTTTGACCGCTTCATCGAGATCTACAAGGAAGGCTATCCGATCGAGCATGCCGCTGTCGCGCACATGGTCTGATCGAAAGTATATGAAAGTTTGATATGGCTTTAGTTGAGAAAAATGTCTCTATTCCGGCAGAAGTAGAGAGCCAGGTGTTCGGACAGTTTGACAGCTACGCAAGAAAGATCGAAAGGACCCTGAACGTCACGATCCTCTCCAGAGACGGGGAGACAAAAGTGATCGGGACCGAGTCCGGCAGCGCCGGGGCAAAAAGGGTTCTGGAGGACCTTTCAAGGCTTGCGGGACAGGGGAGTGAGATCACGGAGCAGAATGTGAACTATGCCCTGTCGCTCGCCCTGGAGAAGCAGGACGGAAGTGTAGCGGTGATCGACCGCGACATCATCTGCCATACGATCGGCGGAAAGCCGGTCAGTCCCAAAACCTACGGACAGAAGCACTATGTGGATGCGATCCGTTCCCACATGATTACCTTCGGGATCGGGCCTGCCGGCACCGGCAAGACCTATCTGGCCATGGCCATGGCGATTACGGCCTTCCGCAATGAGGAAGTCTCCAGGATCATCATGACCAGGCCTGCCATCGAGGCGGGGGAGAAGCTGGGCTTTCTGCCGGGCGACCTTCAGAGCAAGGTGGACCCATACCTGAGGCCGCTCTACGACGCTCTCTACCAGATTATGGGGCCGGACAGCTACCAGAAGAACGCGGAAAAGGGGGCCATCGAGGTGGCGCCGCTCGCCTATATGCGCGGCCGCACGCTGGATAACGCCTTCATCATCCTGGATGAAGCCCAGAATACGACGCCGGCCCAGATGAAGATGTTCCTGACCAGGATCGGTTTCGGCTCACGAGTGATCGTTACGGGCGACATGACCCAGAAGGACCTTCCCTTTGATTCAAGGTCAGGTCTTGAGGTCGCCATCGACGTTCTGAAAAAGATCGATGACATCGCATTCTGCGAACTGACCAGCAAGGACGTGGTCCGTCACCCGCTGGTGCAGAAGATTGTCCAGGCCTACGAGCGCTATGAGGAGAAGGGCAGCCGGACGCGCACGCGCAGAGACCGGCCCAGGCAGGAGACGGGGAGATTCTGACAGGATGACCATTATTTTTGAAAATGAGAGCTGTCTGGATCTCGGGCTGCCTCTTTACACGATCGCAGAGACCGTCATCCGGGAAGCTTTAAAGAATGTGGGATGTCCCTATGACGCGGAAGTGAACCTTCTTGTCACCGGGGAGGAGCGGATCCGGGAGATGAACCGGGAATTCCGCGGAATCGACCGGGTGACGGACGTCCTTTCATTTCCCATGCTGGAATTCGAAAGAAGCGGGGATTTCTCATTTCTCAGAAAGGAAGAGGATGACAGCGCCTTCAATCCCTCGACGGGAGAGCTTCTGCTGGGCGATATCGTGATCTGCGCGGACAGGGTACTGCAGCAGGCTAAGGAGTACGGCCATTCCGCAAAGAGGGAATTTGCCTTCCTCACAGCCCATTCCATGCTGCATCTGACCGGCTTCGACCATATGGAAGAGGAGGAGCGCCTGGAGATGGAAGCGCACCAGAGACAGATTATGGAAGGTGTCGGAATTGTCCGCTGAGGGCAGAAGGAATTATGTGAAAACCAGGTTTCATTTAACGGAACCTGATTGTTCCCGGCAGACTGTCTCCGGATCAGAATCCGGAAGGGAAGCCGGTTATAAGCAACTGATGACCAAGGAGTAAAAATGATTCAGGGAAAAGGAGCATTATGAAGAAAAAACATCTGTTAGCAGCTGCCGCTGCCGGAATCATGGCTTTTGCCATGCTCGGATCCTGCGCTTTCGCGGAGGAAGCGGACGAGGAGAATTCCACGGAAACCTGCAAGAGCTATCTGACCGGAGAGACCGTCTCTGTGTCTGTGGGCCGCAAGAGACCGGTCGCGCTGATGCTGAACAATATCTATGACGCGATTCCGCAGTACGGCATTGAGAACGCCGCCGTCGTCTATGAGGCGGAAGTGGAAGGCCTGATCACCCGTCTGATGGGTATTTTCGAGGATTACAAGGACGTGGACCGCATCGGTTCCATCCGTTCCTGCCGTCCTTATTTCATCTATTACGCGCGTGAATTCAACGCCATGTACGGCCATTTCGGACAGGCGATCTACGCGATCCCGGTTCTCCAGCTTCCCACCACGGCCAATATCTCCGGTATCCCGGAATACGGTCTGGCAGCTGACGGCGAGCTTGCTTATTACAGAAGCGACGACCGCCCGTCACCGCACAATGTATTCACCAACTATTCGATGCTGAAGGATTCCATCAAGTCCTACGGCTACACCAGAAAATACAGCGACAGCTACACCGGACACTATAAGTTCGCGGAAGACGGTCAGCCGGTAAATCTGGACAACGGCTTCATCGCGAAGGTTGTCCTTCCCGGCTATACATACAACCACGCCCGCTTTGATTACAACGCGGAGGACGGTCTCTATTACCGTTCCCAGTACGGCGACGCCCAGATTGACGGCGGGACCGGCAGACAGCTGGCCTATAAGAACATTATCATCCAGTCCTGCGAGTCCACGCCCTTCGATGACAACGGCTATCTCTGGACGGATCCCAGGGGAAGCGGAAGCGGCTGGTTCATTACAAACGGCCGTGCCGAGAAGATCAGCTGGGTAAAAGAAGGCTGGACCGCGGATGATCCGGTTGAGACCACGATCGAAGCCGCCAACCTTTCCGTGGACGTGCGCGAGTGCGATTTCAATGTAACCCATTACTATGACGCCAATGGCAACGAGATCACGCTGAACCAGGGCAAGACCTGGGTATGCATCGTCCGCAATTCCAACGCGGATCATGTGATTATCTCCGATGATCCGTCCATTGACTCCTACGCGATTGATTTCTGATGAACTGAGCATATTTCATGACCCGGTGCAGGGATGGCTGCGTGCAGCATCTGTCCGTGTACCGGGCATTCCCATGCGAACCCTGCCGGGCAGGGCAGAACCGGTGCACAGCGCCGGCTTATTTCAGTCAGACTTGGAAAGCGGAGCTTTCTCAGGGGAGGTCTGAAGAGTGAAGAAAGAAGACAGCAGAGCCTCATACAGAGGGAATACGAATTCCACGGCAAGGAACGTCCTGGTTCAGGGTACCATCCTGGCCGGCGCTTCCATAATCGCCAAGGTGATCGGCCTGATCTACCGGATCCCGCTCACCAATATCCTCGGCGATGAGGGCAATACCTATTATTCGACTGCGAATGAGATCTATTCGATTATCCTCATGATCTCTTCGTTCAGCCTTCCTCTTGCTGTCTCCAGACTTATGAGCGAACGGCTGCAGAAGGGCGAGGCGAGGAATGCCGGCAGGGTATTCTTCTGCGCCATGCGGTTCGCTGTCGTCACAGGGGCGGTGCTCGCGCTGTTTACCTACGCGTTCGCGGGCGTCCTCTCCAAATATGTGATGAATCTTGAATACGCCAAATACGGCCTGCGCGTTCTCGCACCGGCGATCCTGATCTTTGCCATCACCGGTGTGTTCCGCGGATATTTCCAGGGCTTTTCGAATATGGTTCCCACAGCCGTCAGCCAGCTGATCGAGCAGTTTATCAACGCCGGCGTGTCCCTGTGGGGCGCTTATGTTCTGTACGATTACGGACTCCAGCTGGCACAGGCAAAGGACGACGAACTTCTCGCCCCGGCCTGGGGCGCGGCGGGCGGAACCTTCGGTACGGTGGCTTCCGTCACGGCAGCCCTCCTGTTCATGATGCTTCTTTATTCCCGCTTCCAGACCCGCTTCGCGCGGACTGTACGGGAGGATCACAGCGATCATAAGGAGTCCGAACGTTTTCTCTACAGGATCCTGCTCCTGACGATTCTGCCCATCATTCTGAGCACGCTGATTTATAATATTTCCAATGTGCTCGACCAGGGGATCTTCAACGCGGTCCTGAAAGGGCAGGGCTACAGTGAGAAACAGTACGCGACGATCTGGGGCATCTATTCGGGCAAGTTCCGTGTGCTGATGAATGTCCCGCTGTCCCTCGCATCCTCCCTCGGCCCGGCCGTCGTTCCCAGCCTTACCGCGGCCATCGCTGTCGGCGACAGGAAAGCGGCGGTCAAAACGGTTCATTCATCCACACGCTACACGATGATCATCACGATCCCCTGCGCGCTGGGGATGGGAGCGCTGGGCGGACCGATCATTGAGATGCTGTTCCATCCGCAGAGCGGAGTGGCTCTGTCTGCGGGGATCCTTCAGGCGGGCGTTCCGGTTATTATCCTCTATGCCCTGTCCACGCTCACGACAGCGATCCTGCAGGGACTCGGACATCTCCGGGAGCCGCTGATCCACTGCGCCGCAGCCCTTGTTGTCCATGTGATCGCCCTGTTTTTCATGCTGCGCTACGCAAACCTGAACATCTATGCGGTCATGTACGCGAACATTATCTTCGCTCTGGTGATCTGCCTGCTCAACGCGCTTTCCATCCGCAGGTACATCGCCTACAGGCAGGAATGGCGCAAGACCTTCCTGGTGCCCGTGATCGCGTCGATCATCATGGCCTTCGCCGCTTTCGCGGTTTACAGGCTGCTGCATATGTTCCTGGGGAACACCGTCTGCACCGTGGCGGCGATCCTGGCAGGCATGATTGTCTATGCCATCAGCCTCGTGGCCTTCCACGGCATGACCCGGAGCGAGCTTATGAAACTCCCGAAGGGCGCGATGATCGTAAGGGTCTTCGAGAAGATGGGACTTCTGAGATAAACGGTAGAAAGCTATGAATGAGAATACTCTGAGAACAATCCGGAAGAATCTGCACCTCAGGGAGCGGATCGTGGTAAAGGTGGGATCCAGTTCCATCACGCACCATCAGACCGGAGCCCTGAACTTCAGGAAACTGGAAGTGCTTGTGCGCGAGCTCTGCGATCTGAAGAACCAGGGGAAGGATATCATCGTGGTCAGCTCCGGCGCGATCGCTGTCGGAAGGCGGACGGTTCACATGCGGGAAAAGCCGCAGACTCTGGAGGCCAAGCAGGCCTGCGCCGCGATCGGCCAGGCGGAGCTTATGATGACCTACCAGAAGCTCTTTGCCGAATACGGGCATATCGCCGCCCAGATTCTTCTGACAAAGGACACGACGGACGATCAGCTGGGCAGCTACAATACGGTCAACACCTTTGACGAACTTCTGTCCATGGACGTCATACCGGTTGTCAACGAGAATGACACCATCTCCACCTATGAGATCCAGTTTGGCGACAATGACAGTCTGAGTGCCATCGTTGCCCGCCTTGTCCGGGCGGATCTCCTGATCCTTCTCTCTGATATCGACGGTCTCTATACGGATGACCCCAGAAAGAATCCGGAGGCGGTCTTCATACCGCTGGTGGAAAAACTGGATGAGCATATGATGAATATGGGGAAGGACTCCGCTTCCGACGTGGGGACAGGCGGTATGGCGACCAAGCTCCACGCGGCCTCCATCGCCACGGAATGCGGCTGCGACATGCTGATCGCGAACGGCGCGGATTTTCATGTGCTCCACCGGCTGATCGAGGGCGAAGAGATCGGCACCCTCTTTCTGGCGAAGCGCTCCTGACCCTTATGCCCCATGATGCGGGGGCAGGAAAATATATAAACAATTCTGCAGACCATACTGCTGACAGATTCTGATGAAGGGCGGATAATTTCTGCCTCAGATCATCTATTTGCGACGGGTAAATCATAATATGACACAAAATCAGACTGCTTCGGTCTTTCAGTCCGAAGAATTCGCGCAGATGCTCCGGGACGCCGGGTCCATGGCCCTGCCGCCCGAAGAGGACTGCTCCGAGCGCCAGGCCTGGTATATCCGCAAGGCGCAGGAACTGGTCCGGGAGAGGGAACTTTCCGCGGGCAGGAAACTGACTGCCTGCGTGGTCACCTTCGGCTGCCAGATGAATGAGCGGGATTCGGAAAAGCTGCGCGGGATCCTGCGCCTTGCCGGCTATGCGGATACAGACAGCGAGGATGCGGATTTCGTCCTCTACAATACCTGTACGGTCCGCGAGAACGCCAATGTGCGCGTCTACGGCCGTCTGGGATCCCTGACTTCCTTCCGGAAGAAGAATCCCGGAATGATCATTGCCCTGTGCGGCTGCATGATGCAGGAGAAGGAAGCGGTTCAGAAGATCCGGGAAAGCTTCCGATATGTAAATCTTGTCTTCGGGACCCATAATCTGCACCGTTTCGCAGAGCTTCTGGTTTCCGCCCTCATGGCGGAAAAAGGAGAGCAGATCATACAGATTGCCGATAAAGCCGATGGAATCGTGGAAAATCTCCCTGCGGAGAGGACCTATCCCTTCAAAAGCGGCGTGAATATTATGTTCGGCTGCAATAATTTCTGCACCTACTGCATCGTCCCCTATGTGAGGGGGAGGGAGATCAGCAGAAAACCCGGGGATATCCTGCGTGAGATCGAACAGCTCGCAGGTGACGGCGTCCTGGAGGTCATGCTGCTGGGCCAGAATGTGAATTCCTACGGGAGGGGGCTTGACACAGCCTGTTCCTTTGCTGAGCTTCTGAAAGAGGTGGAGAAGATAGAAGGGATCAGGCGGATCCGCTTCATGACCAGCCACCCGAAGGATCTGGGGGATGATCTGATCGAAGTGATGAGAGATTCCGAAAAGATCAGCCATCACCTCCATCTGCCTCTTCAGTCGGGCTCCAGCCGTCTGCTGAAGAAGATGAACCGCCATTATACAAAGGAATCCTATCTGGAACTGGTTGAGAGGATCCGCCGGCAGATACCGGACGTATCCCTGACAACCGATCTGATTGTCGGCTTCCCCGGAGAGACGGAGGAGGACTTCCTGGAGACGGTGGATGTGGTGCGCCGGGTGCGCTATGACTCCGCATTTACCTTTATCTACTCGAGGCGAAGCGGAACCCCGGCGGCTGTTATGCCGGACCAGGTTCCCGACGATCTGGTCCACGAACGCTTTGACCGCCTTCTGGCCGAGGTCCAGACCATCGGGAGGGAGCAGTCCGCGCGTTTTGAAGGTCAGGTGAAAAGTGTCCTGGTCGAGCAGAGAAACCGGCAGGATCCCTCCCTTGTCACCGGACGCATCCTGAACAATCTGGTCGTCCATTTCCCCGGCGATGAGAGCCTGATCGGGAAAATCACGGACGTGAAACTCAAAAAATGCCAGGGTTTTTATTACATAGGCGAGCGGGTCTGATGCACCCGCTCTTTTTCAGAAAGAGATAAAGTATGCTGATCGATGAGATCGATGTTTCAAAACTGTCGCCGATGATGAAACTGTATGTCGAGACCAGGAAAGAGTATGCGGACTGTATCCTCTTTTACCGTCTCGGCGATTTTTATGAGATGTTCTTCGACGACGCCGTCCTGGTCTCCAGAGAGCTGGAGATCACGCTCACAGGGAAGGACTGCGGCCTGGAAGAGCGCGCGCCCATGTGCGGAGTTCCCTACCATGCCGTGGACAACTATCTGAACCGGCTGGTGGCAAAGGGATATAAGGTCGCGATCTGCGAACAGGTCGAAGATCCGAAGCTGGCAAAGGGACTGGTGAAGAGGGAGGTCATCCGGATCGCCACCCCCGGAACCATACTGGATACATCCGCCCTGGACGCCTCCCGGAATAATTATCTGATGAGCATCGTCTGTGTGGCGGACCGTTTCGGGATCGCGACCGTGGATATCAGCACCGGTGATTTTCTGGTTACGGAGGCGGACTCCCGAAGGCGGCTGCGCGACGAGATTGTACGTTATCAGCCTGCGGAGATTATCGGGAACAAGTCTCTGGAGCTGAGCGGCATCGATCTGGAAGAGATCAGGGAGACTACGGGCGCCGCCCTCTTTATCCTGGATTCCGACTATTTTGACGACGAGGCCTGCGGCCGGATCCTGTCCGGCCATTTTCAGGGAAAAAACGCCCGGGAGCTGGGTCTGGAGAACATGAACTGCGGTATGATCGCCTGCGGGGCGGTTCTGCGCTATCTGACGGAAACCCAGAAAACGGATCTGGGCAACCTGACTTCCCTCAGCCCCTATACCATCGGCAGGTTCATGGTGCTGGATTCCTTTACCAGAAGAAATCTCGAGCTGACGGAGACCCTGCGGGACAAGCAGAGAAAAGGATCCCTTCTCTGGGTCCTTGACCGCACGAAAACCGCCATGGGAGCCCGCATGCTGCGCTCGTTCATCGAGCAGCCCCTGATCGAGGAAGATGAGATCGAGCAGCGTCTTGAGGCTGTCTCCGAGATGACCCGGAACGCCATCACCCGGGAAGAGATCCGGGAATATCTGCAGCCGGTCTACGATCTGGAGCGCCTGAGTTCCAGGATATCCTACCGCACCGCCAATCCGAGGGATCTGATCGCCTTCAGGACCTCCCTTGAGATGGTGCCGGCCATACGGACCGCCCTGGGAGAATTCACCAGTCCGCTCCTTAAAAAGATCCGGGAGGATATGGATGAGCTTGCGGACCTGAAAGAGCTCATCTCAAAGTCCATTATTGACGATCCGCCCCTGGTGATCCGTGAAGGCGGCTTTATCAAGGACGGGTACAGCGAAGAGGTTGACCGTCTCAGGTCAGCCGGCAGGGACGGAAAAAGCTGGCTCGCGGACGTGGAAGCCAGAGAGCGGGAACGCACCGGGATCCAGAAGATGAAGCTGAAATACAATAAGGTCTTCGGCTACTATCTGGAGGTGCCAAACAGTGCGAAGGACCTGGTCCCGGATGATTATATGCGCAAGCAGACCCTGGTCAACGCGGAGCGCTATATTACCCCGGAACTGAAGCAGCTGGAGGAGACCATTCTGGGCGCGGAGGACCGGCTGACATCCCTGGAGTATGACCTTTTTGTTGAAATCCGGGACAGAATCGCGGATAATACGGCCCGGATCCAGAAGACGGCCAGAGCCATCGCCGGGACGGACGTATTCGCCTCCCTGGCCTGCGTGGCGGAGCGGAACCGCTATGTCTGCCCGAAGATCAATGACAGAGGCCTGATCGAAATCAGGGACGGCAGACATCCGGTCGTGGAGCAGATGGGCGGTTTCGACCAGTTCATTCCCAATGACACCTGCCTGGACAACCGCAAAAACCGGGTCAGCATCATCACCGGCCCCAATATGGCCGGCAAATCAACCTATATGCGCCAGACGGCCCTGATCGTCCTGATGGCCCAGATCGGCTCCTTCGTGCCGGCCAGGAGCGCCAGCATCGGCGTCGTGGACCGCATTTTCACCAGAGTCGGCGCTTCCGATGATCTGGCCAGCGGCCAGTCAACTTTCATGGTGGAGATGAACGAGGTGTCCAATATCCTGAAGCAAGCCACCAGGAATTCGCTGCTGATCCTGGATGAGATCGGCCGCGGCACCTCCACCTACGACGGGCTCTCGATCGCCTGGGCGGTCGTCGAGCATATCGCGAATACACGCCTTCTGGGGGCAAAAACCCTGTTCGCGACCCATTACCATGAGCTGACGGAGCTGGAGGGAAAGATCCCCGGCGTCAACAATTACTGCATCGCGGTCAAGGAGAAGGGGGATGACATCGTCTTCCTGCGCAGAATCGTCAGAGGCGGTGCGGACAAGAGCTACGGGATCCAGGTCGCGAAGCTCGCCGGTGTGCCGGATTCGGTGATCGAGCGGGCGAAGGAGCTGTCCGAGGAGCTTACGAACAACGATATCACGGAGAAAGTACAGCAGATTCAGGAGGAACCGGAGAAGAAGCACCGCCCGCACAGGGTCGACCAGGTGGACATGAACCAGATGACCCTCTTTGACACGGTGACCGACGCCGATATCGTGCGGGAGCTGATGGAGATCGACGTGACGCACCTGACTCCGGTCGACGCCCTGAATACGGTATATGCCCTGCAGAACAAGCTGAAGAACCGCTGGACGCCGCAGGGTTAAAGGAGACATATTTTGCCCACGGATGTAAGCGTCAGCGCAGCAGACGTGGCTGCAAAATAGTCATCCGGGGCATTTAATCAGAGTTCAAAACTTTGTTTTGGGAGGAGGATGCATGCCAGCTATCCATGTTCTGAAAAAAGAAACGATCGACCAGATCGCCGCCGGCGAGGTTGTGGAGCGTCCCTCATCCGTCGTGAAAGAGCTGACGGAAAACGCCATCGACGCGGGAGCCGGCGCCCTGACGGTTGAGATCAGGGACGGCGGTCTTTCCCTGATCCGCGTGACGGACAACGGCTGCGGGATCGAGGAGGAACAGGTCAGGACCGCCTTTCTGCGCCATGCGACCAGCAAGATCGAGACAGTTAAGGACCTGGAAGAGATTCATTCCTTCGGATTCCGCGGAGAGGCCCTGTCCAGCATCGCGGCTGTGAGCAGGGTGGAACTCATCACAAAATGCGCCTCCTCCCTGACCGGAATCCGCTATGTCATTGAGGGCGGAGAGGAGAGCGTCTTTGAGGAAGTCGGGGCCCCGGACGGGAGCACATTCATCGTGCGCGACCTCTTTTACAATACGCCGGCGCGCCGCAAATTCCTCAAAAGCCCCCAGACGGAGGCCGGATATATTGCGGAATTCTGCCAGAAGCTTGCCCTGTCGCACCCCTCCGTCAGCATCAAATTCATGGCAAACGGCCAGACGAAGCTTGTGACAGGCGGAAACGGGCGGATGAAGGACGTGGTCTACGCCGTCTACGGAAGGGAGATCAGTTCTTCCATGATCGGGGTCAGCGCTTCGGACGAAGAAAGCGGCATGCGTCTGGAGGGCTTTATCGGAAAGCCCGTGATCTCCCGCGGAAACCGCTCCTATGAGACCTTTTTTGTAAACGGGCGCCTGGTTCACAATAATATTCTGTCAAAAGCCGCAGAGGAGGGATATGAAACCTTCCTGATGCAGCACCGCTTCCCCTTCCTGATTCTCTCTCTTTCCCTGGACGGGACAAAGGTGGACGTCAATGTGCATCCCGCCAAAGCGCAGGTGCGTTTTTCGGACGGTCCCGGCGTTTTTGAATTTGTAAAGAAGACCGTCCGGGATGCCCTCACCCACAGGGAACTGGTCATTGACGGCGGCGCGTCTGTGCCGGAAAAGACAGCTGCTGCGGGAAAGAAAGAAGAAAAATGGCCGGAGCCTTTTGAACAGATCCGCCGCTCAAAGCTGCCCGGCACTGACAGCCCCTACGGCCCGATGTACCCGGACGCGGAGGAGAGGCGGAAAGCCAGCACAGAGCGCATCGCCAGATCAGAGATCCTTAAGGAAGACGGAATCCTGACGCAGTACGCATCTTCAGGGGCGGCCGGAAGCGGAAAGGAAGGGGTTCAGGAGCGTGCAGTTACCAGGGAGGATGTAAGCGGCCTGCGCCTTCATGCAGGAGAAGGGAATCCGTTCGTCACGGAGATTCCGAAAGCGAAGCAGATCTCCATGTTTGCGCAGGATGAGCGGGGGAATCTGACCTTCGGAATGCCGGACTCCTGCGGACAGGGCATCGCAGATCCGGCAGAGAAAAAAGCCGCCAAGGACACAGCAGAGCAGGAGGTCCGCGCGGATCAGAAAGAATCCGACGGACTTCTCTTAAGCCCCGAACACGTGAAAGAACACCGGCTGGTCGGACAGCTCTTCGGAACCTACTGGATTATAGAATTCCGGAACAGCATGTACATCATCGACCAGCACGCTGCCCATGAAAAGGTAATGTTTGAGCGGCTCATGCAGACCTACCGTCAGAAGGAGGCCGCGCAGCAGCAGCTCTCGCCGCCGCTCATCGTCACGCTCAGCATGACCGAGGAAAGCCTGCTCACCGCCAATATGGACCTCTTTACCCGCATCGGCTTTGAGATCAGCCCCTTCGGCGGAAGGGACTATGCGGTTTCGGCGGTTCCTGTGGACCTGTTCGGACTGACGGAAAAGGAGTATTTTCTTGAGATGCTGGACAGTCTGTCCGCCGATACAGGCAGGCAGTCCATCGAGCAGATTACCGCCAGCGTGGCGACGATGGCCTGCAAGGCGGCGGTCAAGGGAAACACCCGGCTCTCCTTTGAGGAGGCGGACGCCCTGATCGGCGAGCTGCTGACCCTGGATAATCCCTACAACTGCCCGCACGGCAGGCCGACCATCATCTCCATGAGCAAATATGAGATAGAAAAAAAATTCCGCAGAATTGTCTGAGGCGGGGGCGGAATGCTCCGGCTGTAAGAAATGGCGGATTGACAGCGAGACAGATATGATGAATGAACAGATCATAAAGAGCGCTGAAAAGCCCGGCCTGGTCGTTCTGACCGGACCGACCGCAGTCGGGAAAACCGCCCTTTCCATCCGGCTTGCCAGAGCGATTAAGGGAGAGATCATCTCCGCCGATTCCATGCAGGTGTACAGGGGCATGGATATCGGATCTGCCAAGATCCGGGAAGAGGAGAAGGAGGGAATCCCCCATCACCTGATCGATGTCCTCGATCCTGAGGAAAGCTTCGACGTCGTGCGTTTCCAGTCCATGGCGAAGGAAGCGGCCCGGAAGATCCGCGCCGCCGGCCATATCCCGATCGTGACAGGCGGTACCGGTTTCTATATCCAGGCACTGCTGTATGATATTGATTTTACTGAAAATGATGCTGACCGCTCCTTCCGGGACCGGCTTGAGGCGATCGCGGAAACGGAGGACGGCCCTGCCCTTCTGCACCGGATGCTCGAGGAGGCGGATCCCGAATCCGCCGCGCTGATCCATGAAAATAATATCAAGCGGACGATCCGGGCCCTGGAATTCAACCGGCAGACCGGACAGAAGATCTCCGTCCACAACGAGCAGGAGCGTGCCAGGACCTCTCCTTACAATTTCGCCTATTTTGTCCTCAACGACGATCGTGAGAAAGTATATGACCGCATTAACAGAAGGGTCGATCTCATGATGGAGGAGGGACTTGAGGCGGAGGTTGGAAGGCTGCATGAAAAAGGCCTCAAAAGAGATATGGTCTCCATGCAGGGGCTGGGATACAGGGAAATGCTGGCATATCTGGACGGTGAGACGGACAGGGAAGAGGCGGTCCGGCTGATTAAGCGGAACACCCGGCATTTTGCAAAACGCCAGCTGACCTGGTTCCGCCGCGAGAAGGATGTGATCTGGATGAACCGGCAGGACTATCCCTCCGGCGACAGCGCGATACTGGAGGAAATGATCCGGATTCTGGAAGAGAAAGGAATCATTTCCCGGCAGGCATGACGACAGAAGAAACAACGATAAAAGGGTAACAGTATGGACAATCAGATGATAGAAAATATTTACCGGGAGATGGGCATATCCGGGCCTGTCTTCCGTTTCGGACAGAAGATTCTTCAGGGACTTGAGGAGCGATTCCGGGAGATAGACAGCGTGGCGGAATACAATCAGCTGAAGGTAATCCGGGCCATGCAGAAAAACAGGGTCAGCGCCGAGCATTTCAACGGTTCTACCGGATACGGCTACAATGACAGCGGGCGGGAGACACTTGAAAAGGTCTACGCGGACACCTTCCACACGGAAGATGCCCTGGTCAGATCCCAGATCACCTGCGGGACCCACGCCCTCGCGCTGGCCCTGTCCGCGAACCTCAGGCCGGGGGATGAACTTTTGTCGATCAGCGGCAAGCCCTATGATACGCTTGAGGAAGTGATCGGAATCCGGCCGTCGAGAGGGTCCCTGGCCGAATACGGGGTAAGCTACCGGCAGGTGGAGCTGAAGGAGGACGGAAGCTTTGATTTTGAAGCGATCAGAGCAGCCCTTGGTCCGAAGACAAGGATGGCAGCGATCCAGCGCTCCAAGGGCTACCTGACGAGGCCTTCCCTGTCCGTGGAGCAGATCGGGGAAGTGATCCGCTTTGTGAAGGATCTCCGCCCTGATCTGATCGTCATGGTGGACAACTGTTACGGTGAATTTGTGGATCCTGCAGAACCCTCCGACTACGGCGCAGACATGACCGTCGGCTCCCTGATCAAGAATCCGGGCGGCGGCCTTGCACCGATGGGAGGCTACATCGCCGGAAGCCGTGAGTGCGTGGAGAACTGCGCCGTGCGTCTTACCTCCCCCGGGCTCGGAAGAGAGGTGGGGGCGAGCCTGAATACCCTCAGATCCCTCTACCAGGGCTTTTTCCTTGCGCCTACCGTGACAGCCGGCGCGCTGAAGGCGGCCGTCTTCGCGGCAAACCTGTATGAGCAGCTCGGGTTCAAAGTGATTCCGGGCGGAGCGGAGAAGCGGAATGATATCATTCAGGCGGTCGAGTTCGGTTTTCCCGAAGGCGTCATCCGCTTCTGCGAAGGCATTCAGGCGGCCGCTCCGGTGGATTCCTATGTCACGCCGGAGCCCTGGGCCATGCCCGGATATGACAGCGAGGTCATCATGGCGGCCGGCGCCTTTATTCAGGGTTCCTCGATCGAGCTCTCGGCGGACGGGCCCATCAAGCCGCCCTACGCAGTCTATTTCCAGGGCGGGCTGACCTGGGAACACGCCAGGTACGGAATCCTTCGCTCCCTGCAGAGCCTGTACGAGAACGGCTATGTAAAGCTGTAGAAACAGGCATGTTTCCAGTCTTAAGGAGGGAATATGAAGCAGATCGTGGTAGTGGGCGGCGGACCGGCAGGGATGACGGCGGCGATCTCCGCCGCCAGGGCAGGAGCCCGGGTAACGCTCCTTGAATCGGGGCAGAAGGCCGGAAGCAAGCTCCTGCTGACCGGAAACGGCAGGTGCAACCTGACGAATCTGGATTTTGATCCCCGGCGGGATTATGCCTCCTCCGATCCGGAGGCTGCCGGACAGATCTGCAGATCCGTCTTCCGGCAGCTGTCCGTGGACGACACCCTTTCCTTTTTCCATTCCCTTGGCCTCATGACCACAGCAGAGCACGGAACATACATTTATCCGGTCACGGGACAGTCTCTCAGCGTCCTGGCCGTACTGATCCGGGAGCTGGAGCGCCTGAAGGTAAAGGTCAAATTCCGGGAGAAGGTGACAGGTCTTGAGAAAAAGCCGGAAGGATGGCTGGTTCACACCGGCGGCTGGACCTATCCCTGCGGCAGGGTCATTCTCGCCTGCGGCTCTAAATGCCTGCCCGCAACCGGTTCCGACGGGAACGGATACCAGCTCGCTTCCTCCTGCGGCCTGCGCCTTACGCCCATTCTGCCGTCCCTCCCCGCCATTGCCTGCCGCGTCCCGCCCTTCTGGGCCTCCGCCGCCGGCGTCCGTATCCGCGCATGCGTAACGGCATATGCGGGAGGAAGGGAAATCGCCTCGGATACCGGGCAGCTGCAGATCACCGGCCAGGGCCTGTCCGGGATTGTTGTTTTTCAGGTCAGCCGGATGGTTACAAGAGCCCTTGCGGAGAAGAAGAATGTTCTGATCAGCCTGAATTTTCTTCCGGATATGGAGGCCGGCCGGACCGCGGAGGCGCTGAAGCAGCTGAAGCGCTGCTATGACAGCCTTTCCGCCGCAAAGCTTCTGGAGGGAATCCTGCCGCAGAAGCTGATTCCCGCGCTGCTGAATACCCTTTCCATAAAAGCCGGCACAGCCTGCGGCGCCCTTTCAGACCGGCAGGCGGAACAGATCGCGGAGCAGATTCATGCTTTTCCCCTGGAAGCGGTGTCCGTGAGAGGCTTTGACAGCTGTCAGGTCTGCGCGGGAGGGGTCGCCCTGGACCAGCTTGATCCGGAGAGTCTCGCCTGCACTGTTCCCGGCTGCGAAGGCCTGTATATTGCCGGGGAGATGGCGGATATCGACGGCCTGTGCGGCGGCTACAATCTGCAGTGGGCCTGGTCCGGCGGATATGTCGCCGGCATGCATGCGGCCATGGATGAACTGATATAAGGAGATGCCAGAATAAAATGATCCGAATCTCACAGCTGAAACTGAAACCGGACCACAGCCGGGATGACCTTGAAAACCTGATCCGCAGAAAGCTCAGGCTCAGGGAGGATGAAGCCATATCCTGGAAGATCCTGCGGCAGTCCGTCGATGCCCGGAAGAAGCCGGATCTGTTTTTTATCTATACCGTCTCCGTCTCTCTGGCATCCCCTCTCAGAGAACAGAAAATTCTGCGGAAGCTGAAGGATTCCGATATCTCTATTTTTGAAGAGGAGCGCTACAGCTGCCCTGTGCAGGGAAAGCGGATCCTTCATGAAGCTGACAGGCCTGTTATCATCGGAAGCGGGCCTGCCGGTCTTTTCTGCGCTCTTGTCCTTGCCCGGGCAGGCCTGTGCCCCCTTATTCTGGAGCGGGGGCAGGATGTCGACAGAAGAAGCGAAGGCGTGCGCTCTTTCTGGGCCGGCGGATCCCTTGATCCCGATTCCAACGTACAGTTCGGGGAGGGCGGAGCGGGAACCTTTTCGGACGGGAAGCTGAACACGGGCGTAAAAGATCCCGGAGGCCGCATCCGCTTTATCCTGGAACGTTTTGTCGAGGGCGGCGCGGATCCGGAGATCCTTTTTTCCTATAAGCCCCATGTGGGGACGGACGTCCTGAGGGACGTGGTAAAGGATATCCGCCGCGAGATCTGCTCCCTGGGCGGGGAAGTGCTGTTCCGCCACTGCCTGACGGATCTGAGGAGGGAACAGGACGGGGCCTGGATCCTCAGCGTCCGGAAGACGGCCGGGGATGAAGAAAGCGGAGGAGAAGGGAAACACTGCGTGGATATCAGCATCCGCGCAGGGCAGCTTGTCCTTGCCATCGGTCATTCCGCCCGCGACACCTTTTCCATGCTCAGAAGCCGCCGCTTTGTCATGACTCCGAAGGCTTTTGCCGTGGGCGTGCGGGTGCAGCACAGCCAGGAGCAGATCAACCGGGCACTCTACGGGGAGAAATACCCCTCTGCCATGCCCCCGGCTCCCTACAGACTGACGCACAGGGCATCCGGCGGCAGAGGCGTCTATTCTTTCTGCATGTGCCCCGGCGGATATGTCGTGAATGCCTCATCGGAGGAAGGATATCTGGCCGTTAACGGCATGAGCTTTCACGACCGGGGCAGCGGGGCTGCCAACAGCGCGGTCGTGGTGACCGTATCGCCTGAGGATTTCGCGGGTGATCACAGAGACCCCCTCGCCGGGCTTGCCTTCCAGAGAGAGCTGGAGCGGAAAGCGTACCTTGCCGGCGGAGGGAAGATACCGGTTCAGACCTTCGCGGATTTCAGGGCCGGAACCCTGTCAGAATCGCCCGCTTTCGACACGGCAGCCTTCTGCGGAGAATGGACCTTCGCGGATGTGCGCGGGATTCTCCCGGAATATGCAGCGGACGCGATAGAGGAGGGCATTCTTTCCTGGGAGAGGCAGATAGAGGGATTTTCCGGCGCAGGGGTGCTGCTCGCCGGAGTCGAGTCCCGGACCTCCTCCCCGGTACGCATCGAACGCGGCAGCAGTTTTGAGGCGGCCGGCCTGAAAGGCGTCTATCCCTGCGGGGAAGGGGCCGGTTACGCGGGAGGGATCACCTCCGCTGCCCTGGACGGCATAAAGGTGGCGGAAAAGATCATCGCTCGCCTGGAAAACGGCTGAGAGCAGCAGGAATTCCGCTTACGGAGCACCCTCCCACCCTGTCCGCTTCGGTTGACTTTCCGGGCAAAACAGGTACAATATGGAGTAATGAGAGAGAGTATG
>ODAI013824237.1_pt1 | contig 21271 bp, 19 predicted proteins | sample 1539321 | NCBI WGS metagenome assembly ODAI01 (sample SAMN02144231, study PRJEB22623) | gut metagenome | biome: sheep rumen | host: Ovis aries | place: New Zealand | reverse complement strand
CGAAACTTGCAATAAAAACGCAGATACATTCACTATTTATGTCTCCGCAGACGGCAGTGTGATTCCTGCGGCAAACAGCGGCTGCGCTGCCGTATACGTTAAAGAACAGAATATGGCTATTAACGACAAAGAAACAAACAAAAAAATACAAAAGGAAAATCTATTTAAATCAGTATCCACAACTTGGAAAAGCAAAGATAACGATGGCCCCGAACACGTCGTTGGTACAATAAATTCCAGTGACTGGTATGACCAATCAGGAAAGGGTAACTGTAATCCTAAATCCCCAAGTTCCTGCACCAATAATTAAGAAAAGAGGTATTGTATGAATAATAAATTTAAATTCGCATTTACATTATCGGAAGTGTTAGTATGTTTAACACTCGTAGCTGTATTGGCGACATTACTTGTTCCTACAATAAAAGAATATAAACCAAACAAAAATAAGGTCATGTTCAAAAAAGCCTATCAACTGGCTGAACGCGCTATTGTTGAACTTGTTAATGATAATGACCTATATCCTGATGCCGCAGGGGTAAACGGATTTGATAACGTTTCCAAAGTAAGAGTAAAAATAGGAAGACTTACAAGTAACAGCTCAGAAAGTTTTGGAAATCTTGTCGAAATCAGCGAGGCAGATAAAGACGGCATAAAAAAGGTTTATGTCGGTACGGATAAACCAACAGAGCAAGTAGACAAAGCAAAAGCAAAATTTTGCATACTTTTTGGTAATATGCTAAACCCGACAAAAGAAGTTGTATGCGGAGCAGACAAAGGTTACGGCGATGCACCGTCACTAATTACAAATGACGGTATATATTGGTACCTTCCCCACACTAACTTTACAAACAGCGGAGATAAAGATAAAAACAAATTAGCATGGAAAAAAATCCTAATAGACGTTAACGGTCCAAAAGCGCCAAATAAAATCGACAAAGAGGGACAAAATGACATATGTGACGGGAAGATTGACCGTTTCACCATTTACGTAAGATCAGACGGTAAAATGCAAGTACAAGGGGTTTGCGCAAGAGAATTTCTCAATGATGTCAGCTTAGCTAACAAAGAATTAAGCAAAAAAACTAATACGGAAATGGGTTGGACTAAACTTTCTCCTGCTTGGACATCAGCAGACGGCCCTGCTCACATAGCTGGCTCAACCGACGGTAAGAATTCATACTGGGATGAAAAATAAATTATATTCCGACACTCAGACCTGCACAAATGTTTATACTCTGACCGGTTACGGCTTTAGCCTCTTCTGATATCAAATACTTAACCATTCCCGCAACCTCCTCGGGTTTTACGAACCGACGCTGCGGGATACATTCGATTATTTCTTCTCGGGAAAACTCACTGTCTTCAATTGAATCATTCCCCAAATCAGTGTCAACCCACCCGGGGTTTATTGTATTTACCGTAATATTATATTCTGCCAACTCTAAGGCTAAAGCTTTGGTTAAACCTATCAAACCTGCCTTTGATGCAGAATATAAACTTGCATTTGCTTCACCCATAACACCGGAAATAGAACCGATATTTATAATCCGCCCCCATTTATTTTTTTTCATATAAGGAACGGCAGCTTTTATAAGTCTTGTCGGCGCAATAAGATTTGTTTCGTAAATACCTGATATATCAGCATCAATCACATCGATTGCGCCATAAATATAAGCTCCTGCATTATTTATCAATACATCAATATTATTTGATACAATAAAATCTTCTAATACTTTTGTATCACAAGACAGATCGCATACACAATACGCAACCGCATCAATTTGCTTTAACAAATCTTCATTTCGTGCCGTAACAAACAGATTGCCTTTATCCTTTAAACATTCCGCAATTGCTTTGCCAATTCCTCGGGTAGCACCAGTGACAAGTATATTCATAGTATCTGCTACTTTATAATATTAAAACCTAACAAAAAAGTCGTAATAGTAAATATTAATGACAATATAGCCGTTAACTTATTCAGCCCTTTTTCTGCACTTTTTTGAGAAGTAAAAAGTTGAGCAGCACCACCGATGCCGGCAATTCCATCACCTTTCGGAGAGTGGAGTAACACTAATATTATTATCAAAAGGGCTGAAATAATTTGCACAGCCCAAGTAAATTTTAGTAACATTATAATTTTTTCTCCTTTTTCTTTGAAATGAAATGAGCACGTTTAGAATTTAATTTAATATTTTCAAAAGTATATAAACGTGCGGGACGTTTTGAAGATGATTTTGTATATTCGTCTAATTCTCTCAAGCCTTCAGTAGCCAAAGCTTTCTTTCTGAAATTACGTTTATCCAGACTCTTGCCCATAATGAGCTCATATGCTCTTTGCATTTCAGTCAGAGTAAACTTTTCATTCAAAAGCTGATATGCAACAGGACATATTTCAAGTCTTTCACGTGTACGCTTCATAGAATATTGAATAATTTCTTTATGGTCAAAAGCTAAAGGCGGCAAATCAGAAACCTTATGCCATCCTAATTCGGGAGTTGAAACAACTTTAATATCTTCCGCCCTTACCAAAGCAAAATATGCACACGTAATTACCCTTGAATTAGGGTGTCTTAACGGGTCACCAAATGTATACAACTGTTCAAGATAAATGTTATCGACATTGGTTCGTTCTTTCAAAACTCTCAACGCTGCCTGATCCAAATTTTCGCTTAAACGAACATATCCGCCGGGGATTGCCCATTTATCTTTAAAAGGCTCATTTAACCTTTTTACCAGCAAAACTTGGATTGAATTATTAATTAAAGTGAGAATTACGACGTCGACCGTTATCTCGTGTGTTTTAGTTTCATTAAACATAATTATCTCTACCCTGTCTATATAATACAATAAAAATATATTTTAGTATAAATTAATAAATTTTGTTAAGATTTATTTACAAGATTTGAAAAAAAGCAATTTTTTAAAGGGAAAAAACTTTATATAAATAGGTTAGGTTATAGGGAAAAGAAAAATGTGTTATAGTAGTTTTTATTGTACAGGTTTTGACGGATATACATATTCAGGGACAGGGACAAATCCTTTTATCAACAATATGTATTTCTTATTAGGCAGTCTTAACTCACTGTTTCAGAGTTTTAATCCAAATGGAGGCCGCAGACAGTGTAACTGCTATGTTAATTCATTGTTTGACAACAAGAATGTAGATGTTACCGGAATAATCCCTGCTCCTGGGTCAAATGTTCCCCAAATGAGTGTTATTGACACATCCGGCTTTACACTTCCTGCGACACCGGAATATCCGACTTTTACACCGGAAAACGTAACAGGAACAGGTGTTGGAGTACTTGCCCCGGGAATACTTAACACAGGAGTATTACCACCTTTACCAAATCCCCTTTTAGGTGCAATACCGGGACAAGGTACGATTCCTCCTGACTTGCTCTCTAATCCCTTGTGGATGTCGATGCTCTTAAACGCACAACCAAGGGCAGCACAAACGCCACAACAAGCAAATCCTGAACAAGCAGAACCAACAGCAGCCGTAGTTACCCCCTCAGGCAATCAAACAAATCCATCAGCTGCACAACTGAACATAACAACACCCTATACAGGCACGGCAGCAGATTTGAATACTAAATTAAAAGGCGCTTTAACAGGTAAAGGGGAAACATTTTTAAAAGCTCAACAACAATACGGAATTAACGCAGCTTTTCTTGCTTCAATATGCATACAAGAAAGCGGAAACGGCAGAAGTAACTTAGCACAGACTAAAAATAATGTAGGCGGTGTTAGAATACCGGGTTCAACCCAATTCAAAACTTATAATAATGTAGAAGAATGTATAATGGATATGGCCAGATTTTTAAAATCCGGATATGCAGATAAAGGGATTAACACAATCGCCAGCGTCGGAGCAAAATACTGCCCGTCAAACGATCCGACAGATGTTAACGGAACAAATAACAGATGGGGTGCTTGCGTAGGAAATATATACAACCAAAACTTTGCATAATTAAATGTTACTACATTCGCAACAAATCGCAATAATATATTGCGCAGGGATTTTTTTTTTATTATTCTGTTGCTGAAGATTAGTTTATAATGTTCAGGAAGGAAAATTTGAATGCAAAAGGGATATGTAGAAAACGGCTTTATAGTCGACTTAGCCCATTCTAAGAAAACATCCGAGGTCATATACGAATTAAGTAAAATTCTTGATATGCCTGAAGCAAAAAACAAAAAAATATGTCTTAAATTGGGTGATATGAATTTATCAGAGCCGGAATTAGTCAGTATTAAAGCATTAATAGAGACTATGGATTCGGAAATTGAATTTATAAGTACAAGCTCGGACGTGACAGCAACGTCTGCAAAAGAAATAGGCATTGAAATATCTAATTTGGGAACTGTTGTCCCGGCATTAGACATAAATGCATCCGAAGAAACAAATAACACCATTAACGAAGAATTAGTATCTGCTCTTGATAAAATATTCGGAGAAGATGATTTCGAATCAAAAGCCGAAGAAAATTCTCAAAACATAGAAAATACATCTGATGTAACAGAAGAAAATATTGTAGAAGGCGATATAGAAGTTGTTACATTTGAAGAAGCAGAAGATTTGGAAGAATTAAGAAAACACGACAGAGAATCAGAAAATCTGCCAACATTATATATTCATCGCACATTACGTTCCGGTCAAAGTATTTCTTCTGACGGAAATATTGTAATAATCGGTGATGTAAACCCCGGAGCAGAAGTAATAGCCAAAGGCGATATTACTGTATGGGGAATTTTGGCAGGAATTGCAAAAGCAGGTTCTGACGGCAACAATTATTCTAAAATAAGAGCATTAAAACTTAATGCAATCCAAATCAGAATAGGAAACGTATTTGCACGCAGACCTGATACTGTTAATACACCTTACATTCACAGAACGGATTCATACGTACCGGAAGAAGCAAGGGTTAGCAAAAACCACATTATGATATACAAACTTCACGAAGCTTAATGGAGATAAGAAATATGGCGACATTAGTTAATGACGAAACGAAAGTTGAAAAATCAATGGAAATAAAAGAAGAAGATTTAAAAACAGAAAAAGAATCAGCTGTAACAGACACAACAGATTCAACCGAATCTGCAGCTGAAATAAAGGAAGAAAAAATTGCCGGTAAAGGCAGAGTAATAGTTGTAACATCCGGCAAAGGCGGAGTAGGTAAAACAACTACGAATGCCAATATCGGTACAGCACTGGCAAGAGCAGGCAAAAAGGTAGTTATGATTGATACCGATTTGGGTTTAAGAAATCTTGACTTATTGCTTGGATTAGAAAACAGAATTGTATATACGATTGTAGACGTTGTTGAAGAACGTTGCAAATTAAAGCAAGCCTTGGTTAAAGACAAAAAGAATCCTAACCTTTGTTTACTTGCAGCGGCACAAACAAGAGATAAAACCGCTGTTACAGAAGAACAGTTAAAAGACATCTGCGAACAGCTTAAAAAAGACTTTGACTTTATATTGGTAGATTGTCCTGCCGGGATTGAGCAAGGTTTCCAAAATGCTGTTGCAGGAGCCTCTGAAGCAATCGTTGTTACTACTCCTGAAATGTCGGCTGTCCGAGATGCAGATAGAATTATCGGACTTTTAGAAGCAAAAGAAGAAATTAAATCTTATAAACTGCTTATAAACAGAGTAAGACCAAGCATGATTGCAACAAATGATATGATGAGCGTTGAAGACGTTCAAGAAATACTTTCAACATCGATAATAGGGGTAATTCCTGAAGATGCGGGAATTATCACTTCTACCAACAAAGGTGAACCGATTGTAAATGACGAAAAATCGTTGGCAGGACAGGCTTATTCGAATGTTGCAAGAAGAATTATGGGTGAAGACGTACCGCTATTAAACCTTGATGTAGATACCAGCCTTAAAGGTAAAGTTAAAAAGTTTTTCAGCGGATTGTTTGGTAGTAAGGAGAACTAGAGATGAAAGATATATTTTCAGAATTATATAATAAGGTTCTCGGCTTCTTCCGTCAAACAGAAAGAAAAGAAGAAACAGAAACAGCAAAAGATGTTGCGTGCAACAGATTAAAAGTCGTATTGATGCAGGATAGAACCAACTTAAGTCCGGAATTGATGAACAGAATGAGAAAAGAATTGGTTGAATTACTGTCAAAATACGTTGAAATGGATAAAGAAGCTTTGGAATTAGGGTTTGAACAAGAAGGCACTCAAATGGCTTTAATGTTATCTATACCTGTTGTCAGAGCTAAAGATGAAGCGGAAATTGAAGAAATTTTAGCCAAAGAAGATGCTGAAAAAGCAAAAGCAGAAAGCGGTGATGAAGATATTAAATCAGAATCCGATAATTCGGAAGAAACTTCGGAAACATCAGACTCGGAAATAAGCGACGATGAAACAGCAATTATAGAAGATTCTGATTCGGAGATTGAATCTTCAGAAGAAAGTTCAACAGTAGTATCTGATGATGAATCAATTGAAGTTGAAGACGAATCCTCAATCGTAATTACAGAAGAGGCTGAGGAAAAAGAAGTTGAACTTGCAATTGCATCTTCTTCAAAATCAAACAAAAGGCATAAATAGTAGCAAAAAAAAACGGAATATAACAAAAATATCGGGTTTGTGAACCCGATATTTTTTCGTCTAATAATTAATAACAACTTACTTACTACATTCTTTCCGGAGCAGAGACACCCAGTAAATCCAACGCATTATTAAGTACTCTTTTTACGGAAACAACCAGAGCTAAACGAGATTTCATCAAGTCTTTATCCTCAGAAATTACTCTGTTTGCGTTGTAGAAAGAATGAAATTCACTTGCCAATTCCTGAACATACCTGCATATAGTGTAAACTTGTCGAGTTTCGGCAGAAGTTTTTATCATAGACTTAAACTCTTCTAATTTTAAAATCAATTTTTTAGCAGTATCAATGGTAGGAATAATGACATCGGCAGAATAAGAATTTATAAATTCATTAAATTCTTCTTTAGACATAGGAGCTTTAGTAACATCTCCTGTTTGAGAATTAATTTTATCTTCAACAGCATTCCTTAATATAGAACAAGCTCTTGCATGAGCATATTGAACATAAAATACTGGGTTTTCGTCACTGTTCGTCTTGGCTAATTCAATATCAAAATCAAGAGTAGTATCAATATTTCTCATTGACATCCAAAAACGTGTGGCATCAACCCCTACTTCATCAACCAAGTCCTCTAAGGTAACCATATTTTTACGTTTACCCATTCTGACTTCTTCCCCGTTTATAACAAGATTTACGAGCTGTCCAAGAAGTATTTCCAACTTATCAGGGTCATATCCTAAAGCTTCTAAAGAAGCCTTTACCCTTGCGACATAGCCGTGGTGATCAGCACCCCAGATATCAATCATTCTGTCAAAACCTCTTTCGAGTTTATCTGCGTGATACGCAATATCAGCAGTCAAATATGTATTAGAGCCGTCAACTTTTTTTATAACTCTATCCTGATCATCGCCATAGTCAGAAGATTTAAACCAAGTTGCACCATCTTTCTCATAAATCTTACCTGAATCTACGAGTTTATTAACGTAATGCGCAACCTTACCTGAGTTATGCAAGGTAAGTTCAGAATAGAAATTATCAAACTTTACTCTCAATTTATCAAGTAATTCTCGTTGAACTCTTTCTTCATACACTTTTGCAAAATCACAATATACCTGTAAATCGATTTTATCAACATCCTCAACAGATTTTATTTCACTATGAGTCTTTAAAAATTCTTTTGCAACAGGGATTAAATAATCACCCGGATAGTAATTTTTTCTTTCCACTTCATCTGTCGGGAAATCAATATTGTCACCGAGTTCTCTTTTTACTCTTATTATCAATGATCTGCCTAACTTTTGAATTTGAGAACCTGCATCATTAATATAAAATTCCTGATAAACATCATGACCGTAGAACTTTAAAAGATTAGCAAGCGCTGAACCCATCGCAGCCCAACGGCCATGGCCTATGTGAAACGGACCTGTCGGATTTGCAGAAATATACTCTAAGATTATTTTTTCAGTTTTAACATTTTCAGGTCTGCCATATTCCTTATCTTTATCAAAAATCTCTTTTATTGTATTCTTTAACAGAGTATTACCGGTCTTAAAATTTATAAATCCGGCAACAACGGAGTATTCATTATCACCTTTATCAACATATTCAATAATAGTATTAGCAATCTGCGGCGGTGCCATACGAGCATATCTTGCTAACGATGAAACATTTATGGCAAAATCTCCAAACTCAGCATTTTTAGGACGTTCTGTCGACAAAGTACCTTTATCATAAGACTTCATTTCACCTAATTTATTATCTTTAATCGCCTTCAGTATGGCATTTTCAATACATTCTAAAAAATAATCTTTTATCATATCAATTCTCTCCTGTGAAATTATTTTATCATAAACATGTTTGTTATATAATTTTGATATGGATATGCTAAACACTCAAAACATAATAGAACGTATCAGAGAAATTATGGACGATGACACGCTTGTTCAATTAAGAGAAGAATTGAACAGCTATCACGAAGCAGATTTAGCTGATATTTTTCAAGAGCTTAAGCCTGAAGAAAGACTTGAGTGTTTTAAGCTGCTCGATATTGAAAAAGCAGCCGACTTGATGGAATATCTATCCCCGCAAATTCAGGTTGAATTGCTTGGCGAAATAGATGAAGAAATGGCATCCAGAATTATTACCAAATTGCCGCACGACGCAGCGGCAGACGTTTTGGGTGACATGGAAGATGACGAGTCAGAGACATATCTGGATAAATTAACGCACAAATTTTCGGAAGAAGTAAGAGAACTGCTTACATATAACGAAGATACAGCAGGCGGTATGATGAACCCTGTTGTTCTGACAGTTAACTCTGAAATGAGCGTAAAAGATGTATTAAACCATATAAGAATAAGCGCAACGGAAGATAATTTAGAGTTATATTACGTATATGTAGTTGATAAACAAAATCATCTGCTGGGGGTTGTTTCGCTGCGTAAACTGCTAACTTCACCTATAAATCAAAAAGTACAAGATATAATGATTTCCGACATTGTAAAGCTTCACGTTGATGATTACAGTGATTACATTATTGACGTATTTATGAAATATCAATATAATGCATTGCCGGTTGTCGATCTGTATAACAGACTAAAAGGGATGATAACTTGGGATGACGTACATGATTTATTTGAAGAAGAAACGACAGAAGAAATCTACCAGACATCAGGTATTTCGACAGTATAAGTAGACGAAGACGAAATATTATCAGGAAGCATGACAAGAGCAATAAGAGCGAGGACTCCATGGTTGTTTATTACACTGCTTGGAGAATTTGTTGCCGTCAATGTTGCCAACCATTATGACCATACATTTTCATCCTTACCTGTTGTAGCTGCGTTCATGCCATTATTAGCAGGATTGGGCGGTAATATAGGAACACAAAGTATTACACTTATGGTAAGAGGCTTGTCAACAGGACAAGTTACTATGAGTTCTGCATGGCACCACATTATTCGTGAAACATTTATCGGCGGGATAATAGGTTTGATATTTGGAAGCTTGGTAATGCTTGCAACATACGGCTGGCAGCACAGCATTGGTCTGGGTTGCGTAGTCGGACTTGCAATGGCTATTAATATGACGATGGCAACAGTAATCGGAACATTAACTCCACTTGGATTGAAATCAATAAAAATTGACCCGGCGGTTGCTTCAGGGCCTGTAATTGCAACAACAATAGATGTCGTAGGATTACTTGTTTACTTTACGCTTGTCAGCATATATCTAATTAAATTTATCTAAGAAATCTTAATAATTTGGCAAACAAAAAATTTCAGGTTAAAATATTAATTACACAATAAAATAAGAGAGAGAGATTATGGTTCAAAATAAACAAACTAAAAAAAACCCCGAAAGCAACCCCTTTGGAAGCAGTAGAACGAATGCAAGACGGGAAGCTAGAAATGCTGCACATTCAAAATCGGTAAAAGCATTTATAGTATTCTTTTTTATTTGTATTGCTGCAATACTGGGAGTTTTTCATATAGGATTAAATACAAACTTCTGTGCAGACCACTTTGGCAATGACGCAGCCATAACAAAATTTTTCGATAAAATGGCGAGCAAGAATTCGGAAAAAGCTGATGCTGATTTTTCTATTCCGCTTTTATCGAGGAAGAAAAATATACTTTTACTTGGGGTTGATGCAAGTGAAAATCCGGATGATTTATGGTCAGGGACAAGGACTGATACAATAATATTGTTAAATGTCGATCCTAAAACTAAATCCGTCAATGCGCTTTCTATTCCAAGAGACAGTAAAGTATTTTTACCGGGCGATAACGGTATACAAAAAATCAATGCGGCTCATGCTATCGGCGGTGTTGATATGACAATAAAAACAATTGAGCATACATTGGGCGTAAAAGTTGACAAATATATTATGGTTCATGATAATGCCGTAAAAGCGATTGTTGAAGCTTTGGGCGGTGTCGATGTTTACGTTGAAAAAAATATGAGATACAACGATTGGGCGGGGCATTTGCATATTAATCTTGCAAAAGGGTATCATCACTTATCTCCGGAAGATGCTGTCGGCTACCTCAGATTTAGACATGACCCAATGGGAGATATTGGGAGAACTCAGCGCCAACAATGGTTCTTAAGAGGTTTGCTGGCTGAACTCAAAAAACCTGAAACCGTTACAAAAATTCCGGATATAGTCGGAGTTGCCAGAAAATACATAAAGACCGATATGTCTATGTATGATTTAACTCAATTTGCAATGCTTACAAAGAATTTAGATATGGATAAAATCGAGATAGCAGTTCTTCCCGGAGCACCAAACAAACACGGGTACGTCAGCTATTGGATTTTAGATCCGGAAAAAACTCAAGAAGTTGTGAACAGACTTATTTACAGAAAAAAGGTTTCGCATGAAGCAGATATTGATGCATCGGCATCTATTGTTTATACAGACGGAAATGTTTCGGAAGCACAGGATATAATGTCTGCTCTAAAAAAAGAAGGGGTTATCATAGCTTGTGAAACAAGAACTTCTAAAGCACATTCACAATTTATTGCACACAAGCCAAAAGTTACAAACGATTACTTTAACCGTCTAAAGAAATCTGTTTCTAACCTAAACGACTATCAATTCGTATATGACCCAGCTTCATTTATGTGCGCTGAAACCGATTTTACGATAGTTGTATCAAGTAAATAACAAGTTAAATAATTTTTCAAACTCAGGAAACGATATATTTGCCCATTCAAAATCATTTATACAAATAGGATTTTGGCAAATTAGACCTGCAACGTACAAGCTCATTGCTAACCTATGATCGTTATATACTTCGACCTCACAAGAGCCGTTTAAATCTTTTTTCCCGCTAATAATAAATCCATCAGGTTTTTCATCTATATCGGCTCCGAGTTTTTTCAATTCATTAACAGTAGCCGTGATACGATCGGACTCCTTATTCCTTAAATCACCTGCGTCAGAAATCACTGTTTCGCCATCAGCTTGGGTTGCCAAAACGGCAATTATCGGTAACTCATCAATCAGGCGAGGAATAATGTCACCACATATTTTGCATGCTTTTAAATTTGAATACTTTACTCTGATATCCCCAACCAATTCGCCTGAGATTTCACGCTTATCAAGTATAGAAACATCACCACCCATAGCGGAAGCGACCTCTAAAATACCGCATCTGGTAGGATTTAAGCCAACGTTTTTAAGTATAACATCGGAATTTGGAACAATCAAAGCTGCTACAATGAAGTAAGCAGCTGAAGATATATCCCCGCAAATATCAATTTCCTTCGCTACAATATCTGATTTTTTTACAGAAACGGTACACCCGTTTTGAGATATATCCGCACCCATATATTTAAGCATTAATTCTGTATGATTACGTGACAAATACGGCTCTGTTACGCTTGTAACGCCATCTGCATACAAACCTGCAAGAATAATAGATGATTTAACTTGCGCCGATGCTATCGGAGAAAAATAATTTATACCAGACAATTTTGAACCAAAAATTTTAAGCGGTGCACGATAGTCATCTGACACGATTTTCGCACCCATTTGCGACAAAGGTTCAATTATGCGCTTCATTGGACGTTTTGAAAGACTTTCATCTCCAATTAACACAGAATTAAAATTTTGCCCTGCTAAAATTCCGCTTATCAAACGCATAGTAGTACCGGAATTACCGCAATCCAAATCATTGACAGGCGGCTGAAATATCCCGTTTGAATTTACTCTAACCGTTGACTCATCTTGAAAAGTTATTTCAGTGCCTAATTGTCTAAATATATTCAATGTTGAATTTGGGTCTTGACCTTTTGAAAAATTTTTTATAATAGAAGTACCTTTAGCCATAGAAGAAAACATAATTGCCCTATGAGATATTGATTTATCAGCAGGAATAATAACTTGCCCTTTTAAACCACTCTTACATTTAAAAACTTCTTTTATCATAAAAAAATATTACCATAAATCTTATGTTCATGATACAATTTAAACAAACAAAATATATGGAGACGTGTCCGAGCGGTTTAAGGTGCAATCTTGGAAAGGTTGTGTGGGAGCAATTCCACCGTGAGTTCGAATCTCACCGTCTCCGAATTAAAAACCCGTCTATAAGACGGGTTTTTAATTAAGACAGTAGAGATGAGAATCTCAATAATGAGTTCGGAACGAGCGAGCAGAGTGCGAAGGTTTGATTAAGAAATAATTGAAAATTATAAAGTAATTAACCGGAGACACGTTTAGCGCGAGCGAAGTGATAAATCTCACCGTTACCATATTTAATCAGAGAGTAAGACGAAATGTCTACTCGCTTTTATTGCAATTATATATAAATATATGCTATAATTCAATTATATTACATTGGAGTAAGTTATGAATAAAATTTTTATTTTACTTTTATCTTTAATATTAATAACAGGATGCACGCGACAAAACAATTCTGCTGAAATAACCAAAAACGCACTGAAACAACGAAATAATATCATTGCTGACGGTATACTAAAATTCGACAATGGACCTGTCATATACCAGAGAATTTATTTTAATGACACAAAATGGAAATCAGAAACTTCATATGACAACGGAAAAACTTATAGTAATGCCGGTAAAATTTTTGACGGACAAAATGTATATAAATACAAACAAAATAAAGCTGCTCCTATATTCTTAAAGGAGAATTTTAGCGGTTCATATCCTGAGTTTTTCAGAAAAACTCAACTTGATAACCCTCTGTATCTTAACTTCAATTGGATGTTGTATTTAAAAAATGAAAAACTTGGTAAGATTAGAAACATTAACGGTTATGACTGTAGAATGGTAGATATAAAAAAACCAAAATTTTCAGCTTGTATCAGTGAAGAGTACGGAATTGCCGTGTATATAAAATCCGAATTTTACAATAAATTAGATGAAATTATTATACTATCAATTAACAAAACAAATTTGCCGGACTCTACGTTTAAGCTACCAAATAATATAAAAATTGAAAAAGAATTGCAAAAACCTAATTCAAAATATCCTCGAAATTCCTAATATAATTTTACGCAGAAACTTTTGTATCCATAGATTTTATATCAATCGTTATTCTATCCTTAAATATTTTATTTAATGAATTTACCAAATCATTTGACGCATTTACCCAAAACATAGATGCTGTCAGAACTTTTGCAGTATCTCCATCATCGTCAACTTTTAGCATAACAGGGTCTGAACCTTGAAATTCAACTAATTTGTTTTTCAAAAATACCAATTCTTCAAATTTAAACTCATCATTTAACTTTATAGAAAATATATTTGAATTATCAACGGTTTTAACAGAATCAATCAATATTGTAGGCTGCTCATCACCTTCTCTGCGACTAATTTTTCCGGAAATAATCACTCGCTGCTCGCTTTGTAAGAAATCGCCGTATGAAGCAATAGTGGAATTAAAAGCTAAACATTCGGCTTTGCCTGTCAAATCTTCGATAGTTACAAATCTGATAAATTTTGTCGGATCTTTTTTGGTCGGAATTTGCTTTACTGCCGTGATAAGACCACAAACCGTAACAACCTTATCATTAGGAAGCGCTGCCAACTCCGATACCTTGTGAGTCATTAAAAACGGTAATTTGTCACGTATCGTAGACAGCGGATGACTTGTTACATAAAAACCTAAAAATTCCTTTTCTAAAATTTGAATTTCTCTTTCGCTAAATTCTTCATCAGAACCGGCAAGCTGAAATTTTGCATCCTCTATTGCAGAACTATCTCCTAACATGTCAAACAAACTTGTCTGCCCTGATTCTTTTTGCTTTGCCTCCTTAGAGGCAGTTGCCGTAATATATTCTATATTATCCCAGAGCTGCTTACGACTCTTTTCTATTGAAGCGAAAGCGCCTGCTTTAATTAAGCCTTCCAAGGTCTTTTTATTTGAGCATTTAGTATCTAATCTTTTTATATAATCATAAATGGATTTAAACGGTCCGTTTTCATTTCGCTCTTTTATAATTTCTTCAATAACACCTTCTCCGACTTGTTTTATTGATGCCAGCCCAAAACGAATACTGCCTTCATCAGGAGTGAATGAAGCATAAGAATGGTTTATATCAGGCGGAAGAATTTTAATCCCTTTCTTCTGCGCTTCTTCCATATATAATTGAGTTTTATCCTGTTCACCTGCAACACTCGACAACAATGCCGATAAATATTCAACAGGATAATGACATTTTAAGTATGCTGTCTGGTATGCAACAAAAGCGTATGCGGCAGAGTGGCTTCGGTTAAAACAGTATGATGCGAAAGCTAATATTTGGTTAAATAAGTTCGTTGCAGCTTCAGCCGTCATACCATGCTGTGCGGAACGTTCGATGAATTTACCTTTTTGTTTTTCCATTTCATCGACTTTTTTCTTCCCCATCATACGACGAACCATATCCGCCTGACCGAGAGTATAATCCGCAAGAGTTTGGAACACCTGCATAATTTGTTCCTGATAAACAATCGTTCCGTAGGTATCCTTTAATACCGGTTCAAGTAATGGATGGGCATAAGTAATAGCTTGACGTCCGTGTTTTCTTTCAACGAAGTCATCAACCATCCCTGAATCCAACGGTCCCGGTCGGAACAAGGCAACCAACGCACCTAAATCTTCAAACACGTCAGGTTTTAACTTTTTAACAAGATTTTTCATCCCCTGAGATTCAAGCTGAAATACCCCGTCTGTATCACCTGTCATAAGCATATCATATACAGGCTTATCATCTAATGGAATGTTATTTATATCAACTTCAATACCCTGCTGCTCCTTTATCATATCAACAGTTTTATATATTGTAGTGATATTTCTTAACCCCAAAAAGTCCATTTTTAAAAGGCTTAGTACTTCTGTTACATCATGCGGCGGATAACCCGTTTGAATAATACCGTCCTTTGAGGGCTGAACCGGCAAAATTTCATCTAAGGGTTTTGGTGCAATAATAACACCTGCAGCATGAGTACCTGTATTATTTTTTATACCCTCAATACCGACTGCCAAATCTATAATTTTCTTCATCCCGACAGTCTTACCTTCCATAGGGTCACCGACAGGTACTTGATAATCCTGGTCATATAAAGTTCTTAACTCAGAACCTTCAAACTGCATAGCCTTTTTAAGAGTTTTCGCTTTATCATCAATACTTAAAGCAAGTTCTATTGCAGGGTCAATAAGTCCTGCGAGTCTGTTACTTTCGGGAAACGGCACTCTTAAAATCCTTGCAACACCCTTAAATGCAGCCTTAGCTGCATACGTACCAAATGTAATAATCTGACAAACTCTATCCTCGCCATATTTTTTTGTAACGTAGTCTATTACTTCTCCACGTCGTTCAATACAGAAATCTATATCTATATCAGGCATCGTAAAACGTTCGGGATTCAAAAATCTTTCAAACAACAGTTTATGCTGTATCGGATCAAGATCGGTAATCTCTAAAGCATAGGCAACAATTGAACCGGCAGCAGACCCTCTGCCGGGACCGACAGGTATTTTATGAGTTTTTGCAAAATGAATAAAATCCCAAGTAATAAGAAAATATGCAGAAAATCCCATCTGCTCAATTACGCCGATTTCATAATTTGCACGTTCTTTTAATTCAGGGGTAACTTCACCATATCTTTTCTTTAACCCTTGAAAAACCAAATATTCAAAATAAGATTCAAGGGTATGTCCTGCCGGCACCTTATAATCAGGTAATGGGCTTTTTCCAAGCTCAATCATAAGGTGGCATTTTTCTGCTATATCAACCGTATTTTGAATGCATTTTTCAAAGGTTTCAGAATCCATCCACTTAAAAGAATCTCTAAGTTGTTCAGCAGTCTTTACATAAAATTCATTATTCGGAAAATGGAAACGGTTTGGGTCGTCTTTATCACTATTAGTCTGCATACACAATAATGTGTCATGCATATCGGCATCTTCTTTTTTCAAATAGTGAGAGTCGTTTGTAATGACCATTTGAATATCCAAATCTTTTGCAATTTGGATTAATTCAGGATTAGTCCTTTTTTGCTCGTCTAACCCGTGGTCTTGAAGTTCAATATAATAATCATCTCCAAATAATTCCTTATATTGCTTTGCAACAGCAAAAGCCTTTTCTTTATCACCATTTAACAGATTTTGTAAAACTTCTCCGCCCAAACATGCCGATAAACAGATTAAACCTTCATGATGTTCTTTAATTAAATCCCAATTAATTCTCGGATGAACATAACGACCTTTACACCAAGCAACGGATGTAAGCTTAATAAGGTTTTGATAACCAACCTTATCTTTTACCAACAATACCAAGTGGTAACAAGGGTTATGAAGTTTGTTTTTTTCTTCAATATCTCCGTCATGAACGTAGAATTCACTGCCTAATATTGGCTTTATACCGGCTTCTTTTGCGGTTGTATATAATTCCATATCTCCATACATAACACCATGGTCTGTCAGGGCTACAGCCGGCATGCCATTATCCTTGGCAAAATTTACCAAGTCACTAATTCTTATTGCTCCGTCCAAAAGCGAATACTCACTGTGGACGTGTAACGGTACGTAAGGTTTGCATGTCATATTACAATGTTATCACGCTTGAAAAATTTTTAAAATTAATGTTAAATAATGTTTAGGTGTTTTTAAAAAACGAGGCAATTTCCGTTTAGAAAATGTTTTTATATATATACAATGTAGGTAACAGGTGGAAAAGGTTATGCAAAAAATTGATTTAGAAAATGGTAGTGCTAATAAACAGACGATAATCGGAGGAATGACGGTTCCAAACAAACCAACATATTTATCCGCTAAAAACAGCGATAAAATAAACTACTGCGGAATTGGCATTAATTTAAAGCTTAATACAGAAAAATCAAACGCAGATAAAATATACGAAGGCAATATTAATAACAAACACGCCGTTTTCAGAGTTGCAGACAGCGACCCGGATATTCCTGTATATTATGCAGGCAATATAGATAATACAAAAATATCTTTTGCAATATCTGATAATCGCACAGGCGGCTTATACAACGGCAAAAGATTTTCGACAGAAGTTACCTATAATAAGCCATCAAAAATAAGCTATTTTATAAATCATACAATTTTAGGTAAAACATATAAACCAGACTATATAAACATAAAAGGCAATATAGCAGATAAAAGGTTCAATATAACACTTCCGCAAAATATTGAAACATACGATGAAGATGTAAAAAACATAATTGCCATAACTCTGTATTGCCAAGGGTTTTAATGCTCAATTAAATCGCCGTAAATAACACCATCTTTATAGTTATTTATTTTCACATAAGCAAGAGTATTAACTAAATCCAAATTTTGTGAATTAAGAATAACAGTCAAAAAGTTTCTTGTAACACCTTTTAGGCAACCTGAGCGTTTATCCGGATGCTTTTCTATAAGAATTTCATTTACAGCCCCGATATTACGCTTAATAAATTCCTCATACTTTTGCCTTGATATAGCTTTTATAACATTTGCCCTAACCTCTTTTATACTATCGTCAACCTGATTTGGCATTGAAGCTCCGACAGTACCTTGCCTTATCGAATATGGGAAAGTATGAATTTGAGATAAGCCGGATTTCTTAAGATTTTCGCAAGTAACTGAAAAATCATCATCTGTTTCACCTGCAAAACCGGCAATTACATCACTGCCAATAAATGGCAGCTCAAAGGCATCATTAATCTTATCTATTAAATCCAAATATTCTTCGACGGTATAATGTCTGTTCATGGACTTCAACGTCTTATTACACGCAGACTGTAATGATAAATGAAAATGAGGACAAAACTTTTGAGATTTACATAAGAAATACAACATCTCATCGTCAATTTCATTCGGATATAAAGAACCCAATCTATATCTTACAATATCGGTTTGAGTTTCAACAAGCTTTAATAAATCCAACAGAGATTTGTTAAACTCTTTTCCCCAAAGCCCAATATGAATACCCGTAAAAACGACCTCTTTAAACCCGACTTCTACAAGATGATTAATCTGATCTATAACGAATTCTTGAGATGCACTGCGGCTATTACCTCTTGCAAAAGGGATAATACAATATGAACATCTGTTATCACATCCGTCTTGAATTTTTAAGCTCGCTCTTGTCTTGTTCGTATCCGACAAATCCGTATATGTAAATTCTTTACGCAACATAATATCAGATGTTACATTCTTCTCATTCGACTTCAGAACTCCGGACATATTTAATTTTTCATCATTACCGACTACAAAATCAATGAAATCATAATTTAACAGTTTATCTTTTTCAATTTGAGCAAAACAACCTGTTAAAACATTTAATATATCGGGATTTTTATGTTTTGAATTTCTAAGAAGATACAATGCCTCATTGTCACTCTTATGAGTAACCGAACAGGAATTTAATATATAAATATCCGCATCTTGCAAATCAAAAGTTTCAATATAACCATTACTAACAAGATTCTGTTTTATAATAGCTCCTTCATATTGGTTAGATTTACAACCCATTGTATGTATAAAAAATTTCTTCATTTCTAAATAATATAAAAAAGATATAGCTTTGTAAATATTTATAACAAAGAGGGAAAAAACTAGCAAAAAAATTTACTTTTTCACTTTACTATAATATAATTAAGTAGTGAAAGTGTAGGTGTATATATGCAAGTTTCAGCAATTTCATCAGCAAAAACTCCCGAAGTAACACAGTTAGGTAAAAACTGTTATACCCCAAATTTTAAAGGGAATGATGGCTTATCAGAAGCAGAAATTCAACATTTGGCTATTAGGAAAACTGTTCAAAAAGCCAAAGAAAGACAACAAAGTGTAAAAAGGCTGTTTTTGGCTGTTCCGTTAGTAGCAGGACTGGCAACAGCAGCTTTGCATAAGGGTAACATAAAAGTACTCGGTAAAGAGATATCAGGTAAAGCGGCAAAATTGGCAGCCGGAATAAAAGATGGCGGGAATTGGGCTTATTTGTTAGGCTTAGGCACCGCAATCGGAGCAGCTGATGCAACACTTGCAAAAAAATCTGAAGGATATGGTAACTTTAGAAAAAATCATCCGATGCTTGGATTTGCAACTGACCTAACAGCATTTATAGCAGCATCAGCACTTATCCCTCTAGGATTAGGCAAGCTGGCATCAAAAATTAATCCAAAACACATAAATAGCCTTGCAAACGGTGCTGAAAATATAGCAAATCATATTAACGCTATAAAAATGCCTAAATTTATCGGCAAACAAACTGAAAAAATAGCAAAACATATTCCGGATGCAATTAAGAATTTCAAAACACCGGATTACGCTAAGAAGTTTACGGATGGAGCAAAAGCAACAGGAAAAATGCTTTTATCTTGGGCTCCGCACGTAACATTCCTTACTGCAATATTGGCAGGTTTAACTAATCAATCAAAAACCGTTGCCGATTACGCAAAAAATTACAAAGAACTAAAGGAAAATTTCGAAGCATAAGAATTAATTTAAATATATTCAAAAAGACCATTCAGAACACTCTGAATGGTCTTTTTTTAATCTTTACAGATCAGCTGTTTATTATTCGTGATCTACGAATTTGTAAACAAGCCCTGCAACCAAACCTGCAACGAGGTTAACACCGGCAGTGATTAAAGCAAGTTTCGGGCAGCATACAACACCAAGAACTATTGTTGAAATAGCAACAGCAGGGTTGAATGCACCAAGACAAATACCACCGACAGCAAAAGCACCTACCATAACAGTAGAACCAATTGCTAATCCGTAGTATGAATTTCCTTCAGTTCTCTTTGAAGTTGCTGTAAGTAATACAACATAGCAAAGAGCAAATGTAAATAAGAATTCTGCAATTATAACTTTCCACAATTCAAATTGAGCACCAGCTTCAGCAGCACCACCTGCTAAATGATTGATTAAATATGCAGCAGCACAACCGCCAAGAACTTGGAACAATACATAAGGAATCCATTGTTTCCATTCCAAAGCCCCTCTAACAGCAGCAGCTAAAGATACTGCCGGGTTGTAATGACCTCCAGAAATGAAGCCGCCTGCGTATACCATAACCATTAACGCAAAACCAATTGCCAAAGGAGCAATTGTACCTTCGCCACCAAATGCAATAGTTGCACCGATAGTAAATACTAAGAAAAATGTACCTATAAACTCAACAAGATACTTTCTTAAATTGTCCATTCTAAAACCTCCTAAGTTTTACTTTTGAAAAATATACTCATATTTTTCCTTAACGACTTTTTCATATTATACTATTTTTTTGAATTTGTAAAATCATTAAAATAATGTATTAATTTTGACACATAATTGTAACATTTTGTTAAATAAATGGCAAAATAATTTATTTAGAGGATTTAAAATATTATTAAATTTTCTATACTGAACACGAAGGTAGAAATTTAAAAGGAGATAGGGTAAATAGTTAATTTAGTATTTTAAATTAATTGGATATTCTATTTCAAAAACAGAGGTTAAAGAATATGGTCGATAACAGGGCAGCAGGATACTTCGGAATAGGCGGATCTTTTAATTTTAAGAGCGGCGATATTTCAGGAACTGCAGCAAAAACTCAAGATGATAAAATGGGGCAAGGCGGAGAATATTTTGCGCAACAGCAAAGCGAAGAACAAGAAGAAAACCAAGAGCCTCAATACCTTGACAGAAGCTCTGTTATACGTGCAACATTGGATTCTTT
>ODAI012106416.1_pt1 | contig 21272 bp, 21 predicted proteins | sample 1539321 | NCBI WGS metagenome assembly ODAI01 (sample SAMN02144231, study PRJEB22623) | gut metagenome | biome: sheep rumen | host: Ovis aries | place: New Zealand | reverse complement strand
CGTGGCGGCATCTACGTTGTCAACGGCAAGAAGGTATCCGTGAAGTAAGAAGGTGACTTTGTTGTAGCGACACAGTCGCTACATACAGGACCATAATTAATGCTCTGGGCATCTCTTTGGAGGTGCCCAGAGTTTTTTTTTGTTTTCAAAACTCAATCTCGCAGTCTTGTCGGTGTTGAGTAAAATAAATACAGAAGGAGCTTGCCGATGACGTAGTTAATTGTTTATCGGCTTTCTTTGAACAAGTTTATCGGCTTATTGATAGAATGGGGTAGGCGCTTTTAAAGGTAAATGCGATAAGATAAGTTTATCGGCTTAGTTGGAAAAACAAAAAGGGCGACATCTTATCGGATGTCGCCTTTTGTTTTGGTTATGTCAAAAAGATAACTAAGCTTGACTATGATAGCACCGTTGGCTGAGCGTTCAAACGGGTCTTTCTTTCCATTGTGGAACATATCAGAGAGTCCGTAGAAGTAGCGCCCGGCAAGGATGATATGTCCGGCTTTAGTGCTTAGTTCTACTCCTAATCCACCTGTGATGCCATATTCGAATTTGTTCTGCACGGTCATGTCATATTGCTCGGTTACGCCGTTGGGGCGCTTACTGAGCGTAGCTTCGCTCCATTCTCCGCCTCGGTGTTCCTGTTCGCTTAGGCAGAAACCAACTTGTGGGCCCACTTGAATAAAAAACTGTCCCCCTTTGCGTTCTCGTCCCCAGCCTAACCGTGCAAGTATGGGGATTTGAACGTAGCGAATGTCGCGATAGTATGTGTCATCGCTCGTTTCAATGAATTCTTTCCATCCCAAATTGGCGTAGTTCACTTCGGCCACAATTGCACATACCGCAGAGAAGTATTTTTCACAGGTATAGCGAAGACTCAGACCGAATGTTTCCCCGCCCTTCCATTGTTGCTTGATTGTAGGATTGAACGAAGTTTTGTTGATAAGATATCCTCCGTTTACACCCACAGCGAAATCATTGCGAGGCTGCCCCACCTGAGCCGACAAGGCTATAGGTGTAGCACACAAACATAAAAAGGCTGTGAAACGAGACAGGAACATGGATTATTGGTTGCGATAGAGTAGTTCAACAGCTTGGTAATTGGCATAATGGACTACAAAAACAAAGCTGTTAACATAGCCGTCGTTGCTATTGGCTCGGTCAAATCGTAGCGGGTTCTGAAGCGGGTTGGTGATTGTAGCTACGAGGTTTGCCTCGAAATGTTTGCCAAATTGTGCCAGTCCATGTAGAAAATAGTAACCTATATCAAAGCCCAATAGCCCGTAGCGTGGGTATGTGCGTTGCATGGGCCAACGGAAGTTGCGCTCAAAGCTTTGTTCCAGCTTTTTCACCTCCTCACTTTCTGGGTTGCGATAGAAAGTGGTGTAAATATAGGTGTCAAACTGAAAGAAATCGGTTTGCATCTGAGAGGCGTAAGTTTGCCATGCAGGATAACCGAAGAGTGAGATGTTGAAACCGGGATTTGCCATGGTGAATGAGCGCAATCGTTCACGCAGTTTGTTCAGTGCATCAAGGCTCGCGGAGTTGGCAATGATGAGATTTTTGGTGTTGCGTTTTAACGATTGTGCCAATTCTTCGTCGGTAGCGTTGATGTTCACCTGCTGAACAACGGTGCCGAGCTGATCCATCACTACACGCACACGTTCGGTAAAGGCGGTTCCTTCGTCGTTATGCTCGTTGCACTCGATAAAAACGATGTTGTCCTCGGTGAAGAGATTTTTCACAAACCAAGCAGCTTCTTTCTGGACAATGCTTCGTGGAGCATTCACGATATAATGATAAGGTCGTCCTTCAATTTGTATCGTTTGTGGGCTGAAGGGTATGACAAGACGAATATTTTTGAGGTTGCAATAGTCGGCCAAAGCTGGTAATTGTGCAGCGTCGAGAGGGCCAAAAACAATGTCGCAGTTGGCGAAAGGATTAGTAGCGAGCAGCGAGTCCATCTGTTCAGCCGTGCTGCCAGAGTGGTGCGCCACGAGGTCTACGGTGCAACCTTGGTGCTTGACGCTGTCCACAGCCAAGAGTAATCCTTGATAGAATTCAACCATCTTTGCACCCCGAGGCGATTTCTCTTTCAGTGGCAGGGCAATGCCCATGCGTACATAGTTTGTTGTCAGTTGTGCCAAGGCTGCAGAAGCCGCAGTTGTCAACAGCAGGGTAAGAGCGAAGATGGTGCGTAGATGTCTCATGCAAGGTGAATACTTTGTTTAGCGCAGACGGTCGAGGGATCGAACGATCATTTCGTCTCTGAGAATAGCCCTGAATGCGAGGTAGCTGCATATGCAAGCAATAGCAGGCAGGGCTGCCCATGGAGTGGGGCGGAAGTCAAGGTTGAGATCTTTGGGCAAGATGAAGGCAAATGCCGTATAGACAGCGTACCAGCCAATCAATAGTATCATGCAAAGCATGACGAGGCGCGACTGCACTAATCGTTGCTTATAGATGAAGATGCTGAAGGCCAGCCCTGTTGCAGAGAGCAAAAGCACAGCGAAAAGAGCCCACGGCGTGAAAAGGTGATGCCCGGCTGCAGTCTCTGCTAATACAGGTTCACTGTTTTGAGCTGTCAACTGCGTGTTGCCCAGTGTGTCACCTATCTGCGACGGGAGATGAATCCACAGGTTGTAAAGCGTAGCCATAGGTTCCCCCGTGGTAGAAGCTACGAAAGTGCCAATGGGCAGACAGAGACAAGCGACAAGAGCCAATACGGCAACCAGGATATAGATTGTCTGAATTCGCTGAATCATAATTGTGGATTTAGAAGTCTTCCTCTTCGTTTTCCTTGGCAGGATTGCGGAAGTAAATCTTGCCGTCGCGGAACTCTTGTGTTGCTATCAGCGAAGGCTTAGGCAACTTCTCGTAGAAGCGGCTGATTTCTATCTGTTCACGGTTCTCGAACACTTCGTCGAGGTTGTCATTTGTAGATGCAAATTCCTGAAGCTTCTTTGAAATCTCGCTCTTGAGGTCGGCCGATATTTGGTTGGCGCGTTTAGCAATAATGGCTACGCTCTCGTAGATGTTGCCTGTTTCCTCGCAGAGCTCCATGATGTTTTGAGTAACCGTGTTGGTAGGAGCGTTTGTCTTTTTGTAGTCCATAAAAAATATTTTACGATTTAATGATTTTGCAATTTATAGGTTTTGTAGAGACTTTATCTCTTGATATTATCAGTCTTTCTTCTGTTTTCCGATTTAGTCGTCGTCTATCGGCTGTCCTTTCAGTGCCTTCTGACTTTTGTTGAAGTAGTTTTGTGCTTCCTTGAGGTACTGCGATTCAGGGAATTCATTGGCAAAAGCATAGTAGTCGTCTATGGCCTGACGGAATCGTTCAGCTTTTTTGGCATCTATGCTTTGACGGGCCAGATAGTAGCGAGAACGCAGGATGAGCAGGAGAAACTGCTCTCTTCGTTCGGCTTTGGCGAACGGAAAGTCGCGAAGCGCATTCTCAGAGGTCACGATGCAAGCCTCATAGTTCGAGCCTCCCTGCAGGCTGTTGAGGATGTAGTTGCCTAAATCGTAATAGAGCTTAGCTGAGAGATACTCTTTCTCGACGAGATGATCTTGCAGCTGTTGAATCATTTCTTGGGTCTGATCTTTCAGTCGCGTGTAGGGATAGTTGTCGAGAAACCTCTGCAGCTCATCAATGGCCTGATTGGTCGTTGTCTGGTCAAGGCGTGGGTCAGGCACGGCATCGAAGAGGGCACGGCCACAATAGTAGTGAGCATCCTCAACATAGATGCCGCGAGGATAGCTCTGATAATACTTACGAAAAGCCTCGGCAGCAGCGGTGAGGTCCTTGCTATGGTAGGCACTCAGGCCCATCAGATAGAGACTTTCTTCGCCATAGCCACTACCTTTCATTGCGGTGACTATGCCACTAATCGTCTCATAGGCACGTGTGTAGCGGCCTCTGACATAGCAGGCTTTCGCATATTCGTATTTGTATTCGGTGTCGCCATACTTCTGAACGGCATTGTATTCACCGCAGCTCACGCAAGCGAGCGTGGCCGTCAGAAATATGAGATATATGAATCTTTTCATTACATTACGTGATAATTGCTTGCAAAGGTACGCCTTTCTGCCGATATGGCCAAGATAAAATGCTTTTTTTTATATTATTTTGGATTTTATACAATTAATGTGTTGCAATAACGGTTCCTGGCGTGTCAACAAAATGAGTGGGGCCGTTGTGGCAATGGATATTTGTTTGTGCTGGCGTTGAATGAACGTCATCATCTTTCCGACATCGGTTTCCGTTAAGATGGTGTGAGGCAGGAGCTTTTGCTCCTCTTTGTCTTGTGGGTATTTCAATCTGTTTTTAATAAAAACATCCTCTGATGTCAATTTCATTGCGATTTATTTTGTCAGATTGTGGAAAAAGGTGACCTTTGCAAAACTTATGTCTCCATTTCATCTAACATCCCAATACGAGCCTACTGGCGACCAGCCAGAGGCTATTGAGCAATTAACGTCAGGCGTGCTCGACGGTGTGCCAGCCCAGACCTTGTTGGGCGTCACAGGATCGGGCAAGACCTTTACTATTGCCAATGTTATCCAAAACGTAGGCCGTCCTACGCTCATTCTTTCGCACAACAAGACCTTGGCTGCTCAGCTCTACGGCGAGATGAAAGCTTTTTTCCCAGAAAACGCCGTGGAGTATTATGTCTCGTACTACGACTATTATCAGCCCGAGGCATACATTCCTTCCACCGACACCTATATAGAAAAAGACTTGGCGATCAACGATGAGATTGACAAGCTTCGTCTTGCGGCCACTTCAGCTTTGCTGTCTGGGCGCAGAGATGTCATTGTCGTCTCGTCTGTTTCGTGCATCTATGGCATGGGCAATCCAGCCGCTTTCTACGACAATGTCATAGCGCTTACCAAAGGGCAGACCATAGACCGCAATCAGCTGCTTCGTCGCCTTAACGATTCGCTTTACACCCGCAACGATGTAAGTCTTTCACGTGGTGAGTATCGTGTTAAGGGAGACACCGTGGACATTTCTCTGGCCTACGCTGATAACCTCCTGCGTATTTCTTTCTGGGACGATGAAATTGATTCCATTGAAGAAGTGGAACCAATCTCAGGCTCGCGTGTCGGCACCTTCGACGAATACCGAATCTATCCCGCCAACCTCTTCATGACAACCAAGGACCAGACCCTCGCTGCTATCCACCAGATAGAGGACGATTTGGCTCAGCGAGTAAAGTACTTTGAGGAAATTGGTAAGCCATTGGAGGCCAAGCGACTTTACGAGCGAGTGACCTATGATATGGAAATGATTCGTGAACTGGGTCATTGCTCGGGTATCGAGAACTACAGCCGCTATTTCGACGGCCGACAGGCAGGTACGCGCCCCTATTGTCTCCTCGATTTCTTCCCAGACGATTTCCTGCTGGTCATCGACGAGAGTCATGTTTCGGTGCCGCAGATCTCAGCCATGTACGGTGGCGACCGTGCGCGTAAGACCAATCTTGTGGAATATGGATTCCGTCTGCCCGCAGCCATGGACAACAGGCCCTTGCGGTTCGATGAATTCGAGAGCCTTACCAATCAGGTTATCTATGTATCAGCGACGCCGGCCGACTATGAATTGGCTAAGAGTGAGGGGATTATAGTGGAACAAGTCATCCGCCCTACAGGCTTGCTCGACCCTATTATCGAGGTGCGTCCCACGGCAAACCAGGTAGATGATCTCATGGAGGAGATTCAGCAGCGCATAGAGCAAGACGAACGAACACTGGTTACCACGCTCACAAAGCGCATGGCTGAGGAGCTGACTGATTATCTGATGAACAACGGCGTATCGGCACGTTACATCCACAGCGATGTCGACACTCTCGAACGTGTACAAATCATGGACGACCTACGCTCCGGCAAGTTCGACGTTCTGGTCGGAGTAAATCTTTTGCGCGAAGGCTTAGACCTGCCAGAGGTGTCGCTCGTGGCCATCCTCGATGCCGATAAAGAAGGTTTCCTTCGTAGCCACCGTTCGCTCACACAGACGGTTGGGCGTGCCGCACGAAATGTGCATGGAAAGGCCATCATGTATGGCGACACCATCACAGGCTCTATGCGTCAGACCATTGACGAGACCAATCGCCGACGTGAGAAACAGCTGCGTTACAACGAAGAGAACGGCATCACGCCTACACAAATACGAAAGGATCGCACCATGACCGATCTCGTGGCAGCTCATCAGGAACAGACATCCGAACGCGACCGCCGTGCTTATGTCGAACCGGAGCGTCCTGTTATCACTAATGTGCGCCTTGTCGACGACAAACATTTTCCGTCGATGGCCGCTGAAACGCTGAGCGAGAATGTCGGTGCGGTTGCTGAACCTGAAGTGGAATATCTGACTCGCGACCAGATGCGCCAGCGTATCGACCAACTGCGACGCCAGATGCAAGAGGCTGCAAAGAAGCTTGATTTCATCACAGCAGCACAGCTGCGCGACCAAATGCTATCGCTCATGGCTCAGTTCGACGAATCGCCTGCAGAATGAAACCCTTAGTCCCTTAGTTCGTTCGGTCGTGACCGAACAAAAAAAACGACCAGTCGAGTCATACAACTCGACTGGTCGTTTTTGCTTTTTCTATTAAGGAAATTCGTGTATTTCCTTTATCGATTGTTGAAGAACTGTGTGAAGGCACGGACGGCGTATAAGTGGTCTGCTACGGCTCCAGTCTCTCTGCAACTGTGCATCGCCAGTATGGGGTTGCCCATGTCTACGCCGCGCAGAGGCAACGAGGAAGCAAGAATGTTGCCGAGGGTGCTGCCGCCAGCCACGTCGCTGTGGTTTACAAAGCGTTGGCAGGGTACGCCAGCCTCGCGGCAGAGTTCAGCGAAGACGGCTGCAGATGAGGCGTCGCTGGCGTATTTCTGTGCAGCATTGAACTTAATGACTGGCCCACCGCCCAATACAGGGTGATTAGTAGGGTCGTACTTCTCGCTGTAATTGGGATGCCAGGCATGCGCATTATCGGCCGATACCATGAAGGAACGTTCCACTGCCTGATAAAAGGCCTCCATACCTAATGTGCCACTTTGCGACATAGCTATGCGTTGAAGGATAGAGGCCAGGAAGGGACTGCCGGCTCCTTGCTTGGTTTGTGATCCAGTCTCTTCGTTGTCGAAGATAGCGAGTACGTTGGTGGTGGCAGGGGGCACTTCGGAGCGGGTCGTTGCCAGTAGGGCTTCGAGACCAGCAAAGCACATGGAGAGGTCGTCGAGGCGGCCTGATGAGATAAACTCATCGTGGATGCCGAAGGTGCAGGCTGGAGTGGCATCTGCCAGATAGAGGTCGAAGTCGAGGATGTCCTCTCGGCGAACGGGCTGCTGGCGATTGAGTTCTTCAACAATAGTGTTCATCAGCAGATTGCCTCGTTCAAGCTCATCTGTAATCATGCCGATAATAGGCAGCATATCCTTTTGCTTGCTGAGTTTGACGCCATCGTTGACCTGCCGATTGAAATGAATGGCGAGATTGCTGATTTGCAACAAGGGACGCTTTACATGCAACAGTAATGTGTTTGGATGTAGAGCATCGTTACCACGAACGATGACTCGACCAGCTATGGTGAGAGGGCGGTCGAACCATGTTGACATGATAGGGCCTCCGTAGACTTCCGTATTGAGCTTCACGATGCCACCCTCGCAAGTAATCTCGGCATTGGGCTTGATGCGGAAGGTGGGTGAGTCGCAGTGGGCGCAAATCATGTTGAATCCGGCATCGGCTATAGGTTGCTGACCAATAATGAAAGCATAGACCGAGGAATCGTTCTTGGTGACATAGAAACGGTCGCCGGCACGGAGCGTTCCCAGAGGTTCTTGTGGATTGAAGCGTCGAAAGCTTGCACTTTCAAGCTCGGCACAGATGTTCTTTACTGCAAGAAAGTTGACGGGCGAAGCGTCAAGGAAGTGGAGTAGACGTGGTAGCATAGTTTATGTTGTGAAATTAGCTTGGCGACATTACTCATTCAGCTGTGGAAGAGGATTCTTTTCGGATTGTTTGGCACCAAGTTTTTGCAGCTTGGCACAGGTCTGTAAGATGCTCTGACCGGTAGGAGAGAGCTTGCGCTCAGCTTCATCGTATGATTGCTGAGCCTTTTGTAAGGCGCTGCCGATGGCCTGATATTTCTTCATGAATTGTCCCACGCGGTCCATCAATTCACCTGCGAGGGCATACACCTTCTCGTGGTTTTCTGCTTGACGGATTTGTGTCCACGTAAGGTTGATAATGCGCAGGGCAGCAAAAAGCGTCTGCTCGTCGGCAATGTAGACACCGCGTTCCATGGAACGTCGCCAGAGATCGGGCTGTGCACTGAGTGCCGTCCATAGTGCGCCAGCGTGAGGCACGAACATAATGACGTAGTCCATCCTTACCTTCGGGGGCTGAACGTAGGCGCTATAATCTTTATTGGCGAGTCGATTTACTTGTTCGCGTATACTGTTGACGTGAGCCTGCAGGCAACGTTGACGTTCGCCTTCATCTTGCGCGTTCACATAGTCCATGTAAGCCGCCAAGGACACCTTGGAATCGATGATGACATCGCGTCGCTGATCGAGGTGCAAGATGATGTCGGGGCGCAGCCGAGCTCCTTCATCGTTAAGAACGGCATTGCCTGAAACGTCGCGCATGGTAGGTTGAACATCGTAGTGGATTCCCCGAGTGAGGCCTTGGCTCTCCAGCAATTCGTCGAGTACCGTTTCGCCCCAAACGCCTTGAACATTGTTGCTACGACGGAAGACGCGGGTGAGTTCATCGGTGCTGCGCCGTGCTGCTTCGCTCGATTGCATCATTTGTTGAATGATGGTCTTGATGGCTCCGCTGTCAGCGCTTTGCTGGTTTTTGTTCTCGGCCAAAGTGCGTTTGAGCTCTTCGATGTTTTCTTTCAGAGGATTGACAAGCACGCCAATGCTTACGCCCGATGCTTCGGCGAATTCCTTCTGCCGCTGCCGTAGCATTTCATTGGTGGCGTCTTTCATCTGTGCCGTTACTTTGGCAATGGTTTCGTCAAATCGCGCTTGTTGAGCCGTCAGGGCTTCGGTGTGGCGCTGTTCCTGTGCTTCTATGGCTTCACGTGCGGCTTGCTCTTTAGCCTCAATGCTTTCTTGGCTATGCCGCTGCATGTCGGCCAGTTGGTTGCTGAGTACCTCAACACGTACAGCCAGCTGCTGGCGCTCATCAGTCTGTGCTTTCAATGCTTCTTCTCGCTCATGAAGCGCTTGCTGCAAGTCACGACCTTCAGCTGTGCGCTCATCAAGGATGGTCTGGACTACGTTTAGCCTGCCACGCATCACCAGCCATACAATAAGCGCACCAAGTGCACTTCCGCACGCTATATATAATATAATCATTTCCATATTCAGATATTACTTGATACCTTAGCCCTTAGCTGCCATAAGTATGAACGCTCACGCCTTGTGCACTGGGTAGGTAATTGATACCCCACCAGCACATCTGAAGGAGGATGAAGGCAACGAGCAGCATGCATAAGGCCACGCGTGGCTTGTGCCTTGACAGAAGTCGGTAATGAATGTAAGTAAGATAAGCAAGCCAAGTGATAGCAGCCCATGTTTCTTTAGGATCCCACGACCAATAGTGCCCCCAAGCCTCTTTAGCCCACAATGCACCGAAGAGCATGCCAAACGTAAGAAATGCCAATCCGCTACGAACGAGCTGGTCAAGTTCGCGCATCTCACGGGCATGAGGTCGCGATAACGTATGAGGTTTGTGGATGAAAAGGTAAAAGATAGCCATAATTGTAGCAGCGCCCATGAGGGCATAGGCAAACATATATACAATAACGTGCGGCGCAAACCAAGGGCTTTGCAAGGCTGGCATAAGTGTCTGGGTGTGGATCTCAGGCTTGAAGATGTTGACACATATAAACACGGTAGCTAAAAGCGTAGAGAATGTAAGAATCCATCTATAACGCCATCGTAAATAGATGATGAGGCCAACAAGCGGTAAAAAAAAGGAATACCACAATCGCGTTTCTCCCATAGTGCGCAAGGGAGGATGCTTCAGTGTGAGCCATATTCCAAGTATGAATATAAAGAAAATGGCTAAGCCTGATGCTGTGAATAGTACGGCTGAAAGTCTGATTCTCCCCTTGGGCGCCTTCCCCGACCATGCCATGCCTGCACCAAGAGTCCACAGGATGATGGCGGCCACTGCGAAGTAGATGAAATAATCCCAAATCATAAGTTGCTGTTGTTATGGCTTTTTGAGAAACGATTGAAAGTAGAAGATTCATGCATGCCCGTGCCAGGGCCACTTCCTGTGCCGAGGAACATGAGCAATGCTCCTGCAAGCATCATGAAAATGCCAACATAGACAGAGGGTAGCCATGGGTCGCGAACAAAAGCAAGAATACTTGTTTGGCTCTTGCTGCCTAAATCAGCATCGTAGTCGAACTGATAAATTTTCCATCCGTCGACTTTCACAGGATGGTTGACATCGACAGTAGCACAAAAGTCCTTGCCGGTGCGAGTTACGATTTCAATATCCGAAGCAAATCGTTTTGGGGTGCCGTCGTCGTATTCTTCCATGATGAAACGCTTGAGCTCTATGGCAATTGGCATATCCATGACACGCATTTGCTCGTCAATAGCACGCCATTGCAACGTGTGAGTGGCGGTAATCATTTTAAGCCTTCTGATATCTGCATTGCCCAAAGTAGCACATACAATAGCAATGAACAATCCAGCATGGTTGAGTATGAAAGCAAGGTTGTGTAGCGAGAATCGATGGGGGGAATTCTTGCTAAACATAGCATTTAGTCGCTTTAGCGTTACCATTCCAAGAATGAAGGCCATTTTGGCATAAATAAGTACAAAAGGCCAGAAGGTAAGCATATTGCTGAACCATGTGCCTTCCTCTTTTTGTCGTGTCAGTCCCATGACAATAGTAAGCGCAAGGGCGTAGACGAGGGTTGACACTGAAGCATGAACCGACGATAGATATTGTAGCGCAACACTATGTTTACTGAAGAAGTGGGCGAGAACGATGAGAACAACGAATATCGAAAGAGTAATGGCATTAGTCGGCCAAGCGAATGCAGACCATTCGACAGGCCCAATCGTGAGTTGAAGAATTACTCCAATTGCAAGTAGTATGGCTCCTCTGACGTAGCCTTCGGCTAAATTGCGATGTATATGTTTCGCCATAGTGTTTACTTATTTTTCTACCACTTGATTGTAAGAATGCGTGGGTTGATATTGATAGAAATGAAAGCCCAATGTTGACGGATGTTATCCGCAGGACTTTGGATAAGCTGCATGGTTTTAGTGCCAAACATAAACGAATAGCCACCAGACAGAGTGATGTCTGGTAGAATGCGTGCATTGATGTTCAGGTCTAACTCTTGTCCAAGTGTGGTATCATATTTTACATACTTCTCTGCTGTGAGAAAGTAATGGTAGTCAGCAGAGATGGTCACGGGATGTCCTATTCCAGATCGTTGACGTCCAATGTTGAAACACAATCCTGCTTGAGCATCCTGAAGGCCGCAGTTAACAATCGGGGTAAAGTAGTCCATAGCACCGTTAAAGTTGTGGTGGGTGCCGAAGAGAGGATTGAATGCGTGTTGATTGATATTTCGTTCGTTATTTCCGCTGAGATAGTCGTATGCGATATGTGCACCGAACATATTATGTGTATAAGCAGCCTTGACGCTTGCCATAAAGGCTGCGATATCCTTGTTGGTTATTGCTTCAGTTCCTCGCTCAAAGTAGGCAGAGGCAGTTAATGCGAATTGTGCGGGTGAGTATGTTAGGTGGGTCCCAAAAAGTTGAAAGTATTTAGTTTTACTTTCTACGGTTTCGGTAGCTTCGGGCTTTACCCCAACATTAAGCCCGAGAATCGAAAAGTTTACGGGAGCCTTTTTCGCCTGGAAATGGTACCAAAGGCCAGTGAGATTCTTATATGGCATGGGGTGTGTATATATCTGCGTCGGGGTGTTTGTAGCCGTTTGACTTATCGAAGCCAATAGGTGGAGCTTGTGGGTGTCGGAGTCGAGTCCGAAGCGCAACGCATCGTGGCTGTTTCCAGCTACGTTCCAATCGGAACATCCAAGGATGCGTTCGTCGTCGTAAGATAGCACTTGTCGGCCTACTTGGAGAAATAAGCCTTTGTTGGTAAATGCTTTAGCCCAAGCTTCGCTCATCGACACGCGTCCGTTCTTGCTCGTAATTTGATCTTGCCCCCATAATCCTGTGTGCTGTACCGAGGCTTTGAATTGCAGGTTCCGACGTAGGTATTCTAACGTGATTCGTGCTCGCTGATTGATGAGCAGATTGTGTTTTTGTTCAGGCGATGGTGATGGGGTAGAAGGGTTTAAGTATTCACCCCGAGCACGTATCTGAGCATCAATAGTGAATGTTGAGGTGTCGAACGCAGACTTTTCTTCGCAAGTGATAGTAGGCGTTTGGCCAGTACGAACGGGCGATTTAATTGCGAAGGATTGTTCGGCTTGTTCCTCTTCCATTGAATTTAGTATTTGTATGACAAGACTTTTCTTACTTTCAAGAGAGTCAGTACTTTGTGAGTAAGAGGGAATGCTTAATAACGCAAATGGAAGTATGAAACAAAATCTTGATTTCATGAAGAAGATAATTGTATTTGTTCTATGAGCCGAAAAGGAAGATAGCCGGTGTTTTGGAGAGATCGGGCAGGTTGAGATGTCGCCACTCGCTTATGGTGTGGGTGTGAATCCATTCATCGTCGGTAGTTATGCCGGCAGCAATGCAAAGTCGGGTTTGCGGGCGTAACGTCTGACAAAGCATGGCAAAGAGCTTTTGGTTACGATATGGGGTCTCAATAAACAACTGCGTTTCGTGTTCTCTTACAGCCCTTTCTTCCAATTGCTTTAGTCGTTTGATGCTATCTGTGGAATCTTTAGGTAAGTAACCATGAAATGCAAAGCTCTGTCCGTTCAATCCAGAAGCCATCACAGCCATAATCATAGATGACGGACCGACTAAGGGAACGACTCTATACCCCTTGCGTTGAGCAATTGCCACAACGTCGGCGCCAGGGTCGGCAACAGCAGGGCAACCAGCTTCAGAGATGACACCTACGTCCTCGCCTTCTTCCAAAACCCTCAAATATGACGCGAAAAGTGATACATCAGCATGCTTTCCCATTGGATAGAATGAGAGCTCATCGATGTTGATGTCGCGGTCTACCCGCCTCAGAAAACGACGAGCTGAACGTATATCTTCAACAATGAAGTGTCGTATTCCGAGGATGACTTCCCTGTTGTAGGGTGGCAACACACGTTCTTGGGGCGTTTCGCCTAATTCTACTGGTATGAGGTATAAGGCAGCCACTATATATAATTAATGTATCTTTTGGTTGATGTAAGCGTCTATGGCATCATTCACGATGTCTGAGCGGTTCATGTGCGATAGCTCGTCGTCGGTGAAACGACCATGATAGAGATGGTTGTCGGCCCCGAGATATTTGTCGAGACTGATTCCGATGAGTGTGTCATTGACTACTATGCTCGGTCCCAGACGGCCTATTTGAGTGTAAATATGTGGCCTGCGGAAGTTGGGATCTTTTTTCTCGATAGCGTTGAATGCCTTTTCGAAATGTTCTTCCAGATCGCTCAAGTCTCCATATTGTTTATGGACTTCATCAAGTAAGAGCTGCATTGTAGAATCAAGATAAAGGTATCTCATGCGTTTCTCAATATCAGGGTCCATGGCACTGCCTAATTGAAGAACGTTTTCGATGAGCATGGTTGTTTGGGCCGTGTAATCGGTATTCATTTTATGTAAGGCAGTGTAGCTTCCAAGTGACACATATTCGTCAAGAACACGGTCATAGCGTTCTATGACAACGCGTTGTCCTTGTATCTTACTTGTTGAAGACTCAATATACCATCCTTCCCAAGGGCGCGCCAACCAACTCCACACCCCTACGATGCAGAGTAGCAATAAGAGTATAAAGAGATAGAGATAGCGCTTCAAGAGTCTTTATGTTTGTTAAAATCAGCGGCAAAGATAGTAAATATTTGTTTAACCGACAAGGAAAATGCTAAAAAATTAAAAATTATATTACTTCGATGCCTTGTTCTTTACAGAGTTTTAGACTGAGTTCTTTGAGCTTGAATTTCTGTATCTTGCCAGAACCTGTCAAGGGAAACTCGTCGACGAAGAATACATATTTTGGTGTCTTGTAACGTGCTATTTTGCCGCGACAGAACTCGCGAACATCTTCTGCTGTCATCGTGACTCCTTCTTGTAGGATAATGAAAGCTCCGACCTCTTCGCCATATTTCTTTGACGGAACGGCAGCAACCTGTACATCCTTTATGCCAGGCATGTGGTAAATAAATTCTTCGATTTCACGTGGATAGACATTTTCTCCACCTCGAATGATCATATCCTTAATACGCCCCGTGATACGATAAAACCCCTGCTCGTCCTTGATTCCAAGATCACCGCTGTGCAGGAATCCATTCTTGTCAATAACCTCAGCCGTAGCTTGTGGGTTTTTGTAGTAGCCCTTCATGACATTGAAGCCTCGGCAGCACATTTCTCCTTGTACCCCTACAGGGCATTCTTCCCCTGTCTCAGGGTCAAGGACCTTCACTTCAACGAACGGATAATCACGTCCCACAGTGGTGCAGCGTTGTTCGAAGCTGTCATTGAGACAGGTTTGTGTCATCCCGGGAGAACTCTCTGTCAGGCCATAAACAGAGGTGATGGTCATAAACATTTTCTCGGAAACTTGTTTCATCAACTCCACTGGACAAAGTGAACCAGCCATGATGCCTGTGCGCAAAGAGCTCATGTCAAACATGTCGAACATGGGATGGTTGAGTTCTGCAATAAACATCGTGGGGACACCATAAAGTGCGGTGCATCGCTCCTTGTGGACGCTGGCCAAGACAACCAGCGGGTCGAACTTCTCGACCATTACTTGTGTACAGCCGTGCGTGAGACAGTTCATCGTAGCCAGCACAACGCCAAAGCAGTGGAAAAGGGGCACGCATACGCAAAGCTTGTCGTCATCGCTGAATCCCATGTTTTCACCGGTGAAAAAGCCGTCGTTGGCAATATTGAAATGAGTGAGCATAACACCCTTGGGAAATCCGGTTGTACCTGATGTATATTGCATGTTCACTACGTCGTGACAGCTTACGGACTTCTTTGCCGATTCGAGCACTTCGTCTTCGATGTTTTGTCCCAACAGGAGCAGTTCTGCTGTGTTGAACATGCCTCGGTATTTCTCCATGCCGATGTAGACGACGTTTTTCAAGTGTGGAAATTGTTTGCTGCTGAGATGTCCCCGTTCGGCTGTGCGCAACTCTGGTAACATGTTATAGGTCATATCCACGTAGTTGGCCTCCCACGTACCGTCGGTAATGCAAAGTGTGTGCATGTCAGAATCTTTGCATAGGTATTCCAATTCACTCTGCTTGTAATTGGTGTTGACGGTCACGAGCACCGCTCCGATCTTAGCTGTTGCATAAAGGAAAGTGAGCCAGTCAGGAACATTGGTTGCCCAGATGCCAACGTTGTAGCCTTTCTTTACCCCTATGGCAAGCAACCCTTTAGCCAGATTATCGACGCGCTCATTGAATTGCGACCATGTGAAACGCAAGTCGCGGTCGCTATAGACGAGATATTCTTTGTCGGGGGTTGTCGTAGCCCAGTGTTCAAGCCATTGGCCGAGCGTACGTTCAGAGAGTGTGTAGCCTTCACTGCCTGTCTCGGCGGGATATGTTTGTTTCTTGTTATCCATTGTCAATCTTGTTTTCACTAAATGTAGAACGGTTATTTACGTTCACAAAGCTGATAAATATCGCTTAGCCCTGTTGAGAGCAGAGAACCAGCAAGGTCGTCGGTGAAACCATATTCGATGCTGAAGGTTTAAATCGGTATATAAACTACGGCAAGGATTTTAGCTGATTTTCCAGGAGCACCATGTACGTGGTGCTTAACAATGCTGTCGTAAAAGATACTGTCGCCTTGATTGAGCTCATAGACAGTCTTGCCATAAGCAATTTCTATTGTGCCTTCGAGGACGTATATAAATTCCTCACCCTCATGGGCTGAGAGCTTGAACTGTTGAACCTCGTCGGGCTTGATGTCGATAACAAAGGGTTCCATGTGTCTCCCCGCTTTCTGACGAGCCAGGGAATGGTAGATCATGTTTTGGCGGGCTTCAGTCGAGTCATTGGAAAAGCTTATGCTGCTGCTTGCTTCCTGAACCTCGCGCCTACAGACGACGGGCCCAAGCTCGTCGTTGTCATCAAGAAAAGTTCCCAGCCTTACGCCAAGAGCCCGGGCTATCTTTATCAACGGCCCAAGAGAAGGCAGGAACTCATCATCCTCAATAGATGTGACTTGTTCCACCGACAATCCGCTACGTTCAGCGATTTCTTCTTGGCTCAGACCTTTCGATTCGCGCATGGAACGAATCTTAGCGCCTACGGCAGTACGTTGTTTAGACATAAAAATGTGTGCTTGCGTTAATTAATGTTTTTAATTTCGGCCGCAAAGTTACACACAAAAGCACTTTTGTCCAAGTAAAAAACTTAAAAAGGAGTGTTTTTTTCTCATTCAACGGAATAAAATTGACAGAAATATGCTATCTTTGCGAATAAAATATTATTAGAAATGGTGCAAAACATAGCAATTTATACCCTTACGTCCGACCTGCATGACGAAGAAGCTATCAATGTTTCAACTCATGAATTTCTTTCTGGTCTTGATATAGATTACGACTATTGTGGAGCTTGTTACGATGATTTTGGTTCTCATGCCCTGGATCTTATTTTTGTAAGAACTGGTGGTACCGAAGGGCTTTTCCTCAAGCTCCTTCCATTCTTGCGAAGTCGTAGCTCTCGTCCTTTCCGTTTGCTTACATCCGGAAAGAGTAATTCATTAGCAGCTTCTATGGAAATATTGTCCTTCTTGCGACAGCAGGGGATGAAAGGTGAGATTCTTCACGGTTCTGCCAGTTACATTTCTGAGCGTGCCAAAGTGCTTGCACAGGCAGAGGTGGCACGACGCCAATTACAAGGAATGCGCTTAGGCATTGTGGGGCATCCCTCTGATTGGCTCATTTCGAGTAACGTAGACCGTGATTTGGTGCAACAACATTTAGGCATCGAATTAGTGGATATCAAACTCCCGCTGATGGACGATGTTGCCAAGGCTCCATCGGCTAAAGCTGGTGCACTTCTCATCTACGATCATTTGTCTTCCCTTGTACGCCAACATCGACTTGATGGTTTCACGTTACGCTGTTTTGATTTGCTAACCGCTGTTCACAATACTGGTTGTCTGGCTCTTGCCCGTCTCAATAGTGAAGGCATCATCGCGGGATGCGAGGGAGATGTTCCGGCTCTGCTGTCTATGGCTATTGTAAAAGCGATAACCGGTGTTTCTGGCTTTCAGGCTAATCCTGCCCGCATCAATCCCCAAACGGGGGAATTATTGTTTGCTCATTGTACCATACCGTTGAATATGGTTGAGAGCTATGAACTCGATACTCATTTTGAATCCGGTATTGGAATCGGTATTCGGGGATTTATGAAACCAGGACCAATTACCGTCTTTAAGATTGCTCCTGACCTTTCGCGATCTTTTGTTGCAGAGGGCAATCTGCTACGCAACCAGTCAGAGCCTGATTTGTGTCGCACTCAACAAGTCCTGCTGCTGAAGAATCCTCATTGCATATCTTACTTCCTCAATAATCCAATAGGCAACCATCACATCATTGTCTCCGGACATCATAAAGCGGCTATCGATGCGCTCCTCCAGACCATGGAACAAGCAGCATCATAGTCCCAGAACGAAGCTTTCGCCCCAGTCGGTTAATAGGTTGTGCCCTTCGTCATTCAGGTGGGCTGTGTCGTTTATCCCTTGAAAGTACTTACGCCTAAATTGCTCGTCTTCCACTCTGATTCCGCTTGTCGCAGCAGCGTTCAGAACAGGTATATGGTGGCTTTTACATACTTCGAGTATGACATCCGTTACTTGTTTGAAGCCCGCCCTTGGCACGTTCCAGGGGGTGATAAATGCTATTTTCGAGCTTGGGTATTTGTTGATGAGTCCCCGACATAGTTGCTCAAGAGAATCGCGAAACATCTTTAACGAGTCACGGCTGTTCTTAATCTTGTCTGCATCGTTATGACCCGCTATCACAAGAATATAGTCGGCCGTATCAGCCATCTCATTGTAGCGTTGAAGTATGGACTTTCCAAAACCTTCCTTTGAGCGGTCAAATGCTATGCTGCTGCCGTTTCGCCCGTAATTGTTGTATTTAAGGCCTAATTTCATGGCTACTTTGTAATGCCATGTCTCAGTAAACGGGCGTCGATGGTTGCGGACATAGCTATCGCCAATGACGTTCATTACCTTCCCCGTCAATCTGGCAGGCGACTTGCCTTCCCCTGAAGCCTCTCCAACTACAATATCCTGTGGCAAGATATGCTTCCTGACAATGTCATAGACAGCCTTTCGTCGGTAGTTCTTGTCAAACAGGAGTGGCGAATTATCTGCCCCAAGCCACGAGTCGCGGTCCGAGAGATTCCAAAACGTAACACAGTCGATGACGTCTTTATGTTTGTCAAAGACGTTAAAAAGCGATGCATATTGTTTCTGCTGTTGCTGCACTTTTACCTCGTCGAGTTGCTCGCTCTGACGGCTATGCCTTAGTTGGCCTCCCATTTCGTGATTTACACGGACGTCAAGTTCTGTGACATGTATGTGTTTCACAATCTGTCTATACTTGTTGATAGCTGCGTCCACCTCCTGAGCTGAGGGGCCGTAGATATTGTAATGACCTTGCATGCCAATACCGTCAATAGGTACACCTTCAGCTTTCATGTTACGCACCATTTCTGCGATGCGTTCGCTCTTCACAGGGTCACATTCGTTATAGTCATTATAGAAAAGAAGAGCCTCGGGGTCTGCCTCCCGGGCTGCCTTAAAGGCCTCCCTAATGAAGTCGTCGCCGGCAATCTTGTAAAGACGTGATTGCCGATAAGGCGATGTCGCATGGGCATCATCCGTGACAGCCTCGTTCACGACATCCCAGCAATAAACGATATCCTTATATCGCTTCACTACCGCATGTACGTGCTCACGGATGCGCTTCAGCAGCAAGTCCTTCGATACCTCATTGCCGCTGTTGTCCGTGAACATCCAAGGGCCTATCTGGTTGTGCCATACCAGACAATGTCCCCTTAGACGGATGCCTTTGTTACGACAAAAATCTGCAATCCTGTCAGCTCCGTCCCAGTTAAAACGATCTTCGGCCGGATGCGTCGATTGAGGTTTCATGTCGTTTTCTGCTGTGATGCTGTTGAATTCCTTGCAAACCAAGGCAGCCTGAACAGAATCGCTGATATTACGTTGGTTGACAGCTACGCCTATAAGGAAACTTCCATCGAAAGCTTGTTTCAGGGTTCCCGTGGTGTCTGAAGAGATGTTGCCATTCGCCCGTGATACGCCGTTGTCTGCCTGAGCATATACTGAGATAAAAGACAAACAAACAACCAGGTAGAAAAAGATTGATCTATAAGACTTCATGTTCATATTACTTTATATTCGTAACTAAATAATTCTTCCTACGGCTTCCATACCGCTGATGCGTCGCGTCAAGGCGCGGATCTCCCGCCATCTTGGGAAGTATTGATCCATAAGCGCATAGAATCTTGGACTATGATTGGGCTCAAGCAAATGAGCAAGCTCATGAACTACTACATGTTCAATACACAAATCGGGCAAAAGCAGAAGATACAGGCTGAAGCAGATAGCATTTCTTGTTGTATAGCAGCAACCCCATCGAGAGATTGTAGCACGAAAGAATATCGAAGGAAATGCAACCCCCATTATATCGACATACTTTTTCACCAACGGTTCGATGATTCCATTCAACTTCGTCTCAGCTACCTTCCATTCGGCTTTTGTATGTAATGGCAGTTGGGCAAAGAAAGAGTCGCGTGTCATATATTTTTGACGTAACCGCTCGCGTGCCCTTTCAATCCATTCTGAATGCTTGTCTATGAACGCATAGACCTCCTCTTTGCTCACATTGAATGGAACAGACACTCGCACATCGCCATTCTTTGCAATCCTCAAGCTCATTCTTGAAGTGCGGCGACGTGTAATCAATATGTTGTATTTACATAAATGTCTATCCTCCATTCGTGAATTTCAACTTCTATTCTAAATTTTTCTGCAAATATATAAAAAATAATAATCTATGCAGTAAAATAGCGTTTTTTATTGCGCCTATACAGTAGAACCCAACATCATGATTTTGGTGACCAAGTGTATGTCATCTACGAAACGGTTATAAGAGATGACATGAGCAAACTCTTTGCGCATATGCTGGCAGATGTAGCCTAGATAGAACGATTTGAGGTCACGGAGGCGACTGGTGTGGAACAGGACGAGGATGGTCATGATTTCGCTGTCAGACATACGTCCGGGACGGTTCCGATGCAGCTTACCGGAGGTGGAAATCGCACGTTTTTTAAGTTCTGGTTCAAAATATTTGCAGAATTCGTCGAGAAAACAAAAAATTCCAATTATATTTGCAGTCGTCATAGGAGTGTGGATTGATTGTAACTTGTTGTTTAGCAGCTACAAAGATACAAAATAATTCGCACTCCTACAATTTTTCAAGCATATTTCTTATACCGAACTCACGTAATAATTATGAAGATTCCATTCCACATCATCGAACTCTTGAAGCGCAAGTCAGGCAACGACTTGCGCTTGCCTTCCGATTGCGAATGCCTGTCGCTCGACATCGAGTCGAAGACAGGCATCCGCATCGGTGCCACAACCCTGAAGCGACTGCTCGGCTTTGCACAAGACGAGCGGACGCCCCACACCTCGACGCTCGATGCCATCGCCCAATATTTAGGCTTTGCCCACTGGGCCGAGCTGCAAGCCATTGACGACAAAGGAAACTCAGGCTTCGACACCCCCGAAGGTGAACTACGATCAGACCGTTTACAGGTTGGACAACAGGTAGAATTCACATACCTGCCCGACCGCAAGGTCCGTCTGCGCTATCTGGGCGAAGGCCGCTACGAGGTCGTTGAAAGTCTGAACAGCAAGTTGCTGGTTGGCGATGAAGTGGAGTTGCAGAGTTTTGTGCTTCATCATCCTTTGTTCGTCATTAATGTCTGGCGCGATGGCAAACCTTTGGGCCAGTTCACTGCAGGGCGTGTCTCCGGTCTTTCCTCCCTGAGGCTTATCTGATT
>ODAI011843993.1_pt1 | contig 21277 bp, 17 predicted proteins | sample 1539321 | NCBI WGS metagenome assembly ODAI01 (sample SAMN02144231, study PRJEB22623) | gut metagenome | biome: sheep rumen | host: Ovis aries | place: New Zealand | reverse complement strand
TCTTTGATGAGATTGAGTATTTTCTGCTGACGCTCAGTGAGTTTCGTCTCCGACATGTCTCCGTCATGGTCTCCGACATTCGGAGTGTCGGAAGAGGCGAAGATGATGGTCTGGAATTGGGTCGGAGTAGATTTGAACACAGGTCTCAGTTCGTCTTTATATCCATCCAATGCTTTGGTCTCATTACAGATGCGTGTGAGTCCACTTCCTCGCTTCTCCATGTAGTCAAGTTGAGCCATTACGTTTGCAAGAATGGGATTGCGTCTTTCAGAAGAAACGTCAGCGATGTCTAAGTCTTGAATCAGCATACCATTGTACATTCCTCCAGGTGATGTAACGGTGAGTCGGTCATCGTAAATGTCAAGATGAACTTCACTACCCATTACGGTGTAGTCACGATGGATGAAATGGTTAACCATCGTTTCTAATACAGCTCGTTGTGCATACTCTGGTTTATTCTTTCGCCCATCAGGTAACTTCTCCCAGCCTCTCTTGGTGTTAGACTTCACAAAATTCATGGCTTCACGGAGCAGCATGAGGACATTGCCTGTAAACTCTGCATCGTTGATGGCATCGCCCTTTTCCATTCCATCCCATCGTGTGCAGTATAGACGAGATTGCCACAATGGGCAGTCATCGGCAAACAAAGCACCCGCATTGGTAAGGTTCCCTGTCCCTGTTACCAGCCCAAACGACAAAAGGTATTTCTTGTCCCATTCTTGTTTGGTGCGGTCTTTGAACGAGTTCGCCAATATCGTAAAGGAATAGTCCTCTGCTTTATAGTCTGTGTGAAGGGAATCAAAAGTTTTGTTAGAGCCTTTCAGCACCAAGCGCACCATCTGCTCTGCAGTAGCTAGTACGCTCTCATCACCAACTCGGACAAATGCTATGCGCTGACCATCCCCAACATAGTAATATGGGGTATAATGCCCTGCATTGACTTTGAGTTGCAAGATGTGCAGACCATCTATATCATGGGGAATCATCTCTACCTCTGGCAGGGGATCCATATAGTCACGGATTTTACTACTAATAGCCTCACATACATGCTGCACGTCATCAAGTCCTTTGACGACGCCGTCATTATCAATGCCAAAGAAAAGGGAACCACCCAAGCCATTGGCAAAAGCGCTTACGCTTTTCAACCAACTCTTTGGTTTCTTTTCTTCAAGCATCACCTTGAAGTCGTATGCAGTACATTCCGCTATCAGAGTCTTTAATTCCATTCTATATAAATTCTGGCATATTACCTTGCAAAGGTACTCTTTTTTTTCGAAAGTAAGGAGTTTGTTCATCATTTCGCGCGTAATTTAAGCAAATTTTATCTAAAATCGCACCTGAATAACACTAAAAGTTGCGATAATTGAGGAATTATGAGTACCTTTGCCAATAAAAGGTGTGATATGAACAGGTTTCCTACATCATATGAGATATTTGGATTGGACTGCTTAGGAGAAGAAGCAAGTGAATCTTTGAAAATGGAATACATATTCCATTGTGTAGACGATTGTATTACAGAAACACTTAATCCATACAAAGAAATCTTCAACAGCAAATCATTTCGATTCGAAGAAGGAGAAATGGAGTGGTTGTCTGGACCTACTGGATTTATCTTTGGTGAAGATGAATCTATTGCTCCTGTGAATAGTTTTATGCGATGTGATTCATTCATGAAACTTAAAGGATCAAAGTACGAACATCTATTATATCCAGACCACATTATCAAGCCATCTCCAGATGACGAAAGAGATTATTTGGAACCAATTGGAGTTGAATTAGATTATGCTGAAAATCACATAGATGCCAATTGTGATTATTATTCCGACATTGATGAAGAGTCATATCAAAGAGTTGTCTGTACCTATAGAGAAGCTGCTGAAGATGGCAATTTAAATGCCCTATGGTGTCTTGGCTGCGCCTTAAATCTTCGGAATAGTATCTTCAAAGAAAAATATGACGTATTCGGTTTAACTTATTATTATCTGTCTTTAGCTATACAAAAGGGACATCTTGCTTCTATTCCTTCCTTATGTGAAATACTTATGCAAGATGAAAAGCATAATGAAGCATTCATGTTCACATATATTGGTGCTCAGAAAAAAGAGATCTATTGTATGTGGAATCTCGCAATGTACTATTTATGTGGAATCACAGTTTCAAAGTCGGAAGATAGGGCTGTGGAATTATTTGAATCTATTTTGAATATTATAAATACAAAAGATAGCGACAAGACTGCATTCTATTATTCTCACTATGATGGTATAAAAAAAGACGAGATTTTAGAGTTAAAAGAATGTACAGAACACAATCTTAAAATTATAAAGTCTCATAGTGACTCGTGGAAAAAATATTTTGATATTGAGGTTTGTAGAAAATATCAAAAAATACTGGATATGCTAATAAAGGAACATTGTTTAGACCCATCGTTTACTGGCGAGATGTACGCAGAAAAGGTTAAGGAATTAATGAATCAAGAACTCAGTTGAGATTTTGTATACATAAGTTTGAAATAGAACGTTGTAGCATTCAATTAGAGAATTGAGACATCATCTTATAACAAATAATATATTGTTGTTCTAATAAAATGGAAGAGTATTATAGATATATAGAGCCTAACGGAAAGCTTTATAAATATGTGACAGCTAATTGTCGAGATGCAGCGTTAGAAATGCTGTCTTTTCTAATAGATGATAGTGGCTATGGTTCAGCTTCAGACACCTACTATTCTCTAAAGAAATTTGAGAAGATTGACTATTATGAGATACCAGACGGTGCAAACATTTTATATGAATCTGAAAAAAACAGAATACGCATATCTGGCACATCGGAAGGTCCATTATATTATAGTGGTACAGATATAGGTTGGACTAAAAATACACGTCAGCCAATGTTATATCTGTTTTATGTGTTACCGTATAAAATATTTGTGGTTGCAAATTCAGAAAAGGCTGCCTATGCAAAATTATTTCCCATTGAAAGCATAATAAAGAAAAAGGATCGAATAAGATATAATAAAGCAGCTATAAGCGAAAGGTATAACGGTTTAAAAAGTATTGAACCGATAGGATTGGTGAGCTCCAAATATTATTTATGGGAAACAATAAAATATTATGATAAATCCTATTTTGAAGACTTTCTTCCAGAAAATGTTACTATAATAACGGAGCCAACACTTGATTATGATAGATGGAGCAATTTCATAACTGGATATTTATTTAGGAGAACAGGGCATCAAGAAAGAATCTCTGAACAACAATTCAACGAAGCAATAAAGAATGGGGTATTGTCCACATACGATTTAATTAGTGATGAAATTCCTGATATCAATATGCTTTATGAGTATCAATCAAATAATAAGATTATATTTGAAAGGCTATTTCCACCCTATAATGTATGTAAGACAAGAAGCCTTCCCATCTTCTTGGAATCAAAAAAAAGCGACATAACTTTTATCGACTGTCAAGGAACTATACTTGCAATACTATCATCAACAGGAGAATGTCTCGAAGTAGAAGATAGAACTGCAGATATTATAAAAACAGGAAATCTGGGGAATTTAGCAGATTACGAAGTCTATGATATAAAAAAGGGATATAAGTATATCCAAACGGTTCGGCGACAAGATATTGACAATGATTTACCTTTTTAATCATATAGTATGAGTAAAAAAACAATAATATCACTAAGTTATTTACTTATTCTTACAAAGAATGAAACATACCCTTTTTCGCTAACACAAAGAAATAAAGCGAAAGTACACATAGAAAGCTATCTCAATTGCAATCGTTATGATTGACAGGAGGGAAAGGGAGCCGACGATGTAGAACAGTTTTGTGGAAATCCATACGCCTTCGTTGTTCTTCACGATGTCTGTGAGTCGAAGGCTATGCTTTTGCCAACTTTCTGCCATTGCAATCATATACGAGTAAAAGCCCACGTGCAGACACGTGAGCGTTGAGCTACTTACTCTTGAATGCTACTCAAATTTTGGCGAAATTTCAGATAACAAGAATAAAGCTAACGCTTCTTATCTATATGTCTTATTGTTCGTTCCTATCTTATAGGCGTTACGGTGTTATTAGGTTTGACATGAATATGATTGTGCAAATGCAAAAAACTATATTGTTTGCCTCTGATAGAAAACCTTTCCGTTGCGGTCAATGCTGTCAAGCAACTCCTGGTTTGTAAGTTCGGAATAGATATTCGTATCAAAATAATAAGGTATATAGGAATAATACAACTTGTCGTCAAGAAGGGCAACATCCTGACGAGTAAGTTCATTACCTTTCAGTGACAGGTCAATGTCGGAAGCTGGCTTATAGTCACCCCTTGCACGTGAGCCATACAGTATAGCCTCCTCTATGTGAGGGATAGAGGTAAGAATGCTTCGCAGTTCTTCTATGTTCTTATCGCTTAATCCGTACATCAGTTCCTTCATTTATGAATAAAACAAATCTATCGGTGTAAGATTAGAAAGTGAATTCATCTTATGATAGTATTCTACCATGAGAGGATAAAACCGTTGGGTAATCTCTTCTATAGCAGCATCAGCAACTTCACCATCGTAGTTATGTGCTGTCTCGTTGCGCCATTTTATCATACCCATCCATGAGTCACCGTCTTCTATCGTATGGAGCACAAGAGCCTGTCTGATGGAATCTCGCGAAGCACCAACTTCCTGTACACCTTGACTTTCTGCATAGCTTTTCATTAACCTCCATGCACATTCAAAAGTAAATTCAAATCGCTTAATAACGCTGTCGCGTTCAAAGTCATTCAATCGTCTGTGCGAACTTTCGTTTACGATTTCTGCAAGTCGGTTCAAGGCTTTCCCATAGTTGATAAGCCGCTGTTCCCAACGTGGTAACTCTTCTTTTTCTCCCATAGAATTTTCCTTTTTCATCTGCAAAAATAGGGATTATCCATCAGAGTGCCAAATATAATGGAAAAATTCTTGGCCTAAATTGGTACGTTTACGGAAAGCATGAGGGTTAAGGCGGCGCATGGAACACCGTCTACTACACCTGCTGCATGTCGTGCAGCTTCTTGAAGAAGCCGTCCATCGCCAGGAGTTCCTGGTGGGTACCACGCTCGACGATGCGCCCTTCGTGCAACACGCAGATCTCGTCGGCATGCTTGATGGTCGACAGGCGGTGGGCAATGGCGACGGTGGTGCGCGTCTTCATCAGCCGTTCCAGTGCGTCCTGCACCAGCCGTTCGCTCTCGGTGTCGAGAGCCGACGTGGCCTCGTCGAGGATAAGGATAGGGGGATTCTTCAGGATGGCACGTGCTATGCTGACACGCTGGCGCTGTCCGCCGCTGAGACGGCCGCCCCGGTCGCCGATGTTGGTATCGTAGCCGTGTTCCGAAGCCGTGATGAAGTCGTGGGCATTGGCTATCTTCGCTGCGTCTTCTATCTCCTGCTGCGTGGCGTTCTCCACGCCGAAGGCGATATTGTTGCGGAACGTGTCGTTGAAGAGGATAGCCTCCTGGTTGACGTTGCCGATGAGCTGGCGCAGGTCGTGGATGCCCAGGTCCTTGACATTGATACCGTCGATGAGCACCTCGCCCTCCTGCACGTCGTAGTAGCGCGGTATGAGGTCGACGAGTGTCGACTTTCCGCTGCCGCTCTGTCCGACGATGGCGATGGTCTTGCCCTTCTCTATGGTCAGGTTGATGTCGTGGAGTACCCAGTTTTCACCGTACTTGAACGACACATGCCGGAACTCTATGCTATGTTCGAACGACGGTATCGACCGTGGATGTTCCGGTTCCTTGATCTTGTCTTCTGCCATCAGTATCTTGTCTACGCGCTCCATCGAGGCAAGACCCTTGGGAATGTTGTATCCTGCTTTGGAGAACTCCTTCAGGGGGTTGATGATGCTGTAGAGAATAACAAGGTAATAGATGAACATGGAACCGCTGATGGTAGCGTTGTTGAGCACCTGCACGCCGCCGAACCACAAGACGACGATGATCATGACCGTACCCAGGAACTCGCTCATGGGGTGAGCCATCTGCTGGCGCGTGTTCACCCAGAGGATGTTCTCACGGTATTCGGAATTGATGCGGTCGAACTTCTCGTTCATCTTCTTCTCAGCATTGAACGCCTTGATGATGCGCAACCCGCCCAGGGTCTCCTCCACCACGCTCATGGTATCGCTCCACAGCGACTGCGCCTTCACCGAGTTCTGCTTCAGCTTGCGGCCGATGAAACCCATGAACCACCCCATCAAGGGTACGAAGACGATGGTGAAGAGGGTGAGTTGCCATGAGATGAAGACCAGGGTGGTGAAGTAGGCAATAATCAGGATGGGGTTCTTAAAGAGCATGTCAAGGCTCGACATGATGGAGTTTTCAATCTCCTGCACGTCACCGCTCATGCGGGCGATGATGTCTCCCTTGCGTTCTTCTGAGAAGAAGCCCAACGGCAGTTGCGTAATCTTCTGGTAAAGCTGGTTGCGGATGTCGCGTACGACGCCTGTCCGGATAGGGATGATCGAGGCAGAAGACAGGAAGTAGGCACCAGTCTTCAGGAACGTGGCGAACGCCAGGAAGAGTCCGATCAGCAACAACGTCGTCGTGGCACCCAGTTCCAATATCCATTCCTGCACATAGTAGTTCATGTTGTTGCTCAGCACCGTCTTGATGTCGGCGCTGTCCCATGCCATCAGCGAAACCTCGCGCAACGACTCCTCTGTCTTGAACAGGATGTTCAGGATAGGGATGATGGCAGCAAAGGAAAAGATGTTCAGCAATGCTGACAGGATATTGAAGACCACTGCCCATACAAGGTACTTCTTGTAGGGCGGTACGAACCGTTTCAATACTTGCAAAAACTCTTTCATGCGATTAATGTTAAATGAAGAATGAAGAATCGCCGACTACCCATTGTGAATTATGAATTGTCAATTGTCAATTACCAATTGCCCCAGCAGGGTTGCACTGGTTGAGCCGGTGATGCGCACGCGGACGGTTTCACCGATGTGATGGCTGCCTTTGTCGAAGACCACCATCTTGTTCTGTTCGGTACGGCCGCATAGCTGTTGGCGGCTGCGCTTGCTGAAGTTCTCTACCAGTACGTCGAAGACCTTGCCTTCGTCGCGCTTGTTGGCGTCGGCACTGAGCTGCGTCTGCAACGCTATCAGTTCGGAAAGGCGTCGCAGCTTCACCTCTTCCGGCACATTGTCGGGCAGGTGTTTGGAGGCGTAGGTGCCCGGTCGCTCACTGTACTTGAACATGAAGGCGGAATCGTAGCCCACTTCACGCATCAGCGAGAGCGACAGCTGGTGATCTTCCTCTGTCTCGTTGTGGTAACCCACGAAGATGTCGGTAGAGAGTCCGCAGTCAGGGATGATCCGTCGGATGGCATGGACGCGGTCCATGTACCATTCGCGGGTATACTTACGGTTCATCAGTTTCAGAATCTTGTCGGAACCCGACTGAACCGGCAGGTGGATATGCTTGCACACGTTAGGCATCTCGGCGATAACGTGCAGGGTTTCGTCGCTCATGTCCTTGGGATGGGAGGTCGTGAAGCGCACGCGCATCTCTGGAACGGTCTCGGCAACACGACGCAAGAGATAGGGGAAGTCTATAGTATCACTGGTTTTGCTAGTCGTGCTAGTATCAATAGATGGTATCCTGTAGCTGTTGACGTTCTGTCCCAGAAGAGTCACCTCCTTGTAGCCTCTGTCGCGCAGGTCGATGACCTCTCTCAGGATGCTTTCGATGTCGCGCGACCGCTCACGCCCACGGGTATAGGGCACAATGCAGTAGTGGCAGAAGTTGTTGCAGCCGCGCATGATGCTGACGAAGCCGCCGATATGTGCTCCGTGCAGGCGTTGCGGCACGATGTCGCGGTAGGTCTCTGTCGTAGAAAGCTCTATATTGAGCGCCTTGTGTCCCGTCTCTGCCTGTGCTATGAGGTCAGGAAGGGAGAGATAGCTGTCAGGACCTGCCACCAGGTCACAGTGGTGGTGCTCCAGCAGGTCTTCCCTGACACGCTCTGCCATGCAGCCCAGCACACCGATGATGAGGGTGGAAAAATGAGGGTTGGGGGATGCTTCCCTCTGCTTCTTGATGGCATAGAGCGCCTCCAGGCGGTTGTATATCTTGTTCTCCGCATTCTCACGCACCGAACAAGTGTTGAGGAAGACGGCATCAGCCTCATCCACATGGTCGCAAACCTCATAGCCTGCCATCTTCATCACCGAAGCAACCACCTCGGAGTCAGCCACATTCATCTGGCATCCATACGTCTCAATATAGAGTTTCTTCATATTTCTCATTTAAGTTTCGCTTATCGCTCAGCATAGGAGTGGAAAGGAATGGAAAGGTAGTTAGCAGCTCCGCTGCTGGAGTGAAAGGGACGATAGTTTTCTTTATCTGGAATTTCTGATGTCCCTTTAACTCCCCCTAACTTCTCCCCCTTTAGGGGGCAGGGGGTGGCTCCCTAATTCAGCTGCGAAGAGAGCTGATGCCTGTTGCCTTTCAGCGACACGAGGAAGGCCTTGGCAGAGCCAAACTTCAGGAACAGGTCCAACCGGATGGGGATGTGGTTCTCGTCGTCGGTGACGAAGAAGCGCACAATCTCCTTGTATTTGGTGTCTTTCCACTCCAGATAAGAGAGTTCCAGACAACGGTATTTCTTGCCATTGTCAGCCTTGACGACCGACTTTCCGCGGAACTTCAGCTGACCTTTTTTACGGTCATCGCCATCGACGATGGGGAAGTTGATGACATGTCCCTTCTGCCAGTTGACGGGATCGAAGGAACGAGCACGGAGGAAGATGCTCAACATGTCGTAGACACAGTCGTTATAGGTGTTCTGCTTCCACGAACTGGTACCGTCAACACGCTTGAAGTGCTGCTTGATGTGAGCCTTGCCGCCGGGATAGCTGTAGAAAACTTCGTCAACGGTATAGCGCTTGCCCTCCTTGGCACCCTTACGGAAATAGAGCGGAGCCATGTCGGTAGTGGTGTAGCAAAGCAACGTGTCGCGCAGCATGAACATGTGGTCGGCCCTGCCGTTGCCACGTGTGGTCAGCGAAGCACGATAGGCGTTCTTACCTTGATAGATACTGTTCACGGTATACATCGTAGCATTGCCGGCTTTCACCCACACGAACTTCCAGTTGAAATAGAGGTTATAAGTCAGGAACTCACCACCGTTGAAAGCCGTGTTACGGAAAGTACACTGAGCAGATACCGGTGTCGTTGCCGCCAGTAGAATCATCAATAACGAGCAACGAAAGATAAACATCAACTTTTTCATTTCTCTTTTTGATTTTTGTTGCTATATACTCAATAGACGTTCTTTGCCTTTCTTCGTTTAACGGGAGTAGTAATCGATGCCCATTTCGCGTGCACGCTCGATGTTGCGGCTGCGCGTCGTCTTCTTGGTCTCTGCTTTCTGCTTGATGAGCACGGAGGGTTTCTGACGATAGAGCGGAACAGAGAGCGGCGACCACGTCTTCTTCACGTCCCACTTTGCCCTACACTCCACCTTCTCAGGATAGTAGTAAACGGCTTCGGGCTGCTCGTCGGCATCGTAGTTGCCGGTGTCCCACACCCCGTTCTTGTTCCTGTCGACAAACAGCCGCACGTAATAGGTGCCGGGCTTGATGTAGGGAATGGTCACCACCTGCTGCCGGGCGACAACTTCCTTCACCACCCCATCACTGCCATTGAGCAACTGCACCACCAGAGGCTGGTCGTCCATACCGTTGATGGTCATGATGAGCGTGCTATATTCGTCGGTACTCATCACCCTGATGCCCTGCTTGTAGGGCTTGCTTGCCCTGCCGTAGATGTCGACAAAAGCTGCTGAATCTATCTCTAAGCTGTATTCGCCGCCCGGCTTCCAGTCGGCAATGAACTGATAGGTGCGCATGTGTCCGGGCTGTTCACCGAAGATGAACTTCGAACGATACCACAGGCTGTCTATCCGGGTGTAGAGATGTATGGCAGCAGTGTCTGCTACCTGCAACGGTGTCTTCATCGAGAACAGCAACACCTGGTTGGGGTCGATGGCTGAAGGTACCTTGTAGTCGGGTTCGAGAGCCTCCGGAGGCATCACCTCCTCGTAGGCCTTGCCACGTTTCTTATTGCGCTCCTGTTGCTTCTTCCATTTCTCTGCAGCCTCACGCTGCTGTTTCAACCGCTTGGCATACGGCTGGCGGGAAAGAATCTCCAGCGTGTCGGTCTGCTGCTGCAAGACTCCTGTGGAGTCGGTGGTAAGATAACGGAGTTCTATGTTCAGCGTGTCCTTGTTGACCAAGGTCGTATCGCGCAACCAATAAGTAATGGTATCCTGGTTGACTGACGGCTCCACGATGAAGGCATCGTCAGCATTGAAGTTCAGACCTTTGACCTTTGGCAGCTCAGCATTGCCATAGCTGAAGTAGACCTTGAAGTTGTCGGCTTGCTGGCGGTCGGCTTTCAGAAAGTAACGGTCAGTCTGCGTCTCCTGGAAGGCAGTCAGTACGAGGTCGTCGGGCAGGAAGTGGGTGTATGATACCTGCTCGATGTTGCTGATATGCAGGGAGTCACGCCAGATGGTGTCCTGCCGGATGTCGGGTTTGCACGTCGGAACGATGACCTCACGGTTGTAGGCTATCTTCTCAGCCTTCTGGGTAAAGGTATAGTTGCCGTCCATGTCTTGCAAGGCAAAGACCCGGTAACGTCCCGGAGCCACGCCCTTCACCACGAAGTGGCCGAGGCTGTTGGTGCGCGAGACGCGCAACATGGGAGTCTTCAGAAACAGGGTGTCGGTGGCCTTGAAAGCCTCATTGCCCGGTACGGCATCATCGTCAAGGGCATAGAGTCCCACCAGAAGCCCCTTCACAGGTTCCAGGTTGGACGCCTCCAGCACGTATCCCGCTACCTGCAATGTATCGATGTGGTCTCCTGTCGAGAACATGTAGGTATAGTTACCCATCGGGTTCGACTCGTTGTTGTCAGTGATAGCATCAGAGAAGTCGATGGTATAGGTAGTGTTTGCCTTCAGGCTGTCCAGCAACTCCACAATGATGCGCTTACCGCTACTCTTGATTTCAGCCTGTTCCAGCTGTGGCGGTGAGACGACCACTTTCTCCGACGGGTTGTCCAACTGGATGTATTCATCGAAGTAGATGGTGACCTTCTTGCTGTTGACGTTCAGGGCACCGTCGGCAGGCACCGCCCTGAGCACCATTGGAGGCTTTTCGTCAAACCATCCGCCATCGGGAGCTCCCATCTTGGCACACGAGGCAACGAGCGTGGAGAACAGCAGACACCACATCCATCCCCACCCTGTCGGCAGAGAGGAGCAGAGCAGCAACCTGCCAAGGGTGCAGGCGTTGCCCTTTCGGGATGTTGTGTGGCAGTCTTTTCTTCTCATCATTCGTTCATTGCCAGCAGTTCTTCCAGGTTCTTCCTGCTGTTAGACAGTCGTGGTATCTTGTGCTGCCCGCCCAATTTTCCTTTCGACTTCAACCAGTCGTTGAAGAGGTTGGGACGAGCCTTGATGATTTCCAAGGGTTGCAGCGTGACATCGTGGAAGCGTTTGGCTTCGTAGTCGCTGTTGATCTCCTGCAACTTTGTGTCGAGAATCAATGCAAACTCGGTCATGCTCTCCGGATAGCGGGCAAACTCTATGAGCCACTGATGGCGACACTTGGCATGGTCGTCCATGTAGACGGGTGCTGCCGTATACTCTAAGATTTCGGCTCCCGTCTGCTTACAGGCGGCATCGAGTGCTTTCTCTGCATTGTCCTGGATGAGTTCCTCGCCAAAGGCATTGATGAAGTACTTCGTCCTGCCGGTAATGATGAACTTATACGGATTCGTCGACGTGAAGCTGACGGTGTCGCCGATGAGGTAGCGCCACAATCCGCAGGAGGTGGAGATGAGCATGGCATAGTTCTTGCCTACCTGCACACCGCTGAGCGGCACCACCGTGGGGTGGTCACTATCGAACTCGTCCATCGGAATGAACTCGTAGAAGACACCATAGTCGAGCATCAGCAGCATGGACTTGTCCGACGGGTCGTTCTGAATACCGAAGAAGCCTTCGCTGGCATTATAGGTTTCCATATAATGCATGTCGGGCTTGGTGATGAGCTGCTCGTACTGTTTGCGGTATGGTGTGAAAGCGATGCCGCCATGGAAGAACACCTCCAGGTTGGGCCATACCTCTTCCAGATGCTTCTTGCCGGAGAGTTCCATGACTCGCACCAAGACGGAGAGCATCCATGAGGGCACTCCCGACAGGTTAGTGACATTCTTATGGAGCGTCTCGTGGGCTATACGGTCGCGCTTCAGCTCGAAATCGGACAACAATGCCGTCTGCTTCTTAGGAACACGAACCAGATTGACAAGCGGATTGATGTTCTCGATGAGGATGGCACTCAGGTCGCCGACCAGCGAGTTGGCGACATTATAGTTGGGAGAATGGCTGCCACCGAGTATCAGTCCCTTTCCGTCGAGCATGCGGCTCTGCGGATAGTTGGCAAGATAGAACGCCACCACGTCGGTGCCTCCCTGATAGTGGATGTGCTGAAGTCCTTCTGCCGAGACGGGTATGAACTTCGACTTGTCGTTGGTCGTTCCCGACGACTTGGCATACCACTTCACTACTCCCGGCCACAGCACGTCACGCTCACCGTGGCGCATGCGGTCGATGTCGTCCTTCAGTTCCTCATACGTGTTGACAGGTACGTTCTGGACGAAGTCTTCGTAGGACTTCATCGTATTGAAGAGGTGGTTTCTTCCGTATTCAGTAGCTTTTCCGCGTGCTATCAGGTAGTCCAGTACTTCGCTCTGCATCAGCAAGGCTTCGCTCTCATGCCGTTCCAGTTCGCACTGCCGACGATGAAAATACAACTTATCGGCGATATGGGTTAAACTCATAAACTCTTTCTATTTCTTTGCAAAGGTATTGCAAACTTTTCTTATAGCGTTTGAATTTACTATTTTTAAGGGTTGACGACGGCATTCGACCTGTGTTCGTTGGCAAAGGCAGCGGCTTCAGCAGCAGCTATGATGCCTTCCTTGTCGTGTTGGGGCTGCAGTTCGTCGGCTTCTTCGCCTGTCTCGACATCCTGCCCCTGATGCTCTGTCATGAGTTCCGCCACATCGTCATGGTGTTCTGGCAAGGGCTGGACGATACCTTCAGACAAGTAGCCTTCTTCCTCCTCGTCATCACTGGCATGCTCGGCCTTGGCAGTAAACACTTTGTCGATGAATTCGGGCGATTTCTTCAGCAAACGCATCGTCTCCTTGGCTGCTATCTGCTGGCTCTCCTTCTTGGAGAATCCTGTTCCTTCACAACCGTCTACACCTTCGAGCAATACCCGGAAGTGGAAGATGGGGTTGTTTTTCTCGTCTTTCTGTGTGTCCAGTAAGACAAACTCCACCTTGATGCGGTTTTTCTGTCCCCACTCTATGAGCTTCGACTTGAAGTTCATCTCCTTGTAAGCCACCTTGTCGATATTGATCAACTCGCCAAGGATGCGTTTCTCTACGAATTTCATGCAGGCTTTATAGCCCCGATCCAGGTAGATGGCACCGATGAGTGCCTCGAAAGCATTGCCGCCTACATAGTTGTTGTGCGAACCGTTTCGCTTGCCGTTGGTCTGGATGAGCTTGTTGACTCCCATCTCCTTCGACAGACGGTTGAGGGTAGCACGCTGTACGATCTTTGAACGCGTGTTGGTAAGGAATCCTTCACGCTTGCCTGGGAAGTGTTCGTAGACGATGTCGCCGACGATGGCACCGAGGATAGCGTCGCCAAGGAATTCCAACCGCTCGTTGTTCAGGGGTTTTCCCTTCTCATTACGGCGTGCCACACTCTTGTGCATCAGCGCAAGCTTGTAGTGATGGATGTGGTTGGGATAAAAGCCGAGGATTTCGTATAAAGAAAAATAAAGCTCCTTCTCCTTACGGAAAGGGAGCTTTATTCTGTTGATAATGTTATTCAGCATATTTCTTGAAAATAACACATGCGTTGTGACCGCCGAAACCGAACGTGTTGCTCATGGCAGCACGCACCTCACGCTTCTGTGCTTGGTTGAAGGTGAAGTTGAGATTGTAGTCAATCTCCGGGTCCTTGTCGTCTTCATCGTGGTTGATGGTCGGCGGAATGATATCGTTCTTGACAGCCAGGACTGCCACCATAGCCTCAATAGCGCCGGCAGCACCGAGCAGGTGACCGGTCATAGACTTCGTTGAGGAGATGTTCAGCTTGTAGGCTGCATCGCCGAAGACTTCCTTGATAGCCTTAGCCTCAGAGATGTCACCTACATGTGTCGACGTACCATGTACGTTGATGTAGTCGATGTCCTCTGGTTTCAGACCGGCATCGTCGAGTGCATTCTGCATGACGAGCTTGGCTCCGAGGCCTTCAGGATGACTGGCAGTGATGTGATAAGCATCGGCACTCTCGCCCTCACCTATCATCTCAGCATAGATCTTGGCACCACGAGCCTTGGCATGCTCATACTCTTCGAGGATGAGACAGCCGGCACCTTCAGCCATGATAAAGCCATCACGGCTGGCACTGAACGGGCGGCTTGCCTTCTCCGGCTCGTCGTTGCGCGTAGAGAGGGCTTTCATGGCGTTGAAACCGCCGATACCTGTCTCACAGATAGCACTCTCGGCACCACCGCTGACGATGATGTTGGCCTTGCCCAGACGGATGAGGTTGAAGGCATCTGCCAATGCGTTGCTTGACGAGGCGCAGGCACTGGTCGTCGTATAGTTAGGACCGTGGAATCCGAAGTGGATGGAGATGTGTCCGGAAGCAATGTCGGCAATCATCTTCGGAATGAAAAAGGGACTGAACTTCGGTCCTGCCTCTGCATTCTTTCCATAATACGACACCTCTTCCTGGAAGGTCTTGATGCCACCGATACCTACACCGTAGACCACACCGATGCGGTTCAAGTCTTCTTTCTCCAGGTCGAGACCGGCATCCTCAACACCTTGTATGGCTGAAATCATAGCCAGCTGGGTGTAGCGATCCAGCTTGCGGGCTTCCTTGCGGTCGAAATACTGACTGATGTCAAGGTCTTTCACCTCACAGGCAAACTTGGTCTTGAACAGCGTGGTGTCGAAACTTTGTATAGGAGCAGCACCGCTCTTTCCTGCCAGAAGGTTCTTCCAAGTCTCTTCAGGACTGTTTCCTACCGGAGTAACGGCACCGAGTCCTGTTACTACTACTCTCTTTAATTCCATATTTTCAATGTAGAATCATGAAAGAAGAATGAAGATTCATGGTGAATAATACACAGAAATGAAGAATGAAGAATCATCCCACCGGCTACCGGAGGTGAATCTTCATCCTTCATCATTCATTCTTCATCCAGAATGGTTGTTTTAAGCGTTTTCTTCGATATAAGCGATAGCATCGCCAACGGTAGCAATCTTCTCAGCCTTATCGTCGGGGATAGAAATACTGAACTCCTTCTCAAACTCCATAATCAGCTCTACGGTGTCCAGAGAATCAGCACCAAGGTCATTCGTGAAGCTTGCCTCAGCCTTAACTTCTGCCTCATCAACACCCAGTTTGTCTACGATAATAGCCTTTACTTTGCTTTCAATTTCTGACATAATTGTAAAATTTAAATTGTTAAATAATTAGTTCCTTTTCAAAATTTTCGGGTGCAAAGGAACGAATTAAAATTGAAGTGTGCAAATATTTTTTATAAAAAAGCAACCTTCTTTGCACAAACCACCCCCTATTGTGCAAGAAAACTGCTTCTTTTTTACTTTTTATTGCTTTTTATCAAGAGGTTCCACCATTTTTATTTTGCACTTTCCCAAATTTCAACTATATTTGCAACATCATTATAGATAACCTTGAACTAACATTATAATACATAACCAACATGTCATTTACAGAACATTGCAACGAGATTTTCAATCAGGCTATCCGCGACTACCACTTAACGGATAGTGTCGATGCCACCATCAGGAATCCTTATGAGAGAGAGACTATCGAGAACAGACTCTACCTGAAGTGCTGGATAGACACCGTACAGTGGCATTACGAGGACATCATCCGCGACCCGCACATCGATCCGGTAGAGGCCTTGCAGCTGAAGCGACGCATAGACCACTCCAACCAGGACCGTACCGACCTTGTCGAGCAGATAGACACTTACTTCCGCAAGGTCTACAGCGAGGTGACACCGCTGCCCGATGCCACCATCAACACCGAGAGTCCCGCATGGGCAATAGACCGACTTTCCATCCTTGCCCTGAAGATATGGCACATGCGCGAACAGGTGGAGCGTGAAGATGCTTCGGAAGAACACCGACAGAAGTGTCAGCAGAAGCTCGACGTGCTCTTGGAACAGCAGGTAGACCTTGGAACCGCCATCAACCAGCTGCTCGACGACATTCAGGCTGGCCGCAAGTACATGAAGGTATATCGGCAGATGAAGATGTACAACGACCCATCTACCAACCCCATCCTCTACAACAAGAAGGACTGAAAGCCCTCATGAAGACAGAACACCTGCTTGTCATACGCTTCTCGGCTATGGGCGACGTCGCCATGATGGTGCCCGTCATCGCATCGCTGGCTGCCCAGTATCCGCAACTGCACATCACGGTACTGAGCCGTCCTTTCGCGCGTACCTTATTTAATAATATAGCACAAAACGTCAGCTTCATGGAGGCAGACGTGAAGAAGGAGTATAAAGGCATCCACGGACTGAACGCACTCTATCGCCGGTTGCAGGCGAAACACTTCACGGCTGTAGCTGACATGCACGATGTCCTGCGCACCAAATACCTGCGTATGCGCTTCAACCTCGACCGCTATCGTGTGGAGCACATCGACAAGCACCGCAAGGAGAAGCAACTCTTGTGTGCCTCCGACAACAAAAGGCTCGTGCAGCTGCCTACCTCTTTCGAAAACTATGCCGATGTGTTGCGTCGGCTGGGCTACCCCATCGAGTTCTCCTTCAAGTCTATATTCGGCAATGACAAGGGCGACCTGTCATCACTCCCCATCACCATAGCAGAGAAGAAAGCAGGCGAACGATGGATAGGTATAGCACCATACGCGGCACATGCCGGCAAGATATATCCCATCGACAAGATGGACACCATCATCCGAACGCTGGCAACCACACATCCCGACTGGCGCATCTTCCTCTTCGGAGGGGGCAGCCATGAAGAAGACACGACGCTCAAGACATGGGAATGTGACGTTCCGCAATGCACCTTCATCTCCCGACAGCTGAAAGGACTGGGACAAGAGCTCATCGTCATGAGCCATCTCGACCTCATGCTCTCCATGGACTCTGCCAACATGCACCTGGCTTCACTCACAGGCGTGCCCGTCATCAGCATCTGGGGAGCCACCCACCCCTACGCCGGCTTCATGGGTTACGGTCAGAATCCTGACAACGCCATCCAGACCTCCCTGCCCTGCCGTCCGTGCAGCATCTACGGCAACAAGCCCTGCATGCGCAAAGACTATGCCTGTCTGAACGACATCCGGCCGGAAACAGTCCTTGAAAAGATTCAATTGACAATTCAAAATTTTTAATTCACATAGTATTCACTTTAAAACACAAAGCATGATGAAAAAGTATGTTTGCGACACTTGTGGGTATGTTTACGACCCTGAAGTAGGAGATCCCGACAACGGCATAGCTCCCGGTACAGCATTTGAAGACCTGCCCGAAGACTGGGTTTGCCCACTCTGCGGTGTTGGCAAGGAAGACTTCAGCGTAGAAGAGTAAAACAAAACCCATCCTAAACATCATCCCCGAACAGCGATAATAACTGTTCGGGGATGATTGTTTTTGTATGAAAGGAGGTTACTTTATCACGACCTTTTTGCCGTTCTTGATGTACAATCCGGCTTTTGCTGGCCTGCTTGTCAGTCGTTTGCCGTCTATCGTGTAGTAGACACCAGCCTCATTGGCATTGGTCAATTGGTCATTGTCAATGGCAATAATGCCCGTCGTTGCGCCGCCCCCTATCGTTACGGTGGACTCAATGAGGTCGGAAGTATAGTACTTGCTGATGTCTGTTTCTGTCAGCTTCATGTTCTTCAGCTGGATAGCATGGTCGCCGTTAGCCATATTGCTGGCGATTTCTACTTGCAAGGTAGCCAACTCGCCGCTGGTGCCCGTGAATGTTTCGTCATATTGCGAGCTGCACAGGAAGCGGATGGCGCCGTCAGCTTGCTGGCTGAAGGTCAAGTCATGCTCGTCATCTTCAGGCAGACGGCCTGCGCTCAACGCACCCTGGATACGTCCCTTGCTGCTCTTCACTACCGTCATGCCTTCGGGAAGGTACAGGTCGAACTGGAAGCCGCGGATGGCTGCCGTGTTCTTCATCTCAATGGAAATGGCAGTCTTGGTGCCTGCTGTTGCTGTGAAGGGAGCGATAAAGATGACATTGTCCTTTGCGTCCCAGTCGGCAGTCGGTTGGTTACCCGTTGCACGGGCGCTATTCGTGCTATTGCCATAGATGGAACCCGTATGGATGATGTTGGCTATACCCGTATAGTCGCTCACATCAACTGTTCCGTTTTTATCCACATCGGCTGCTTTCTCATTGAATCCTGCCGGCGGGTTGCCGTGAATGAAGTTAGCTATGCCCGTATAGTCGCTCACATCAACAACATTGTCACCGCTGATGTCGCCATCAACATACGAAGCAATAATCAGGTGGGAAGCCACAAGATCTGTTTCATAGAACTTGCTGATATTTGTTTCAGTCAGCTTTATATTTTTCATTTGGATAGGATATTCACCGTCTGTCATGTCAGCAGCTACGTTCACTTTCAATGTGGCTATCTCACCGTCGTTACCCGTAAAGGTCTCGTCGTACTGTGAACTGCAGAGGAACCGGATAGCGCCGTCAGCCTGCTCACTAAATGTAAGTGAATGTTCATCCTCACTTGGCAAACGGCCAGGGCTGAGCGAACCTTGAATCTTACCATTGGTGCTCTTGGCAACAGTGACACCTTCGGGCAGATACATGTCGAACTGGAAGCCACGAATGGCTGCCGTGTTCTTCATCTTGATGGAGAGTGTTGCCTCCGTTCCGGCTAATGCCTCCGTTTCGTCCATATAGATGACATTATCTATCTCGGAGATGTCAGTGACAGGCTCTACAATCTTCATGAACTCTTTCCAATAAGAAGCAGTCTCGTAAGCCGCCTTACTGCCTACAGGAACATAGAGTGTAGCGTTGGCGCGATTGGAGAAGGTGGAAGAGGAGATTTTAACAGGGGATGGATTCTCCACGGTAACAGTGACGAGGTTTGGACAACCATCGAAAGCTCCACTACCAATAGTCGTTACACTTGCAGGTATAGTAATAGAGGTCAAGGCTTCACACTCTTTGAACGCATAACTTTTTATTGTTGTCAGGTTTTTGGGCAGGTTGACAGAGCTCAAGGATGGACAAATAGTGAAAGCTTGCTCACCAATTTCTATTAGACTTGAGGGGAAATTGACAGTGGTTAAATTCGGACATTCACTAAATGCGGATTTTCCAATGATTTCTACTCCTGTCTCTAATGTGACTTCAGTCAATCCCTTACACTCATCAAAAACTCTTTCACTTATTTGCTTTATGCTTCCAGGAATAGTGACCGAAGTAAGGGCATCACAATGACGGAATGTATTATCGCCGATTACCGTCAGACCTTGTTCAAACGTAACTGAAGTCAGTCCTTTACAACTTGAAAATACAGCTGAGCCAATAGTCGTCACAGTTTTAGGAATGGTGATAGAGGTCAGCGCTTTGCAAGAATTGAATGCTCCATCACTAATGGTAGTCACTGTGCTTGGAATGTTCACCGAAGAAAGATTGCTGCAACCCCAGAATAAATCAGTGTCAATGGTTGTCAACCCTTCTGGAAGGATGACAGAAGTAAGACCTTTACATCCCTTGAACGCCCTCTGGCCGATGCTCGTCACACTGTTAGGAATGGTGACGGAGGTAAGGCCGCTGCAACCAGAGAAAGCACCATTGCTGATGCTCGTCAAGCTGTTAGGGATTGTGATAGAGGTTAGGTTGGAACAACCATAAAACACATCATCGCCAATGGTTGTAACGCTGTTAGAAATGGTTATGGAGGTCAGACCGCTACAGCCCCAGAACGCATAATCGCCAATACTTGTAACGCTGTTAGGAATCGTGATAGAGGTTAGGTTGGAACAAAACTCAAACGAACACTTACCGATGGTTGTAACACCACTCCCAATGGTAACAGACTGCAAATTTTGGCACTTATAAAAGGCATATGCACCAATCGATGTTGCATTATTCCCAATAACATACGTCGTAACTTGTTCACCAAATATATTTGTCAAATTTGAACTAGAAGTATAATCCTGTGATATAATATGATTACCATAAAGAATAACCTTAGTCAGATTTGAACAGCCTTCGAAAGCATTCTCTTGAATAGATGATACATTACTGCCGATTTGAATAGAAGTAAGTTCAGTACTGTTCTTAAAAACGTCATCATCGATTCCTACTACAAAATATTTTGTATCTAGATATGTCACTGATGTCGGTATGACAATATCACCGGTGTATTTTGCATTTGTTATGAGTTGACCGTTTATTAGTGTAGGTTTAGCAACTACATTAACTTTCGTTCTTGAAACGAAGCTATAGTAAATACCATTTACTTCAAAATCATAGGCATAAGCCTTTGCTCCAACCATACTCATGAGCACGGCGAGCAGAAATGTAAGTTTTAGATGTTTCATAATTATATTGATTTAATGAAAATTGGTTTGTTGTAAAATCCTACTTCTAAGGCTTAACTTAGTTTTAAGTGTATTACACTTCGTGATATAAATTCTATCTGCTTGCAAAAATAGGAAATATCTTTTAAATGACAAAATAATGTGCGCTAAATTTTAAACAAGCCCTGCGAGCGATTGAAACGATTGAACGGATTTAATTCACATAGTATTCACTTTAAACACAAAGCATGATGAAAAAGTATGTTTGCGACATCAATACCATACGCTGGTATAATGAATACCAACGCTTGATACTGCGAATACCAACGCATGGTACTGCGAATACCAACGCATGGTACTGCGAATACCAACGCATGGTACTGTGAATACCAACGCATGGTACTGCGAATACCAAATGTAGTTTAACGATTTTAGTTGACTACTTTGAGTCTTATTTGTAGTTGTGGTTGACTTTGGTTAATACTTAGTTATACTTTTAGTTGACTCTCTTTTTGTTTACTTTTAATTTCAGTTGCTATCAGTTTCTTATTAGTCAC
>ODAI011395898.1_pt1 | contig 21278 bp, 15 predicted proteins | sample 1539321 | NCBI WGS metagenome assembly ODAI01 (sample SAMN02144231, study PRJEB22623) | gut metagenome | biome: sheep rumen | host: Ovis aries | place: New Zealand | reverse complement strand
TAATAATAGCCGCAAAAGACAAGAAGATCTTAAAACTGGAAGAAGAGAACAAGCGGTTAAGGGCTGAGGTAGCTAACCTTCGAGGAATAGTTTATGCGAGCGGTAAATCCACATCGGGTACATGTACCCGATGTGAAGAAAGTAGTAATTCTGGGGGCTGAGGCCCCCAGACCACGAGTTTTAAAAAGGAGGAGCTTGCAATGACGATCGATGAGGTGGTGTCAGACAATCCCATTATCAATATTTTCCGGGATGTGAAGAATACGATGATCGATCTTACTTTTCTGAACGTTACTGATTATGAGTTTACGAATCTTGTGACAAGGCTGCAGACGTTTACGGCTGAGGGTCTGTTCAAGAGGGAGGATGCGGTGCCGTCGATCATGGTGACGCTTGCCCCGAAGGAGTTTGAGGGCAGGTTCTATGTCAGCGCTCTGCATGGGATGTGGGTCCTGATGCCGTCTGTTGTGGGAGGGGCCGTGGATACGGTGCGGTTTGTTTTTGAAAACGAGTTTGTGAATTGTTTTGAGGCTGAGGAGGGTATGAATGAGGGAGTTGATTTCTTTGGAAGTGCTGCAGGATGAGGTAAGAAGGCGGGCTGAGGGGCTTGTCAATGAGTTTTCGGGGAAGACGGATTATCAGTTCCAGCCCATCGTTGATGTGCGGGATGGAAGGCATGAGGTGTATGGGTATGAGGCTTTGCTTCGGACTAAGGGGGAGGGCCCGGAGAGCTTTATAAAGAAGCTGAGGAAAGAGGGAAGAGGGCATGATCTGGAGCTGCTTTCCTTTTATGCGGGGATCGTGAGGTTTGAGGAGAGGGGCCTGTCCGGAATGGTTTTCATTAATTCGCTGCCGCATGAGACCCTGAGTCTGCCTGAGCTTGCATATCTGGAAAAGAGAAGGACTGTTTACGAAAGAAGGGTCATTGTTGAAAATCTGGAGGATGATGTGCTGTTTGATGCGGCTGCGCTTCTTAAGAAGAAGGAGAGGTTTGAGAATTTCGGATACAGGATCGCTCTGGATGATTACGGTACCGGGATCAATTCGGTGCGGGCATTAAAGCTGTTTAAGCCGGAGATCGTAAAGATTGATAAGAGCTATGTTTCGGGTGCGAATATGGACTGCGGCAGGAGCAATTCTCTTGAGATTATGATCGATGAGATAAAGAGCCAGGGGGCGATGGTGCTTGCGGAGGGCGTGGAGACCTGGTCGGAGTATGAGACTCTTCGGTATATGGGAGTGGATTTTATGCAGGGGTTTTATCTTGGGGGTCCCGAGTAAAAAGCGATCACCCTGAAAGGAAGGTGAATTGCATTGACGGGAGGTTGGTCATGAAGCGGAGATTTAATGGAGGAGGAGCCATGTTCTCCGGCCGGGAGAGGCAAAGCAGGTTAAGGAGAGGGCTTCGGGTAAGGATCATGCTCTCGCTGATCATCAGTTTAACAGTAACCGGGGGCGCTTTCTGGTTTTTCCATATGAGGGAGGGGGCGGGGCCTGAGGCGTTGTCTGAGATTGCGATAGTGCTTTTGGGGGCAGCCTGCTTTGTAATGGGGGTGTTTGGGGCTGTGTTTTCCTACAGGAGGCAGAGCAGGATAAGGCCGGACGGGGAGCACGGGACTTCTTCCATCATGACTGAAAAGGAGCTTCCGGAGTTTCAGAGGCATTTCTTTTATGATCCGGTTATTGTACGAAGGCATGTAAAGGGGCTGCGAACGGAGTATGACGATATGGAGCTTAAAACTGTCTGCAGGAAGGGGTACGGGCAGTGGGCGAGGATGCGGAAGGATAAGAGGCTGTTTCGGGCATGTTTTCTGAATTCGCAGATCATGGGACAGGGGGTGTATCTGTCCATGAACTGTAAGTTTATCAACCGAAACTTAAATACACTGACCATTGGCGGTTCCGGTCAGGGGAAGTCTTATTCGGAGCTGCTTCCAAATGCACTGAATGCAAACTGCAATTATGTTTTTACGGATCCTTCCGGGGAGATCCTTCAGAAGGTGGGGAGGTTTCTGCGGGGGAAGAGGTATAAGATCCGGGTGTTTAATGTGGAAAATTTCAGCAATTCCCAGCGCTATAATCCGCTTGCATATGTGAATACGGAGAAGGATTACAACACGCTGGTGGATGCCCTTAACAAGAATATCAAGCCTGACAAAAAGAGCGGGGGACCGAATGAGTTTTTTGACGATGCGAAGGATTCTCTTATCTGTGCGCTGGTGGCTCTCCTTAAGGAGCTTTATCCGGATGAGCCTGAGAGGCAGACGCTTTCTAATGTGATGGAGCTTTTGAGGCTTGCGACTCAGGTGCCTGGAAAGGAGGGGGAGGTAACATCTGCCCTGGATGCCATGTTTTCTGATCTCAGGCAGGTGAATCCCCGCTCCTATGCCGCAAGGATGTGGGAGAATTTCCGTGTGGGCGGACCGAAGGTCTGCAATGAGGTTATTATCAGTGCGGCGGCGGTTTTTGGGAGGTTCTTTGATACGGATGAGCTGGCATATCTGTCTTCTGCCGATGAGCTTCATCTGGAGGAGCTTGCGGGGGAAGAGAAGTGTGCTCTGTTTCTGGTGATACCTCAGTCTACGGCTACCTATAACTTTATGGTGTCGATGATCTACAGTCAGCTGTTTGATATTGTGATGAGGAAGGGGAAGGAGTGGAGGGATCGGCATAGGCTGTCTGATCCGCAGATACCGAGGCATCTTTCCTTCTGGCTTGACGAATTTGCCAACTGCGGGCATATACCGAACTTCTTACAGCTTTTGAGCGTGGTCCGCAAATACAATATCTCGATCAACATCATCATCCAGGGTATGGCTCAGCTTAAGGGGATGTATCCGAAGGATGAGTGGGAGTCGATCCTTGCCAACCTTGACACGATGATCTATTTAGGCGGCATGGAGCCAAGCACCGTGAAATGGCTGTCGGAGAAGCTTGGGAAGGAGACGATTCGGCAGATCAGTTCTTCCTCGGGAAGGGGTGGGGGTTCAACAAGCTTTTCCAATACGGGGAGGGCTCTTATGACTGCGGATGAGATCGAGAAGATGTCGAGGGCCCATGAGCTTATCTTTATTTCGGGCTGCAAGCCTATAAGGACGAGGAAATATAACCTTAAGGAGCATCCGAATTTTAAGAGGTGCGGGGAGGCTGATCCTGCCAATAATTTTGATGCCGGAAGGTATTTCCATATCGACAGGATCGATTATGCGGCGCTTGAGAGGGCAAGGATAGGCAGGGAGGAGCTGGAAAATTATGATTTTGGAAGGATAAGGGTGAAAGAGGGCGTTAAGAGGGGGGAACCGCTTAAGAGGGCGGAGAAGAGAACGGAGGAAAAGGTTGAGAGGGAAGCCTCTGATGCGGCCGGGGGGAAGGCCGGAGGGAAGCCTGCCGGGAGTATTGCCAGGATATCTGAGGTGAGGCTTTCGGAGGAGGAAAAGAGACGAAGGATAGCTGTAAGAGAGAGGGCAGGTGAGGATCTGAATCTGGATGCGGAGGAGCTGCTGTTTCGGGTTGATCTTAACAATGCCCAGGTTTTTTCGGGGTTCAGGGCGGATTATGAGTTTGTATAGGATATGTGCCCGATGGTACCGTGGAGGGTATCTTTTTTTGCCTGGTTTATGAAGTGAGAAGGATGTTTACAGGTTTTTCAGGGAGCTTACTGCAGAAAGGAGAGATGGGGAATGATGTACAGAAAAATGAATGTTTTCGGGCCGGAGAAGGAGAAGGTCGGGGATGGGGCTGTAAGGAAGGGGCTGTCGGTTCGGGAGAAGGCAGCGGGCGCGGCAGCAGGCTGGGCTGTTTTGTTTTCTCTTAGCTCTACCTTCTGTACGGATGTCAGGAGTACGCTTAATACGATGGCGAATAATTACATTTATCCCATTATGAAGTGGGGCGGCGCTTTTTTTATTCTTTTGGGGATCGCTCAGGCGGCGAAGGGGATCATGGATTCTACGAGCGGGCAGGAGCAGCCGGGGACTATGGGGAAGGCGCTTGGGAAGTTTGCCATTGGGGTTATTCTGGTGGCGGGGCAGACGATTATTGCGTCCATAGGGGGTTGAAGATATGGGGGTGAGTAAAGCATCGAGGGTGATGGCGGGGAGGATCCCGTATGAGTTTGTATATGAGGAGGCGGGGCTGTTTGAGGTGAGGGAGGGGGTGTTTTCGAGGGCATTTCTGCTTAAGGAGATGAGGCATGAGGTTGGGGCCGGGGTTTCCGGAGGGCTTGCGGTTAAGCGGTATGCGTCTCTTCTGAATCGGCTGCCGCAGGATATGACTGTGCAGTTTATGGTGTATAACCGGTTGATCCCGCTGGAGGATTTTCTGAAGGATATTCTGGTGGTGCCGGATAAGGGGGATGCGCTGAATGTGTGGATTGACCGGTATAATAGGATGCTTGCGGAGTATTGTGATGTCGGGCACAACAATGTGAAGAAGCTGGTGTATCTGATCCTGTCGGTGAAGCGGGATACGCCGGAGGAGGCGGTCAGGTATTTTAAGAAGCAGGAGGATGGGTTAAGGAAGCTTTTTGAAGAAAGGTGCGGGCTGGAGGCAGTGCCGCTGTCTGCGGGGGAGAGGTTAAGGGTGATGTATTCTGTGCTGAATCCGGGGAAGGAGGATTTTGGAAGGAGGCTTGGGTATGCGGAGGGGGAGAATCCTGCGCTTACGGAGCTTAAGGAGAGGCGGCTTACGACTAAGGACTGCATCGCTCCGTCCATGATCGACCTTAAGTATAAGGATCATCTGGTCCTGAATCAGAATACATATGTGCGAAGCTTTCTTATCACTTCTCTTCCTGTCTCGTTAAGCAACAGCCTGATCAATGATATCACGAATATTTCCTCTAATATGATATTTTCCTGTATCTACGAGCCGGCAGATGCCCGGTACGGGCTTGAGGCGTCGGCAAGGGCGGTGGCGGAGAATGTGGTGGTGAAGGAATCCGCCAAGCGGGATACGATCAGTGAGAGAAGGGAGAGGGCTGTCGTAAGGCGGGAGATGATGCTTACGGAGAATGAGGAAAAATTCGGGGAGAAAGCGGCTCTTAAGACTTTCAGGAATGCGGTGGCAGCAGAGGATCGTACGTTTTTGTGTACCTTCGTGATAGTGATCTTTGCGGAAGATCTTCAGGTGCTTAACCGTGATTCGGAGCTTTTGCATATTTCCACTTCGAAGTTTGCCTGTCAGGTTAAGTGCCTTGATCTGCAGCAGCTTGAGGGGCTGCAGACGGTACTGCCGCTTTGTACCTGTTTTGTGGATGCGAAGAGGATGTTTTCGCTATCGAGGCTTGCGGCGATTCCTCCCTTTGGATTCAACAGCGCTTTCGGCAGAGGAGGTACGTTTATCGGGTTAAACGCCATTAACGATAATCTGGTTCTCCATAACCGAAAGAGCGGAAAGAATCCGGCAGGGCTGATTGCGGGGGTGGAGCACAGCGGTAAAACGTTTCAGTGCAGGAGGGAGATATTCAATGCCCTGATCTCAACGGAGGATAAGGTGATCATTCTTTCGGATTCCGCGGAGTATGAGGGCTTTGTGAAAAGGCTCGGGGGTGAGGTCAGAGCTATCATGGGGATTAATCCCTTTGAGATGCGGGAGCATTACGGGTTAGTCAATACGGATATCTACTCTAAAACTATTATGATTGAGGCTCTGCTCGCGGCCGCTGTAAAAGAGTGCGGGGAGATTTCGGGGGGATTATCTGTCAATGAAGGTGAGGAGATCACGAATGAAGCGGAGGTACTGCTTAAATATGCGGTGGAGCTGCGGGATGCGGAGGCAGTCAGGGAGGCTGTATTAAATAATGCGGATCAACTGCCGGTGATGGCTGAGACGGTCAGGGTACTGGAACAGTATCTGCAGGAGGGAAGTGTGTCCGGCGGGGGGAGATTTATCCTGTATCGTTTTGGGGGCCTTATGGAGCTTATTCTTTTAATGGATCATCTGTTTAACCGTATGATTGAGGATTCGGAGAATAATATCACGATCTGGCTGTTTATTGACAGTGTGGACATACTGCTGTCTTTGGATCAGACGGCAGCGTTTCTCAGTGATTATATCGAGAAGATGAATGCGCTGCAGAATGTGTTTACGGGAGTCGTACAGTCTTCGGTCAGGTTGTTTACGGATAAGGCGGCGGCTTTCAGGCTGGAGGATCTGACGAGGCAGGTGGGATATCATAAGCTCTTAAATCAGGGTGCGATAGAGCGGATGCGGTATACGGAGCTGCTGAATATTTCAAATTCTCTGGTGAATCATCTGACAGGTGCGGAGCTGGGAAGGGGTGTGGTGTTCACGCCTTTCAGCAATGTGGCTTTTGACGATAATTTCGGAGATGAGAAGGACGGGGCTGCGACAGGCCTGTATGAGTTGTTCAGCGAACAGGGGTAATGCCTATGAAGGAAAATTATGAGGGGATGGAAGAGATACAGGAGGATATGATACCGGGAGAGGAGCTGCTTTCTGTTGAAGGTGCGGCCGGGACAAAAGAGGGTGTTTTGTCTGGTGAGATTGGGACGGAAGAGGAGGTTTCGTCTGACGGGATTGGGGAAGAGGAAATAAATGAGATACTGGGGAATGACTGGACGGTGGGGGAGGCACTGTCACCGGACAGCCCGGATTATCAGATCCTTAAGGGAAAGAGAAGAAAGAAGAGGGGCAGGAGGGGGCCTCTCAGGGAGGAGAAAGCAGAGCCGGATAGACAGGAAAAGGAGGAAGGGAAGGAAGCAAAGGCAGAAGATATCGGAAGAACAGATGTTTCGGAGGAGCCGGATAAGGTGCCGGAATCCGGTATCGAATTGCGATTTACGAAGGGTAGATCAGAAGGGAGAGACGGAAGCCGGGAAAAAGGGAAGAGAGTCTACGATAGATCCGGAATGCGGGATTTTGAAGAGAGTTTTGATGTAGGATCCGGATGGAAGAAAAAAACGTCGTGGGATGAAAAACAGGGAAAACAGGGGGAGTACAGGGAACAGGAAAGGATATCGCAAGGCGCGTACAGGGATCCGTATGAAAGAGGGGTGGCCCGGGAGATTCAGGCAGAGGATCTGCGGAGCGTTCCGAAGGATCAGAGCAGGGTCGCATATGATTCGAGGCAGGATCGGGCGGTCAGAAACAGTAAAGAGCAGAGAGGAGATGATTTAAGGCAGGATCAGGCGGTAGGGGATGCCAAAGCCCACGGCAGAAGACACGATTCCGGACAGGATATTGAGCGTGAAAACTCCGGTGAGACGGATGGCGGAATTAAGACTCGTCGGGGTTATGAGGCGGGATATGCGGCGGAGAGGCTGTCGAATTTTCGATCATGGCAGAGTCTTTATGAGCTGTATGTCTTTGCGGGGAGGCAGGTTGTTTCGGGAGCTGCGGATACTGTCAGAAGGCAGCAGGGGACGGTATCGGAGGGCCTTAAGGAGCTTAGGGAGAACAGGATCGTCAGGTTTGCGGCTGCCCTGGGTGCCGGTTACGGGGCTGCTTCTGTTTATAAGTGTATGCGCTACAGAGATAAGCGGATCGCGGAAACGGCTGAGAAGGTGGAGCGGTTAAGGATCGCACCGGAGGTTCTGAAGGACAGGGAGGTATTAAAGAAAGCGCTCAGGGAGAAGAAGGTTACGGGCATAAGCAGGCATGACATCCTTAAGTACCGGAAGGTGTATCTGGAGAGGGCTGAGGTGCGTGAGCTTCTGAGAAGTGATATTGGTGTTCACAGGGGAGGCTATTCGAAGGAGGACAGGAGGTTTATCGAGTCTGCGGATTTTATGGCGGCAAAGAACCCTGACCGTTACGCCGGAGTGCTGTCGAAATACTTTAAGCAGAACGGATACGCCTTTGCGGAGGGGAACAGGCTGCTTAATATCGGATACAGGGATCTGGAAAAGATCATGCACCATGCGGATAATTACGGTTTTCACAGCAGTATGGACAGGAAGGCGCTTTCGCAGCTTATCGGGGTAAAGAAGGAAAGGACGTTCAGAATCCGGGCGGGGAGGATGATACCGACAAGAGCGGCGGGATTTGCAGGTATGACCATTGTAGAGGCGGACCCGTATCTGCGGGAAATTTCCGGAAGGTTTTCAAGGGTTTATACGGCGCTGAGGCTGAAAAAGGAAATGACTGCGAGGGTGAGCCGTCTCATCGGGAGTGAGGTCAGGAAGTCATTCCTTAAGCGGGTAGGAGGCGGGATTCAGGAGCATATCGTTTCTCCCATGATCCGACATGTGATAAAGCCTGTGATAAGGCAGACCGGGAAGGGGGTCGTTAAATCCGTCGGGGCCATAAGGAATGCTGCAAAAAAAGCAAAAGGAAGTGTGGCGGAAATGGCGGCCGCAACCGTTCCGGGGAAAGCTTACGGGAGAGGAAGGAGGGTTGTACAGAGTCATTTTCGTGAAAGTAAAAGGGTGATCCATAACATTGGAAACCGTATCGCAAGGACTTCTCCTATCCGGTTTACGAAGCGGGCCGGGAGCATGGCAGCAGGCGGGGTGAGGGCGGGAGTCAGTGCGGGAAGGCGGGCAGCAGGCTATACCTTCCGGGCAGTGAGGGGCGGCACGAATGTGGTTTCCAGAGCGGGATATATATTGGGGACACCTTTCAGATTGCTGGGGAGGGTCGGCGCCTTTCTGTCACAGGTAAGGCTTAAGCTTCTGATGTATGCGGGGGGAATCATACTTGGGATACTGGGGTTTCTGCTGATCCTGTTTGAAAGGATCCTGGCAATGGAGCTTATTGTGGCGATACTGAGCTTTGATTTCGGGGGGCTTTTGAATAATATCGGGTCGAGGGTGCTTGAGGTGTATGAGAATTATATCGAGTATTCGGACTATAAGGATATGCGGGAGGATCTGAGAATGCTTCGGGAGCTGTCGGAGGATACCTTTGAGGAGGCTTTGGAGGTTGGACGTGGTGTGCCTAAGGAGGATGAGGTGTATGCGGGACACAGGATAAGCGGGTACGGGAGTCCTGACAAGGTGAGGGGCTATACCATTCATTTTCTTGATCCGTCAGGAAATGAGCTGGCGTCGAGGTCTAATAATGTGAGGGATATCGAGGCGCTGTGTGCGGCGATGATCGGAAACCAGATGGGGGAGTATTTTTCGTACAGCAGGGATCTTGCGGCGTTTGATGAGCTTTTGAAGGATATGTACGCGCTGATGGTGCCGGAGTTTTCTTATGAGGAGTCGGAGATATATACCTGCCTGTATGGTTGTGAAACGTTTTACTATCACTGTGATGATCCGGGGGATTATGACAGGTATTACGCACTGTGGGAGGAAGGTGTCGGGCTGTATGAGGATCTGGTCGGATTTGATCCGGAGGGCTGTATGTGGGATGAGGAGTCCGGTACGGGGTACTGTATGGGCCACAGCGTTCCGGTCTGCTTTGGACACAGGGACGTGGATATCTACATCACGTTGTTTGATGCGGAGTATGCCATCGCCCATAATGTTTATCCGGAAAACTGGAGGGAGAGGCCATATGCGAGGATGATAAGGGAGTTTGTGGAGAATGGTGCATGGGATTCGGAGTTTTATCCTGAGCTTGCCAGAAATTTTATCGATCCGGACTGGCATGATGCCTATGGCTTTGATCCGGACGGCGGTGCGGGGTATTCTACGGCTGATTCTCTGAGCGGGGAGGATATAAGCCGGATATTGAGTGAATGTGAGGAGCTGTCGAGGGCAAGGCAGGAGATCCTTTCCTTTGCGCTTGAGTCTGTAGGGAGGATCCCGTATTACTGGGGTGGTAAGGCTGATGCATGGGGGTATGATGGTAATGATTTCGGCTCTCCCGTTAAGGCGGACAGAAAGGGAAGGGATAAGAAGGGGCTTGACTGTTCCGGGTTTGTACAGTGGGTGTACGGGTCGGTGCTCGGGATCAGGATTCCGGGGTCTACGGCGGGGTATGCGGGATATGCGCGGGAAAGCTACGGGGAGCTGCAGGTCGGAGATATCGGGTTTCTGCATCCGCCGGGGGCTGAGTCAAATCATATGGGGATATATGCGGGGAAGGATGCCTCGGGCAATGACCTGTGGATTCATTGCAGCAGTACGAAGGGATCTACCTACGGGACCTACAGCTTTAAGTATTTTGTCAATGTGTTTTGAATGAGAGGCAGGGCAATCGTTTAAAACCTCAAGGTTGTGAGGGATATTCTGATCATAATAAAGCCCGTCTCTTCGCGGCTGCAATTCACTAAACTCAAAGCAATTTTTTATAAGAGAAAAACCTTTCAACAACTCGCTTCACAGTCATCGAGGGAATTTAGTACGCGAGCTCAAACAGGGTTGAAAGGTTTTCCATAAAAATCGCTTTTCGTTAAGTGAATTGCGCAAATGCTCAGATACGGACTTTTTATGATCCGCATATCCCGCCGGGGTTATGAGTGTTAATCGATTGCCCTGAATGATAGGCAGTTTGTTTGGGAGAGGGGGACAGGAAGATGTGGTTAGCGGATAACAGGCAGTGTGTGGGGATGAGGCTTAAATGCTTTCTGATGCTTTACGGGAAGCGGTTGGGTCTGACGTTTGGGATCCTGGGGACTTTTATTGTAATTTACGGGATAGCGGGTACTTATGCCGGGGGTTTGTATACGCCGGTTTTTAACCTGACGAGGAGTATGGTCACGTTTATTGTGGAGACAGGGAGCTTTGATTCGGTGAACGGCTATATCCATGAAAATTCCCTGGTGAATAACCTGAATTCTTCACTTTTGGGGGTATCGAATGTGATCAGGGGGGCTGCGGCTTCTCTTGCGGTTATTCTGTGGTTTCCGTCTCTGTTGCAGGCTGCGGTGAACCATCAGGCTTATGATGAGCTGGTCATAAAGAGGTTTCTGGCGCTGGGGGCTGCTCTTCTTCTTATCGCTAATTCCGCGAATATCTGTAACGGGATCGCTGATATCGGGGTGTCTCTTATGGGGGATATTACGGGGGAGATTATGGAGAGTCCCACTGATGCGCTTATCAACAGTCTTGAAAGGAGTCTTGAGAGGATCGCTTCGGGTGAGGATACTTCCATGGATGATGAGGGTGAAGAAGAGGAGGATGATGAGGAGATTGAGGTCACGGAGGACAGTTCTCTGGTGGCAAGGGTATTAAAGGGGATCGGGGATAAGGCAAAGGCACTGGTGGGGAAGATAAAGAATCAGCTGAAGGCTCTGAGTCAGGCGCTGGGGTTTTTTATGGCGTTATGTATTCCCTGGCTTATTGCCGCGATAGCACGGGTTATCATTGCCATTGCCTGCTATATGAGGAGTGTGGAGATCTGTATCCTTACGGTTTTAAGTCCGATCCCTTTTGCCATGATGAGCAATGAGCCGTTTGGTTCCGGGCCGGGGGCGAGGTTCCTTAAGAATCTGGCTGCACTGTCTTTACAGGGGGCGGTGATGATGGTTATTGCCATAGCCTGTTCTACACTTATTTCCAATAAGCTGTGGACGTTTGTGAATGTGGGGGCTGATTTTGGAGCTTTGATGACTGCGGGGGTGGAGACAAGTGCGGTGGCGATGTGTGAGGCTGCTCTTCTCGTGAAGTCGCTTACGCTTGCGCAGAAGGCGATGGGGCTGCAGTAGGAGGATGGAAGGGTCACTCCGTCCACATAAGCAAAATGAGTCTGCGTCAGCAGGGGGGAGTGCGTAAGTGCGGATTTTGCTCATGTGGGCGTGGTTATCAGTGAATGGTAACGATTTATACAATAAATTTGATGGCGCAGTATCAGCGCAGATAAGGAGGAAGGATGATAACACTGGAGATTGAGAAGGAGATAAAGAACGAGAATAAGATCATTATGGGGTTTACGCTGCGGCAGGCTGTGACGTTCGGGGTGGTGATCGTGATTATGGTCGCGGAATATTTTCTGATAAGACCGACTTCGAATATGCTTGTCATGAGCGGGATCGTTTTGGGGAGTGCGGCATATTATCTGAGCTTTCATAAGAAGAACGGAATGAATATGGAGTATTTTCTGATTAAGAAGGTGAAGCAGTATGTTCTGGCGAACAGTGCAAGGAAGTACCGGACGAAGAACGGGTATGTGAGGATCATGAATGAAGCGTACCGGATGGACCGGGAGAGGGATTTGGGGGATGTGAGGAAGAGAAAAAGGCTGAAAAAGAGGGAGAGACGGGGGAGGCGGAAGAAGAGCAGGATGGTGGGGTATAGGTGAGCTGGTGTCAAAACTATTTAGAACCAGATCAACGGTTCTTCCCATAGGAACATTATTACCCTAATATAAGAAAAATCAGCAGTAATATAGGAACACATCTTAAAAATAATTGCTTCCATGACAGATGATAGCAGATGATATACTATAAAGTGGTATCAATGCCCGGGAAATTGTATGTTCTTGTTATCTATGATATAGTTAACAACAGGAGAAGGCAGAAGTTTTTCAAGTATCTGAACGGGTACGGATGGAGAGTACAGGACTCCTGCTTTGAGGCGGTATTAAATGATCGCTTATACCGTAAGATGGTAAAAGAAGTAAGAAAATATATAGATCAGAACGAGGATAGCATAAGGATATACAAAATAAATGGGATTTCAAGTGTTGTATCATATGGATTTCAGCTAAACGAGATGCCGGATGAAGTAGTGATCGTATGATTTGTGCAAACTCAGGTGGATATAATGGTTGAAAAGATTTATTTTGATATGGACGGTGTGTTGGCGGATTTTGAAAGGGGAGTAAGAGAGTACTGCTATTTTGATGCTGATTCTCAGGATAAGGAAAAGGGTCAAAATGATGATGAAATGTGGATGAGGATCAGGCGGGTTGAGCATTTTTATGACAAGCTAAAGCTTATGCCGGGAGCGAAAAGAATGTTTGAGCGGATTTACAGCAGCTATCCGGGGAGGTGTGAGATCCTAAGCGGTATACCTAAACCGAAACGTGGAATCTTAACTGCTGGGGAGGATAAGATTTCATGGGTCAGGAGAGAATTGTCGAATGATATTCCGATAAATATCGTAATGCGGGAAGAAAAGATACGTTACTGTGCCGGGAATGGATGTATTCTTATAGATGATATGAAAAAGAATATTAAGGATTGGAATAATAGTGGTGGGACGGGAATACGGCATAAGAGTCCGGAGAGTACATTACAGATCCTGATGGATATGGGAATTCTGTAAATCATAAGCACATCAAATAAGCGGAGCATGCTTTTACAAGAGTCTGTGCTGCCAGAGGAAAAAATAATTGTGCTTCCTATAAAGCCTGCGGCGGATTCATGAGAAGCTAAAAAAATATAACACGAGGGAGGTATAGTACATGTTAGGAAATGATATTTATGATGGCCCTACAGGTGGTATATTTGACTTAAACAGGGATGGCGTAATGGATGCCGGAGAAAGAGCCCTGGAATATGATTTTATGACTTCGTTCATAGATGGAAATGACGACGAGGACGATGATTTGGATGACTTCGAACTGGATGTCATACAGGATGATGAGCTTCAGGATGCGTTGGAGGAGGCGGGGCTTGATGAATTTGAACTGAGCCTCATGGATGAGGATGAGCGACGGGAAGCATTGGAGGATGCCGGGTTGGATCCGGATGACTATGACTTCTGATCAATAAATCATCTTAAGTTCCGCACAGTAAAATATTCTGTAGAATACTGGAGGACGGGTATACTGTAACACTTTTTATTCGGTTGCATACGGAGGACTGCTATGAAGATATCTAAAGTAAATCACATTAAAACAGCGGTAAGCAATAAAGGAAACATACAGAAGGGGATCCTTTATATTGATCCTGCACGTATAGGGAGGTGCGTACAGAATACAAGGGATCATATCAATAACCGCAGTAACGATGCCAGGCGATTATACAGTATATTTAACCAGCCTAAGGAAATTCGTGAGAAGAATAAAAGACGGGCAGTACAGAAGATTATCCGCGATGGGAACATAATTTTTAAGGAAGTAACCAGGACGAGGAGTTTTAATACTAAAACTCTTGAAAGTGTTATCAGGCCGGATGATAAGGATCGTCCGTCAAAGGAGATGATTTCTGAGTCAATTGCGCTGTATACAAGAAAAAGCCTGTCGGGAAATGCATCGTTAAAAGCAATAGAACAGGTACTTCTGTACAGATATGGATTTATTGAATGGAATTCCATAGATCATTCTATGCTCTGCGATTTTCTGGATGTATTGAATGATGATTACAATAAAACTTCACAAAAGCCTCTGTATGAGCGGTCAATTTCGAATCAGAATCTGGTGGTACAGCCTGAGGCTTTAACTGGTAGTTTGGTGCTCCAGTTGTCAGGAAAAGAAAAGAAAACGGAAAAGGAAAACTTTAACCGTTTTCTGTTTGATTATGCTGTATTGGATGAAGGAGTCAGGAAGGATTACAGGATAAAGCTGAGAAGGCTGCTGGTACTGTTTTTCTATGGAAAGGATGAGGTGCCGGAAGAGTCTTTTGATGAGTGGCAGGATCATGCAGCAAGAAGAGGCTGTAAGGATAATTTTATCTCTATCTCTGATGAAATAAATGAAGAAGCCTTTATGGATAAATTATATCTCAGAGAATTATCAGGTCTTATCAGAAAGGATAATATCAGAAGATACAGAGATTCTGTGACCGCTGCCAGGGAAAATGAGACAGGGCTGTATTTTAATGACCAGAATGTCAATGTATTCTGGATACATCATATGGAAAGCTCTGTAGAGAGGATCCTTAAGCATCTCCGCAAGGAGACTCTGTTTAAGCTGCAGCTGGGATACCTTAGTGAAAAAGTATGGAAGGATATTATCAATTATCTCAGCATTAAGTATATCGCGATAGGGAAGGCCGTTTATCATTTCATGATGCAGGAGCTGTCTAAGCCTGCTGGAAAGATAGACCTTATCACACTTCCTGAGGATCACAAAAACGGTTTCAGTTCATTTGAATATGAAATGATCAAGGCAGAGGAAACATTGCAGCGGAATATCGCTGTGTATGTTTTGTTTGCAACAAACCATCTTGGGGATAATACTGTAAATGAAAGGGAGGATTTCCTTGAATTTAAGCCTGATAAAGAACTGAAGATTAAGGATAATATCAGAAAAAACGTCCTTCAGTTCTTCGGGGGAGCCTCCTCATGGGCAGAATTTGACTTCAATGCCTTTTATACAGCATATAAAGCTGATTATTCTGACAGGGATTTTCTTGAAGACCTGAGAATAATCTTAGCTTCCATGCGTAATGAGTCCTTCCATTTCAGAACAGAAAACCATAACTACGGTAACTGGAATCAGGCATTGATCGCTGCTATGTTTTCGCATGAAAGCAAAAGGGCTGTGCAGCTTTTAAAGGATAAGCTGTATTCCAACAATCTGGTAATGTTTTATAAGAATAAGGATCTGAGAATGATCCTGGACAGGTTATACTCAAAGCCTTCTGTGAGAAGCTCTCAGGTTCCATCGTTTCAAAGAGTGTTTGTAAGAAAGAACTTTCCGGTAGTAATCAGAGAAGTGCTGCATATGCAGGCTTCCCTTGACCAGGAGGATCTGATCAAATGGCAGAGTGGACTGTATTATCTTCTGAAGGAGGTTTATTACTGTCTTTTCCTTCAGGACGATTTTACGAAGAGCCTGTTTTTAAAGACTGTTCGTGACCTTAAGGGAAAAGACGAGCATGAAGAAAAAGCTGCCAGAGATTTTCAGAGCAGAATTGATGAACTGAAAGATTTTTCACTTGCGGAGATCTGCCAGACGATCATGACAGATCAGAATCTCCAGAATTCATCGAACAGAAAAGCAAAGACCACATTTGCAAGCAGCCGTAACCCGGATATCTTCAAGCACTATAAGATGTTGTTATATCGAAGCCTTCAGGAGGCGTTTGTATGTTATCTGGATGGAATCAATGAGCTTGGTTTCATCAAAGCACCTGAGAAAAGAGAGATCCCGTTAAAAACAGAGGAATTTCTTCCTGACTGGAGTGCTCCATTATACCAGGAGCTTTCTGAGGCACTTGCAAAATCAACAGAGCTTCAGAGATGGTATGTATTAGGCAAATTCTTAAGCCCGAAGCAGCTTAATCACCTGGTCGGCGCTTTACGAACCTATGTACAGTTTACACAGGATATTAAGCGGAGGGCAAAAGAAACAGAGAATCCTCTTCGTGAATATGATAACCAAAACATAAAGGATATCCTTGCAAAGGTAGAAATACTTGATGTATGTCTTAAAACAGCCGGAACTGTCTCATTAGATCCTCTGGATTACTTTGACAGTGCTGATGCATATGCTGATTACCTGAAGAAATATCTTAATTATGAGGATACGGTTCCGGAAGAAAATCTCTCAGACAGTATCAGACTGAGGACATTCTGTGGGGAGTCTGTTGAGTCGGATCCGGAACAGAAGATTGGTTTATTCTATGATGAGGGGAACCTGATCCTTAACAGAAACCTGATATTATCCAAGCTGTTCGGTGCCGGAGAGCTTCTTCCCGACATTATCCGGCGTGTAACAAGAAAGGATATTGATGCATATTATCAAAGCAGAAAAAAGATAGAAAAGTACCTTGCATCCGGGGTATGCAAAACGGCCGAAGAACAGATTGAACTGAAGAGATATCAGGAGCTTAAAAATAAGATAGAGTTCAGGAATATTATGGAGTATTCCGAACTTATAGACGAGCTGCACGGCCAGCTTGTAAACTGGACGTACCTCAGGGAGCGTGATCTTATGTATTTCCAGCTGGGATTTCATTATCTTGCGCTTCATAACAGCGAGGAAAAGCCGGAAAGCTACAGATTTATACATACGGAGGATGGAAAGGATATAACAGGGGCAATACTTTATCAGATTGCGGCTTCGTATACAAACGGTCTGTATGGGTATATATATGATGAATCCAGGAGTGCTTACGTCCCTGATATAGGAAATGAGACGAAGAGTACGGGCGCCAAGTTAGATACCTTCACGGAATATACCGCTTCGGGTTTGGGAAAGGACAGGAAATGGGATTATTACACAGCCGGGCTTGAACTGTTTGAGAATATTTCGGAGCATAAGGATATTATTGATCTGAGAAATGGAATCGATCATTTTCATTACTATTCAAGGCATGAGTACAGTATGCTGGGTCTGTACAGCGAGGTGTTTGACAGGTTCTTTACATATGATATGAAGTACCAGAAGAACGTGGTAAACATGCTTGAAAATATACTTTTACAGCATATGGTTATATTAAGACCTTCTTTTGGAACCGGAAGCAAGAAAATCGGTGGTAAGAAGAAAGGAGTCAATAAGGAGTGTGCGTCTATAGTCCTGGGAGAAGAGAGCATATATTCGGATGATTTTACATATAAGCTTGGTGACGGTTCAAAGACGGTAACTATCCCTGCAAAGAATGAAGAATTTCTTCGTGATGTTGCCGCAATTCTTTATTACCAGGATAAAGCAGATGGCAATATTGTAAAGGTACGGTCTGTAGGTAAAGAAAAATTCAATACAGAGGAGAAGGAAGCATATTCAGATAAGGGAAGGAGTCTCGATAAGAAGAGCCGTCCCGGAAAGGGAATGAGCAATAGGCAGAAGGAAAATACAAAGGGTAACGAATCTTTTGGTTACAGTATGGGGGAGTTGTTTAAGAATATTACAATTTCATAGCAAATGGGATGTGAAAGGCGGATTTTCCCCCGCAAACGCCGGAAAGCCTTGAAAACAGTGGGTTTAAGGATGTTGAGTTTGAAGAATTCTGACGGAAAAAAGACCAAAAATCGGAGAAAAAGATTTTCCCCCGCAAATGGGGCTGAGAAGCCCGATAAATACTGCATCTTGGGAGGTGCGGTTGAGAGGATAGCCCGATAGTAGAGGGCAATCGACAATAAGGGCACTTTGACCGTACTTCACGTCCGTTGAGAGGATAGCCCGATAGTAGAGGGCAATCGACACTCCAAATGTTATTGTTCCTATTATTTCCATAAATGTTGAGAGGATAGCCCGATAGTAGAGGGCAATCGACTCCTTATTAATCGGAACAATTTTCCATAAAGGAGTATGTGTTGAGAGGATAGCCCGATAGTAGAGGGCAATCGACTAGTCTCGTCGGGGATTATAAGGGGCTTACGATCCGTTGAGAGGATAACCCGATAGTAGAGGGCAATCGACGGTAAAAGCTATACCGATCCCCAGTAGAAATCCTGTTGAGAGGATAGCCCGATAGTAGAGGGCAACCGACAGAATGACTGACTTCGGCGCCTTCGTGGAGCTCGTTGAGAGGATAGCCCGATAGTAGAGGGCAATCGACATAAAATCTGTCAAACTTGAAGCCGTACTCTCTTTTCGTTGAGAGGATAGCCCGATAGTAGTGGGTGGTTTTTAGATATTGTTATTGCAATCATATTTGCAGCGTTTGTGAAATGGATTATTAAAAAGAAGGGATAAGCATGATTACTTTTGCATTTGATGAAAGCGGCAATTTTGAAGCGCCTAAATCAGGTGAGGCTCTGTTGATAGGCGGAGTTCTTTATGACGATATGGGCGATCGTGATGATACTGTTAATGAAAGAGAAAGACTTACTTCTTTTTATAATGCGGTATGCAGCGCAGCGGGAGCGGAATATCCAAGACATCTGCATCAGGATTGGAATTATAGTGAGCATGATCTTGATATGTTCAAAAAGGTGAAGGCAGAAATATCTGCTCAACTTCCCGAATTTCTTCAAAAGGGTACAATAAATAATGGTCAGCCCTTATTTTCTGTGCCGAGAAAGGGTAAGTATTATCCTTTTGTTTTCTTAAAAGGCTCTAATGGGAAGTACGGTATGCGGGGAGAAGAGCTCAGTAAGCTTACAAGAGATGATTTTGCCAGCAATCTGTATATACATATGGCAGAAGATATGATCATTCGCATGATATTTCATAATCCATTAATAAATATATCCTCTGTACGCTTTGATCTTGCGACGAGAGTGGCATATTATAAATATGTATCAGTTGATAAAGAAAAGGAATATGCCGACCTGGGACACAGACACAATTATTCATACGATTCAAACCGGTTTTATATTACAAGTAACGATCTGTTCAGAGCTACGATAGAGCGTGAAATACTGTATTCAGAAAGAAAATCTCTCCAGATTGAAGATATTTCTGCAAAATCCATAGATTATAGCAATGCCAATACAGATATGTGTTTTTTATATATGGCGGACATAGTGTGTTCTTTTATTGGATATGAGCTTAAGTATACAGATGAGATTGAAAAACCGGATAGAACAGAAGCTTTGTTATGTAACTTAACAGGCAGTGAGAGTAACCTGATCTTTGTCTACGACGATATCGACACCTGGTTTGATAAAGCGATCCGCTGTTTTGAAAAGGGAGATTATTATCACGCTTTCTCATATATCTATGATGGTACGCAATACAGCAGCGAATATGCAGAGTTTTACAAGAAAAACTGGTTCCGCCGGCTTCACGATATGCTGGTAAAAGAAACGGATTACGGAATGTTTTCGATTGCAGTGGATTACCTGTACAATTACGCTCATTCGAACAATATTGATCAGAATAAGCTTATGATCATTGCAAACGGTCTTTGTGAAATGGCAGAACATATAGGATTTCCAAATGAGGCAGATAAAAAAACTCTGTTTATACTGTATGATATTGCTGCTTCAGCCTGTAATCATATGGGTTACAGTGAAAAGGCTGAGAAAAACGGAGAGGCGGCAAACAGGTACATAAAGTATATGGATATTCCATATATCCTGAGAAATAAACATAAACAGGTCGTCAGGCTGTGCGACAGCATGAAATATAATGAGGCTTTGGTATTAGCCGAAAATACGTGTGAATCTGCCGGAAAACTGTATGAGATACGAAAGGAGCTTCTGCCGGATGGTGATGAGGAATCTTTAGAGTATGCTGCTTCATTAAGCCAGTTGGGTCAGGTGTTCGGATATATGCGTAATAACAAAGCTCTGGAGGTCTTTAATAAATCCCTCTCCTTATTTGTTAAGGACAGTCCAAATTACAAGATCACGCAGTCTTACCTTCTTCATTTTTATATCGATAATGGCATGGAGGATGAGTATGATCAGCTGATGAAGGAATACACAGAGGGAACAGATGATCTGTATATGCAGCTTAAGAAAATAATGGAAATGGGATCAAAGGAGAGGGGTTCGATCATTTCCTTAAAATTTGCTTTATATTGCTATATCAAAGGACTATATGTATTTCATCTGCAGGAGCTTGGTGAGGAGCTTATTGATCATCTTGCGGATCTCAGGATCAAGCTCATCAATGCCGGTTATGAGGATGATGCCCTGACCGGTCATCCATGGCAGCTTATTAATAAATACCGGGCTTTTATACTATTCAAAAAGGGGCGTAATAAAAAGGCAGAACAGCTGATGGATAATATATCCATTGATGGCGGCGCAGTCATTGAAGCTATTATTGCCTTTGGAGAGGCACAATATGCGGAGCTGAAAAATGATCCCCAAACCCGTGATGCGAGAGCAAAGACTGCGTTTGAAAAAATATTTTCCGGCAACCCTGATATCGCGGTAAGTGATCCTGCGTCTTATTATAACAGCTTGAAGGACATCATAACATATACATATGTATGATTGAAAACCAATAAGGTCTGTCATTCTATGAATTCAGGATCTGATCAACCCTTTCCTGAAAAGAAGGTTCATTGGCAAAAGAAGCTTCTTCATATGACTGAGAGGCTTTGTTATAAGCTTTTTTGAAATACTCACGCACTTTTGACGGCCCCAGAATGACAGCTTCCTTTCCAAATTTAAAGAAATAAAACTCCAGCTGCTTTGTTGTGCAATCAAACAGATATTCGTTCTGATTGTAGATTTTTACATAAGGCGGCCGTAAAAACAGCATCCTGCGATACATATTTATGCCTTTGGGTGTAAGCTTTACAATAGAATATACAGAGGGCATTCCGATAAAGGCGGCACCCTTCTTCACAAGAAGCTTATCCAATTCTTTTGTGTACTTTGAATCCAGTCTTTCTGACGAAGTCAGGGCATGTATTTTTCTTACGCTGGCGATATCTGATATCCGGAGGGACAGGTTTGTTTTCCTGTCCTTTTGGAGCTGTACCCCGATCAGATAGTGATAATTCCTGGCTTTATCGGGGATTATCCTGTAGGGTACCAGCTGCAGAACATTACTTTTTTTTGAGGAGGCGCCTTTATCAGTATCGCCTTTACGGATCTCGATCAGCTTATTCGTATCAATATACATCTGTATCTCTTCCATAAGGTCCTTGTAGAATATTTCTTCTCTATTATAATAGGATAAGCTGG